>Ga0207901_1000321_pt1 | contig 14641 bp, 10 predicted proteins | sample LinPmetageLP46_FD_184057 | JGI IMG/M metagenome (GOLD analysis project Ga0207901, IMG submission 184057) | Marine viral communities from the Pacific Ocean - LP-46 (SPAdes) | ecosystem: Environmental > Aquatic > Marine > Oceanic | place: Pacific Ocean | collected 2011-06-12
CAGCGTAAAGCCAATAACGGAAAATAGATCAGAGGGGAGTTCGCCAACACGGGCGGTAAACTGCAATCCGTTTGCCTGGGGCATATCTTCGATCCCTGAAGATTGGTGTCTTATTCGTGCTCATCCTGAGCCGGTGCCCGATTATAACCTTCAGATCCCGTAATGTAACCCCATAGTGTAGAGGCCGCATAGAACATGAGAGGTTGACCACAACATCATTCTGCTGCACGCTAATCTGGTTTCATTACGCAACCCAAGGAGCAAGACCGCTCCGAATTACCTCACTTCAGGTAGCGTAGTACCACCTAACATATAGCACCATCCAACTTCAGGTAGAGAGAAACACCATGAGCCAATATCAAAATCATGCCATTGTGCTGAAGCAGCGCCCCAACGGAGAAATCCAGAAGGGTGATCTGGTTATGGAAGAGCGCCCGGTGCGGGAGCCCAAAGAGGGTGAAGTCGTTGCGCAGATTCTTTGGCTGTCGCTGGATCCGTACATGCGCCCGCGCATGAACGATGCAAAAGGGTACATGGACCCGATCGCCATTGATGAGCCCATCACCGGCGAGAGCGTGGCGCGGATTGTGGAGTCCCGGTCAGACAAGCTTAAAGTCGGTGATCTGGTCACTTGTTATTCAGGCTGGCAGGAATACGTAACCTTCCCGGCAGACGCGCCGATGGTTTACAAAATCCACCAGAAAGAAGGCGTTCCGCTGCAGACATATCTTGGCGTTGCCGGCATGCCAGGTCGCACCGGCTATTGTGGCCTAACTTACGTGGGCAAGCCCAAAGCCGGTGAAACCGTCGTGGTTTCTGCGGCATCTGGCCCAGTGGGAACGGTTGTTGGCCAAACCGCCAAAACAAACGGTTGTCGGGTAGTGGGTGTTGCCGGCGGTCCGGAAAAATGCAGCTATGTGGTTGATGAGCTGGGGTTTGATGCCTGCGTGGATTACAAAGCAGGCAATCTGGAAGCCGATTTGAAAGCCGCCTGCCCGGACGGCATCGACATCTACTACGAGAACGTAGGTGGTGACGTTACCAGAGCCGTTGCTCCGCTGCTGAACCCAGGGGCACGGGTACCCATTTGCGGTTATGTCTCGGCTTACAACGCCAAAAGCACAGACAAGGTAGAGACGCCATTCGATATTCTCAAGCGCCTCGACCCGGTTCCCGAGCACCGCTTTTTCCTGGTAACCGAGTGGCAGGACAAGCACCAGGAGATTACCGATATCCTTACAAGCCGTATCGCTTCAGGCCAGATCAAATATCGTGAAACGGTTGCTGAAGGCCTCGAAAATGCCGTTGAGGCCTTCAAGGGTATGCTGAAGGGCAAGAACTTCGGCAAGCAACTGGTTCATATCGCCGACTAAAGCAACACGGCGCGCAACGCCGGGAAGGCTATTTTCCTATTTTGAGGAGCACTTTCCCGGTATTCCTGTTGGCCGCCACGTGAGCCATAGCATCCTCGGCCTGTTCAATCGGCCAGGTGCTGTCGATCATAGGCTCAATCTGCCCTGCAACCAGCAACGGCCAGACGTGACGATACAACGCCTGCATGACACGCCCCTTGTCTGCGACTGAGCGGGACCGCAATGTAGAGCCTATCAGCCTGTGACGTTTCATTAACATAAGGCCCAGATCAACTTCTGCAGACCGACCACCCATGAGGCCTATCAGAATAATCCTGCCATCGGCGCTCAGAACCTTCTGATTCTCTTTGATGTAGCTTCCCCCGACCGGGTCCAACACCATATCGACACCGCCCCAGCTTTTCACCGCATCCACAAAAGAGCCGTCTTTTCGATTCCAGGTGCCCGTTGCACCCAGATTACGACACACCTCCAGCTTTTCTTCATCGCCGGCTGTCGCAAATACCGGATTACCAAATGCTGTGGCAATCTGAATAACGGCTGTGCCCAGGCCACTGGCGGCCGCGTGCAAGAGCACCCTTTCACCAGGCTTCAGATCAGCTTCCTGATACAGGTTCAGCCAGGCCGTCGCAAACACTTCCGGAATAGCCGCTGCTTTTTTCAGCGTGAATCCCTTCGGAATCGGCAGCACCTGAACCGCAGGAACAGCAACCTTGGTCGCGTAACCACCACCTGTAAGCAAGGCGCACACTTCATCGCCCGGCTTGAAGCCTGTCACGGCCGTGCCAACCGCAGCAATTCGACCACTTGCCTCCAGACCCAAAATATCTGAAGCTCCCGGAGGCGGCGGGTAAACTCCGGCTCGCTGCATCAGATCAGCCCGGTTAACGGCACTCCAGACAACATCAATTTCTACGTGATCTGCAGGCAGCTCTTCAACGCTCGCGCAGTCTTCCCATGCCAGGGAATCACCGGTTATCTTGATTGCTTTCATCATGTGTCGAATCTCGGCACTTTTGAGTGTCCAGTTATGAATCGAGTGTCCCGTCAGGATACCCCATGTGGCTGGGTGGTTGTAATGAGTATGTTTTCATAATCCGGTTACCGCCTGCACTTTGTATCCGGGTCTGATATCAGGCGCTGCCTGCAATAGCTTTCGAAAGCAGCGTCTTGTATACCGGCGTCAATGCGTCACGACTGAAACGTTTCACGTCTGGCACCGTTAATCGCTCATGGTGGCTATCCACAGACTGGTTTTCAATCAGTGCCGCTGCGTGGGCAGCCTCAGCCGGAATATCGTCACCACCGTCCGGATACAAGTATTCCGGTGCAAACAACTCCGGATAAACTTCCCGTTCCGGTGCAATGGGTACACAGCCAGCGGCGACAGCCTCAAGCACCGCCAGCCCCTGAAACTCATGCAACGCGGTCGAAAGAATGACGTCCGCACTCCCCAGCCACTCGTAGTATTGAGTGCGGCTGGAGGCATATCCAAACTGAACCAGTCGATGGGAAAACTGCTCCCGGATTGTCACCAGCGCTTCGGGTACTTTTCGGAAGCTCTCACCAAGAATGCACACTTGATAGTTCACCGCTCTACGATCGAGTTCCTGCAGAATCGCGAGCAGCCGGTCAGGGCCCTTGTCATATTCCCAGCGGGCCGCCCACACAATCCTTAGCCGCGATGAACAAGGTCTGAGCTCACGACCATTGCTCCATAAACACTCTCCCACCTCAGGGTTCCGGCATCCTTCGTTGTTGATGAATACGTGGTCATCGATAGGAACCGGCAGAACAAAGGATTTCGCGGCAAGGAGTTCGAGCGTTCCCTCCGGGATGCCATCAGGTAATCGTCGGAAGAGTGCATCAACACCATCAAGAAAGCTCCGCCGGTTCCAGTCACTGTTGAACAGCACACTATCGGCCGCAATAGCGCTGTACAGATTTACCATTTGGGGGTCAATGCTGTTGTGCTGATCATCAGATGCCGGATAGGCAAACTGGTTTTCGTGCATATAGAGAAGCGCTGGCGTATGGGCCAGATTCGGATGAAACCCCCGAATTGACGCCAGATCTACCATGGACGTCACGAGCAGCAGATCCCAACTCTGTTTCAGCAGGGGCTCGTTCAGCCAGGTAAGAGCGTTACCCCGAATCCGCCAGCGGAAGAACCTCGGAGACAAAGAAAGCACATGCCACTCAAATTCCGGCTGGCTGTGCACCAGCTGCTCTCGCCAGCGACGATGGCTGCCTGCATCATAGGCAGAGAGCAAGAGGATTCTGGGTTTTCGGAGCGTGGACGTTTTGGGCATAGGGGCATTCTGCCCTACTCCCGATTGGACAACCAGACGCTCTGATAAGGCTTCAAGGTAATAGCACCTGAAAGATCCTCGATCGCCGTACCCGCGATAAGATCGTGCCAGCGATCCGTGCCGATCAGGTTGATGTCGCTCAATGCCACCTGCTGCACTTCGTCACTGATGTTATGAATGCAGAAAATAGACTGGTCCCGCCGCATGCTCTGGCGCCAGAAGCCGAATAGCTTTAACCCCAGGTGTAAGGTGAACTGGGTCGCATTGGGATGGAAAGCTGGCTGTTTGCAACGAATCGCAATCAGGCGTTTCAACTCTTGATAGACTTTGCTGTGGTGGCTCAACGGGTTCTCCAAGTCCTTTTCCAGATCCGCAAGCTGCCACTGGCCACGATTGATAGAGCGTAGGCGGCCGGTATGTTCCATCCGAGCGGTATCGTTTTCCGTAGCCAGCAGGCTGTGTATGTAAAAAGCGGGTATGCCTTCCAGTGCGAGCATCACCGTGTGCGCACAAATGAACCTCTGCAGTTGCCAATGGTCCGCGCCATTCTCTGCCGTACCTTTCAGCGCATCATAAAGAGCGATGTTGATTTCATAAGGCTGGTCCCGGCCATCTGGCGTGCGCCGGAACGACACTTTACCGCCGAATGAATCCATGGTGTTGACCAGTCGCTGTTTTTCCTCTTCCGACAGCAGCCCGTCCGTGGGTCGCATGCCAATGCCATCGTGGGAGGCAATAAAGTTGAGATAGGTAGTTCCCATTTGTGCCGGCGGCATGCTCATAAGCCAGGTTTTCAGGTGCTTGCAGTCGCCAGTAACCAGCGTATTGATCAATAGTGGTGGTAGAGAGAAGTTGTAGATTACGTGGGCTTCGTTGGCGTTGCCGAAATAGGTCAGGTTTTCCCGGTTGGGCACGTTGGTTTCTGTAATGACCACTGCATCGGAGCTGTGGTGTTCTATAAGCAGGCGCAAAATCTTGATCAGCTCATGGGTCTGTTGCAGATGGATACCCGGGGTCCCGGGCTCCTTCCACAGGAATGCAACAGCATCCAACCGGAAAATAATCACGCCACGCTCAAGGTAGTACCGGATAATGGCAGCGAACTCGATCAACACCTGAGGATTGGCGAAGTTAAGATCAACCTGGTCTTCACTGAAGGTACACCAGAGATAACGCTCGCCATCGTCGGTCTGCACCGGCGTAAGTAATGGTGATGTGCGCGGCCTGACCACGGCACTCAGGTCGTCCCGCGGGTTGCCCTCGAAAAAATAGTCCTTGCCTGGATCAATCCGTTTCTTGAAATTCTCAAACCAACGGCTGCGGGCTGACATATGGTTGATCACCAGATCTGCCATAAGTTTGAAATCCCGCGCAATGGCTTCGACATCTTCCCAGTTTCCGTGAGACTCATTAACCGCAAGGTAGTCCATCACCGAGAAGCCGTCATCGGAACTGTAAGGAAAGAAAGGCAGGATATGGACGGCGGAAATAATGTCGGAAAGGCACCGGTTCAAAAACTGATGCAGTGTCGCCAATGGCTTTTCGTCCGCTTGCTGAATCGTATCCGCATAGGTGATCAGAACGACATCCGATTCCGTCCAGCGGTTCTGATGCGCCGGCGGTGGAGCCTGATCCGGATGGAGGCCCATTGCTGTCAGTAGCTGCCCGGCGATGAAATTGCAGTCCAGCGACGGATAAACAGTCTCAAGCATGCTAACCAGCTTAGCCTCCAATACCTGGCTCACGGCCGATATTCCTCATTGTCCAGATTCACAGCCTCAAGCAGTTGCTCCTTGATGTCCGGAATTGCACTGGTTACGCGGTTCCAGCTTGGAATAAAGGGCGTATCCATGGGGTTCTCGAGAAAGTATGCACCCGCACTCATCACGTTCTGGGCGAAGAGTTCAACGGCCTTCTCTTCCTTATGGCGATCAAAACCAAGACCGTTGATGATGGCATCATTCTGGTAGGTCTCCACAAAATCCAGGGCAATACGAAAATATGTGGCCTTGATGGTGCGAAATTTTTCGCTTGAGAATATCTCTCCGTTCGTTGCCAGTTTCCTGAACAGCGCCTTGGAAATATCCACACTCATCTTGGACAGTCCCTGGTTGACATCCTCTGGTGAGAGCTCCTGATGTTTATGATCGTAGAGATCAGCAATGTCCACTTGGCAGAGCCGGTTGGTGGCATAGTTCCGCTTCATTTCCGAGAGCACACCGATCTCCAGGCCCCAGTCGCTGGGAATGCGAAGATCATTAATCACATCCGTGCGGAAGGAGAACTCTCCAGCCAGGGGGTAGCGGTAACTGTCCAGGTAATCCAGGAAATCACTCGGACCACACACTTTTTTCAAAGCACGAATCAGAGGCGTCACCAGCAGGCGACTGACTCGCCCGTTCATCTGTCCATCCGCCACCCGGGCGTAGTAACCCTTGCAGAACATATAACTAAAACCGGGGTTAGCCACCGGATAGATTAAGCGCGCCACCAGGTCTCGCGAATAAGTAAGGATGTCACAATCATGCAATGCGACCGATTCACTGACGCCGGAGGCCAACACATAGCCGAAGCAATACCAGACATTGCGGCCCTTGCCCATTTCCGTCGGCGCCAGATTCTGCTCTCGAAGTTTCAGATCAATAGCGCGGAGACGCGGGCCATCGTTCCAGAGCACTTTGAAGTTTTGTGGAAGTTCGGAAAAATATTCAAGCGCATGGCGATATTGCTCTTCATCGGCCCGGTCCAGGCCAACAATAATCTCATCCAGATACGGCACTTTCGTAAGTTCATGCACTATGTGCTTTAACGCCGGCCCTTCCAGTTCGGAGTAGAGTGACGGCAGTACGAGTGACATAGGCCGGGACTTGCGAAATGTCATCAACTCGGCTTCCAGATCCTCCACCGGCCGGCGAACAAGGTTGTGCAGTGTGGTAACGATGCCGTTCTGATAAAAGTCGCCCATGGCGATTCTCCTTTGCGGTACTAATATCCATACTCAAACAGGAGATTGAGTACACACTCGTTCCAGCCTTCAGGGCCAGGCTTGAGAGAGCGCATAGCGTGTTTCCCTGAGGGCAATTGCACCTCGTTGCTATTCACCCCACGAATGACGACCGGAATGTCGGCCTCTTCCAGCATTTGCTGATCGTTGGGGCTGTCCCCCAAAGCAATGGCTATCACTCGCTGGTCGCCATAGCGCTCCCGGTATTGTTCTCTGTATTTATTTAGCAAAAAACGGGCCCCATCGGCCTTATCAAAAATGCCCATGGCGTGATAGAACCGGCCGCCTTTAACAAGTCGCAGGTTTTCAGCCGCCAGGGCAGCTTCAAAACATACCCGCTCGTCCTCGCTTCCCTCCCACAACAGCGGCTCCGTTCCCAGGCGCTGCCGGGCCCGTGCAGCCGAAGCAGAATCCAGCCCGGAGTATTCCGCCAATTCGTCATCTGACATATCCGCAAAGCCCCGAAAACGTGCACCACTTGCTCTTTGTGTCACCAGCACTTGCAGCACTTCATCCCGGGGTGCCCCAAAATGCACAACTTGCTCGCCTTCATTTCCAAAAGCATTTTCAGGAATAACGACAGCTGCACCGTTTTCTACGATGAAAGGATCGGTGTTTCCCAATTGCTCACGGAGTATCCGGACTTCCGCAGCGGTTTTGCTGGAATTCAGGATCAGCGGAATGCCTGCCTCTGTAACCCTCTGCAATGCCGGCCTCGCTTGCTGCCAACGATAGCTTTCATGGTTGAGCAGGGTTCCATCAAGATCGGTAAATATGAGCAGGCGCGGTTTGGCCATGGGAAACCCCTTTATGATTGGGTCCGAAAATGAGGGCGGCTCAAGGCATGGTCTCCTGAGACCTCAATCAGCGCATCCGCCCGGCTCGGTAGTTGCTTTAGGCAGGACCGGGTAACCCGCTCGTAGTGCATGATGAAGCGGATCACCTCCTGATCACTCATGATGCGCAAATCCTGCGCAGCGTTCGCAGAGGTGCGCTCATTTAGTGCACTACTTACTTTTTCCGCGAGTTTATGTTCCTGCAGGGTGCGCCATTCCAGAACCCGCGACATCGACGGAGCCTTCAACATAATCAGACTATCCAGCTCGCTGAAAAACTCTTGATACTTGCCTTTAAGGCACTGATTTACATACCTTCGCCAGGTGCCCGAGGGATCCTCCTCCGCTTCCAGTGCATTGAGGGGGTCGGCCAGAGCGTTCTCTTCTTCAGGGAGAGCGCCAAGACACCAGCCCTCAACCAGAATAACCTCTGCCCTGCCGTCGAAAACGGGCCACCCGCTCGATGGGACACGGTCGTCATGAGACTTGTCGAACGCAGGAATACGGGTGTGATCGCCTGGGCCGGCGGTTCGAAGCTGATCAATAACCCACTCGCCAAGCTCTACATCATGTGTTCCGGGCACACCCCGGGTCATAAACAGGGGGTGTACCTGCTCAGCAAGTGCCCGCCGCTCGGCTCTGGTAAGGTAAAGATCGTCCAGCGAAAAGCTCGCTGTGGGGTATTGCCAGTGATCGCAAAGCAGCCTGTTCAGAAACAATGCCAAAGTGGACTTCCCGGTGCCCTGGGCGCCGTGAATCCCCACAACAACGGTCCTCTTCTTCGCGTTCCTTAACGAGACAATTTGTTCTATCAGAGGCAGGATGGTCTGTTTTACGGTAGTAGCGTAATTTTGAGGAAGCCCTTCTTTCTCAATCAGGGTGTCGATGGTTGTTTTGAGTTCACTGTCGGTCACGTTAAGGTTCCCGTCTTTGATGGATCGGCTAATTAAGCATTCAGCAGAATTCGTACCATATGGGAGTATAGGTTTTTATGAGTAGCAACGATTTTCGTGTAGAGCACCGCTACCTCGAACTCCCGGACAGCTTCTACACTCGCGTTCAGCCCACTCCACTTAAAGACGTAAAAATGGTGTGCTTCAACCACAAACTGGCGCAGGAAATGGGGTTTCATGTCACCAACGAAGCCGACTGGGCCAAAATCGGTGGAGGCACGGAGTTACTTGAGGGCATGGACCCGGTCGCCATGAAATACACCGGCCACCAGTTTGGCATGTACAACCCGGAACTGGGAGATGGCCGTGGCCTTCTTTTATGGGAAACGGTAGGCCCCGATGGCCGCCGTTGGGACTGGCACCTCAAAGGCGCCGGCATGACACCCTACTCCCGCTTCGGGGATGGCCGGGCGGTTCTGCGCTCCACTATTCGCGAATACCTGTGCAGCGAGGCCATGAACGGGCTGGGCATTCCGACCACCCGCGCCCTGTTTATGGTCAGTGCCCGGGATCCGATTCGCAGAGAATCCATTGAAACAGCTGCAGCACTGGTGCGCGTTGCCCAAAGCCATATCCGCTTTGGTCACTTTGAGTTTGCTGCAAATCACGAAGGCCCGGAAGCGGTAAAAACACTGCTTGAGCATGTTATAGCGCTTCACTTCCCGCATCTCATCAAATTGGCAGAAGAAGAGCGCTACGCCCGATGGTTTGAAGAGGTGGTGGAACACACCGCTCACCTGATTGCAGACTGGCAGGCTGTAGGCTTCTGCCATGGCGTTATGAACAGCGACAACATGTCTATTATCGGCGACACCTTCGATTACGGACCCTTTGCATTCCTGGACGACTTTGATGCCGGTTACATCTGCAACCACACCGACCAGGGTGGCCGTTACGCTTACAACCGCCAGCCCCAGGTGGGCTTCGCCAACTGCCAGTATCTTGCCAACGCCCTGCTGCCAATCATGGATGAAGACACCATCCGCAACGGCTTACAGCGCTATGAGGCTGCCTACAACGGACGTTTTTTACAGAACATGCGAGACAAACTTGGCCTGGTGCAGGAAGACGAAGCCGACCTCAGCCTGATTATGGACACCTTGAGCATGCTGCAGGAACACCATACGGACTACACGGCTTTTTTCCGTGCGCTATCAAACCTCCACGCGCACGGCCATGCACCTGTGCGGGACTTGTTTATGGATCGCGAAGTGGCAGATAACTGGCTGGAGCGCTACGAGCAGCGGCTTGAACAAGAAACACGGGCCCACGATGAGCGTGAATACGAGATGCGCAGGGTAAACCCCAAATACATCTTGCGGAACTATCTGGCGCAGCAGGTGATTCTGGAAGCACAGAACGGCGATTACGAGCCCATGAAAGAGCTGATCAAGGTTCTGGAGCGGCCGTATGACGAGCAGCCGGAACATGAAAAATACGCAGCACTGCCGCCAAACTGGGGCAAGCACATAAATATCAGCTGTTCGAGCTAGAGGAGAAAGGGCAGAAACCTGAAGCGAGGGGCCAGAGTTGAAATTCCGGCCCCTCGTTTTACCGACTTACTTAATCTCAGACCGCCTTGGCAGCAATGATTTTCTCGTGCCACTCAGCCGGGCCAGTCTGGTGCACAGAAGAACCACGGGAATCCACCGCGACCGTTACTGGCATGTCTTCCACATCAAACTCGTAAATGGCTTCCATACCCAGTTCCGGGAAGGCCACCACCTCGGCGTGCTTGATAGCTTTTGACACCAGGTACGCAGCGCCGCCCACCGCCATCAGATACACCGCACCAAATTCGCGAATGGCATCAATGCCCGCCTGACCGCGCTCGGCTTTCCCGATCATGCCGGTGAGGCCGGTTTTTGCCAGCATGGTGTGAGTAAACTTATCCATTCGTGTTGCAGTGGTGGGGCCGGCAGGTCCAACCACTTCTTCACGCACCGGATCAACCGGGCCTACGTAATAAATGAAACGACCTTTCAGATCCACCGGCAGCTCTTCGCCGTTATTGATCATATCGACCATCTTCTTGTGCGCTGCGTCGCGGCCGGTCAGCATCTTTCCGGATAACAGAACGGTCTCACCCGGCTGCCAGTCTTTTACATCTTCCGGCGTAACCGTATCCAGGTTCACTCGGCGCACGTTCTCACCCACTTCCCAGGTGATTTCCGGCCAGTCGTCCAGGCTCGGCGGCGTTTGCAGAGACGGGCCAGTGCCGTCGAGCGTAAAGTGCGCATGGCGGGTAGCGGCACAGTTCGGAATAATCGCAACCGGTTTGTTCGCGGCGTGAGTTGGATAGTCTTTAACCTTCACATCCAGAACGGTTGTGAGGCCACCCAGGCCTTGGGCACCAATACCCAGATCATTCACCTTATCGAACAGCTCAAGGCGCAGTTCTTCGGCACGATTGGATGCACCGCGCGCCTGCAAATCGTGGATATCAATCGGGTCCAGCAGCGATTCTTTCGCCATTTCCATAGCCTTTTCGGCCGTCCCGCCAATACCAATGCCCAGCATACCGGGTGGGCACCAACCCGCACCCATCTGTGGCACCATTTTCAGTACCCAATCCACTACAGAATCGGATGGATTCAGCATGGCAAATTTGGACTTGGCTTCAGAACCGCCACCTTTGGCAGCCACGTGCACTTCAACGGTATCGCCCGGAACAATCTTGTAGTGGATGATCGCCGGCGTGTTGTCTCCGGTGTTCTGTCGCTTACCATCCGGATCAGCCAGAATTGACGCACGTAATACGTTGTCGGGCTGGGTGTAAGCACGGCGTACACCTTCATTGATCACGTCGTCCAGCGACATCTCGCAGTCCCACTGAACGTTCATGCCGACATTCACGAATACCGTAACAATCCCGGTATCCTGACACAGCGGCCGGTGGCCCTCTGCGCACATGCGCGAGTTAATCAGGATTTGCGCCATGGCATCCTTGGCCGCTTGCGACTCTTCCCGCTGATAGGCCTCATGGACAGCCTGAATAAAATCTTTCGGGTGATAGTAGGAAATAAATTGCAGCGCGTCCGCTACGCTTTCAATCAGGTCATCCTGGCGGATTACGGTGGTCATAGGCGCCTCATCAGGTTGGTCTCGTTATGATCGTATCGTCGAAAATCAGGAGGCACAGTTTACCAGAAATTCGCAAGAACGCGGCACCAGACAGAAAGCGAAGCTTTTCTTAACAAACGCCTCAAAAAAGGTATCATCCTAATTAAATGACAAAAAGACTTCAGAAAGCACCCCAGGAGAGACCGTGACAGACTTTGTTCTTACCGAGATCAACAACCGAATTCTGACCGTTCGCATTAACCGCCCGGACCGCAAGAATGCCCTCACCCATGCCATGTATACAGCGCTGGGAGATGCAATTGAACAGGCCGACTCCGATTCCGATATTCGCTGCATACTGTTTACCGGCAGCGATGAGTGCTTTACCGCCGGCAACGACTTGGGCGAATTTGCCAGCGGGTTACCCGGTAGCTTCGAAGAAACACCCGTAGGCCGCTTTCTCTTTCTTCTGGTCAACGCAACCAAACCGGTGGTGGCAGCGGTAAACGGGGCAGCGGTGGGCATTGGCACCACTATGCTCCTGCATTGCGATATGGTATTCGCCGGCACCAATACACGCTTCCAGATGCCATTTGCCAACCTGGGACTGTGCCCTGAAGGTGGCTCCAGCCTGCTACTGCCTTCCTGGATTGGCCGGGTGCGCGCCGCCGAGTTACTGATGCTGGGCGGGGCTTTCAGTGCAGACGATGCTTATCGCCTTGGACTGATTAACCGGGCATGTGATCCCGCCGACACCGAAGCAGCAGCTCTCAAAGCCTGCCAGCAGCTCGCCAGCCAGCCACCTGCTGCCATACGCGCTACCAAAAAGCTCCTTTGTGGCCCCACTCAGGCAGAACTCAAAGCCACCATGCTAGCTGAGGGTGAGCTGTTTGGAGAACGCCTGAAATCGCCGGAGGCGGCTGAAGCCTTTCGCGCATTTATGCAAAAACGCAAGCCAGACTTCTCGGGTTTCAAATAACCCGCTCGCCCACCAGAACACGTACTCTGGCGGGCGATTGATACAAATTGCGAAACCCCCTATATATCCCCTGCTTAGGCTCGACAAACAGCGTACAGCCTACTATTTTTCAGTAAAGCCAAGCTCCCCTTTGTGCGAGGAGGATCCAAACAGCAAGAATCACACTTTTGGCTGATCAACACTGGCTATAGTGGCGCTATAGTCATAGGTATAGAAATTGGCTTGAAGCGCTGGCTACAATTTCAGATAACCGTTTAAGCAGAACAGGCCACTGACATCGGGTTTACCGCATCAGACCGGCCCCGTTAGTTGCCGAACATAACGATACAACAACAGGAAAAGGTTCCACCCATGTTCAAGAAAACTCTAATAAGTCTTGCCGTGGCGTCTTCCCTTGGGCTAACAGGCTGCCTCAGCGGTGGTGACAAAGGGGCGAATGCTAATCCGGATTATAAGATTAACGATACGACAATCGACAGGTCAATTGTTCGTCCGATTTACGATCCGAACCCGATTGCCGCAGAACCAAAGTTTCCCATCAACGCCGACCTTATTCTGTTGCTGGGCGCAACTCAAAGCGCCAACTATGACTTTACGGGCCTGTCCACGGGCACAACACCTGCTGATGATGCAGTAAACCGCCTCTCGGGTTTCTCTACGTCTGGCGCTTTCAGCCTGAAATTCGACGGCTCGCTGAACCCGGCCTCAGTTATCGCCAACACAACCGTTTTCCTGGTACCTCTGAATGTTGGGCCGGCCCTTGCCTCTGCGCCGGACGCTTTGCCAAACACAAACCCGTCCAGCATCGTAGCTACTGATCCATTTGGTCAAGGTCTCCAGCCCCCTCTCATACAACCTAACTTCAGAGCCGATGTTGTCAGCCTTGATGGTGGTAGCGACAACGCGATTCGCGTAGTGCCCCTTGAGCCGCTCGAAGAAGGCCAGAAGTATCTGGTAGTTGTTTCTGACGGTGTTGTCGGTGCCAACAACAAACCAATCGCACGCTCGGTTCAGGATGTCGCACTTGCGGATGGCAATCTGGGCAATCCAGCCCTCGCAAGCGTGAAACAAATCCTTCAGTTGTCCAATAACCTTGCAAACGGACTACTCCAAGGTACAGGCACCAAATCTGCCTTCGCCTACACACTTACAACCAACTCAGACACGGACGTTCTGAAAGCCATGGTGGCGCCGGCTGTATTCGGCACGGCTCTGGGTCAAAAGATTGGCTTTACTGCCCAACTGAAAGTAATCAGGGATAACTACCCCACACTGAATTTCTCGCAGCTGACAGTCAAGCTTGGAGACATCGCAACCAAGGCCGCAGCTCTAGGTCAGGGTCAGCTTGATCCGAGTACGCTCACAGCCGCTGAACTGGCCTCGATTACCAGGTTAGGGCAGATTACGCCGTTGATCGCTCCTGCCAATATCGAAGCAGCAATAGGAGCTGAGGTTGGAAAGACTCTCCATATTCCAGTTCCGCGTCCCTCGTTTTTCTTCCCTGCGACGTCGGCGACTACGCTCGCTACCATTGCCAGTCTGGATGCAAGCAACTCCATCAGGATGGCTGCGCAACAGGTACAAGTGTCTCAGGGCGCAATTACTCTTCCCTACTTCCAGTCTCTTCCGGGCGATACCGGAGCTGGAATCACAACGGGTAGCTGGTCTGGCAGCACGAGCCTTGAAGCAGGCCTGAACGAGAGTCTGGCTCCAGGTGAAAAGATTTTCTCTTTCCTGCGCGACATCGACGGCAAGCTGAACGTGAATGGTTATTTCCCGTTCCCGCAAAAGAATGCCACTACGACCGTTCCTGTTGTTATTTTCCACCCGGTACTGGATGGAACAGCTCCACGGCCATCATCGTGCGTAAACCCAACAGCAGGCAAGCCTAACGGTGTAACCATCTTCCAGCATGGCATTACCGTAGATCGTAGTGTATCCATGCTTCCTGCAATCCTGCTGGCCCAAGCTGCCTGTCAAACAGTTGTTGCTATTGACCAACCGTTACACGGCTTGGCTGGCGCAACAAATGGCCGCGTTCCAGGGCTTACAGCGCTGGACGAGGCTACACTGACCGCGACAGTGAACCAGGTTCTGCAGGCACCCGGCGTTGCTGGCTCG
>Ga0207901_1000323_pt1 | contig 14621 bp, 15 predicted proteins | sample LinPmetageLP46_FD_184057 | JGI IMG/M metagenome (GOLD analysis project Ga0207901, IMG submission 184057) | Marine viral communities from the Pacific Ocean - LP-46 (SPAdes) | ecosystem: Environmental > Aquatic > Marine > Oceanic | place: Pacific Ocean | collected 2011-06-12
ATAAGATGCTTCTAACATTTCTCTTTCCCAAGGTTCTAATGTTTCTTCATAAGGTGTACTATCTACCTTTATATTTCCAAACGGAGTTTCATATTCTCTCTTACCAGTAGACCAATCCGTTGGTCCACTTATTTGTTTAAATCCAGATGTAGATTTCTTTGGTTTCTTTCTACCCGCTTCCCGCTCTTCAATATGTGCAGCCGCTTGCCTCTTCCTATCTTTTTTTGCCTTATTAATTCGTGCTATTTCTTCAGCACCTTTAGCATCTCCTGCATCAACTGGGCGACGATAGACACCAGTCTGTCTAATAGGTTTAACTGGCGCTACTCTCTTGGCAACACCGGGACTGGAGGCTTTGGGAACAAGACCATGCATATCATACCCTTGATAATCTACACCAGCACGACTAGGTCTAGCAGTAGCTCTGGAGGCTTTGGGAACAAGACCATGCATATCATATCCTTGATAATCTACACCAGCACGACTAGGTCTAGCAGTAGCTTTTGTACTTCTACGAGCTTTCTTAACATCACCAAAACTAGGACCAGTACGGCTAGGTCTAGCAACCTTTCTTGGAGTAGGAGCAGCAACAGGTCTAGCTCCACCACGCTGTGGCTGTCCTAACCCTTCCATATCTAACTTAGACATTTTTCTTTGGTTCTGTTTTGCCATAGCCCTTTTAGCTCTAGGTAATTCCATAGGATCTGTAAATGTTCTTTTAGGTCTTGGAGGAGCTTTTTTTGAAGGAGCTTTAGTAGGAGTACGTCCTAACCCTTCCATATCTAACCCAGACATTTTCGCCGTCCTTCTCTGAGCTTCTATCTTCTTCTTCCTGGCCTCAGATTTTGCAGCAATTCCAGATCCTCCCTTCTTTGGTCCAGGAGCTTTTCCAACTGCTTTTTTCTTTAATGCTTTTAATCTTTCTCCAGGTTTTTCAGCATGTTCAGGAGAACCTCTACCTCCTTTAGGTGGCTTTTTCTTAGCATCTTTTAAAACAGATGGACGCCCAATAGTAATACCATGCAATTCTGCTGCTCTCTTCCTTGCCTCTGCTGCCACATTTTTCTTTGGTTTTCCTATACCTTTACGCAAAGCAGACAGAGGATTTGGCTGTACAGAAGCCCTTAATTTTTTTAATTCGTTCCTAGTCTTTATTGTTTTATCTCTATCTGTATTAGGATCTTCAAGTATTTTTTGAAGTTTATTTATTCGTTGATCTAGACGAGAAGTAGTTGGTTTTCTAACAGACATAATTAATCCCCCTTAATACATCTTCTTGGAATAGGTGGCATTACCAAAACCTTTAGTAGCTTGTCCTACACCTCGCACTGCTCCACCTTTATTACGTTTAACAGTACCACCAGATTTTCTAATTTCAAAACCACCCATTTCTTTAAATTCTTCTGATGTTGGAATTCTTCCCTTACCAGTTAAACCCATCTCTTTAGCAACTTGTCTGCTTGTTAATTGAGGAGTGCCTTCTAATTTATGTCTTATTTTTTCTCCAGGTTCTTGTGCAGCCTTTTGACTTTCGGACATCTGATGTTTAGATTTATAAGGTCCAGTACCTTTTCCAACAAATCCAGGTGCTTCTACTGGTTCCCTTTTAGATCTCCGTTTAGAACTAGCCTTTAAACTTTCTTTTCTTCCTGGCCCTAACTTCTTAATTACTAAATAAAATTTACTCTTCCTACCTTTACCTGCTTCTTCTATTTTTTTATTTTCAGATAAACTTTGCCATTCTTTTTGTAATTTTTCTAAACCTTTTTGTATTTGTGATGCGCCGCCAGGAGGAGAAATATCTTTACCAGGACGCCGCAATACTTTTATCGTTCCACCAGAAGGTTCCGTAGAAGGTTCTATTCCTTTTTTGCGAGTAAGTGTCTGTTCTTTTACTAATTTTTTATATTCTTTTTTTTGTGCTGGAGTCAGACCTTTCTGATCTCCCCTATCTTTAAGTGATTTAGCACCACCAGGAAATTTTTTCCCTGGATCTCCAGAAGGTTTAGGAGTTGGTGTAGCCGCTAACTTTATTTCAGCTTTAGCCTCTTTTTTAAATTCAGTAACAGACATACCAGCTTTATTAGCTGCTCTTGTAAGTGCTGCTTTCTCTCCTCTTGAAGGCGCACCTCTTTTAGTAAGAGCGTTTGTAACAGCCTTTGTAATAAATCTACCTATAGGACCAGCCATAACTAGTCCTCCACTTTAAAGGACTTACCTTGCGGGTATTCCTCATCTACAACAACATCATGAGGCTTTCCTACAACAGACGGGCCTTTTCTGGCAGCACCAAAACCCTGTCCTGTAGGCTTACCTAATATTTCATTTAACTTTGCTGGACGTTCCAATAACGTATGCGGCCCTAATCCCATCTAACTTCTCCTTTTTCTTGATAACTTAGCAAATTTCTTTGGTCCATATTTCTTACGACCTATCCAGGCTGCAAGAGCTTTTGGATCTCTAGCTCCCTTCTTTTTTAATTTAGAAGTAAGCTGTTTAAATCTTTTACCTGAACCTAACTTAGGTTTCTTTTTCTTCTTAATACTTCCACCTCTTTTTAATCCAGGCTTCATAATCTGTTGTCTTATGCTTGCTCTGTTAACCATCAATCATAACCAGCATCTACAACCTGACCACCTGTCATTCTGTAAGTAATCTTACCACCCTTCTTCATATATTTCTTACGCCTAGCTTGAGACATAGTACCTGAACGAGCTTCTTCAGCAGGATACAAACCTTCTCCAGTCATACCTCCACGGTTAGCCTTACGAACTTTAGTGGGCTTTTTCGTCTTCTTCTTACTATGTTTTCTTATACCCCCTGCACCACGGGTTGTCAAGCCAAGAATTGCAGCTTTTTCTGCTTCAGAAAGGCTACTCCACCCATCAGCTTTAGCAACTTTCGTTCCTTTAATACCATTAACAGGTTTTCCTTTTATTTGACCACCTTCTTTAAAATCAATTATATCAGAATACTTTCGTTTAGTTTCTTTATAACCTTTTAAAATACTTTTAGGTTTAGCTTTTCTTTTAGCATCTGCCCTTAATTTTGCCTGATATTGTTTAGTATTTGCTTTCTTATGTTCTTCATAAGTATAAGGTTTCTTTTTAGGAGATGATAATTCTGCCATTCCTCTAGCTTTAAATACTTTAATAAATTTACTTTTAGAACCTTTCAGACGTTCTGCTCTTTTAGCACTAGGTATTAATTTATCATACTCATCTTCTAATTGTGCTAATGATCCCTTTTTAAGTTTCTTAGCTCTTTCAAGAGATCTCATTGCTGCCTCTTGTCTAGCCAACTTCTCTTTTTCTTTAGCACTCATTCCTTCAGTAGCTACGTTAGTAGCACCTGCCCTTCTTTGTTTTTGACCTTCTCTAAATTGACCTACTTTTGGATCAGACATATCACCAGCACCTTCAACTAGCTTTGCTCCCTTTGATGTCTTTGGGCTTGGTTTCCTTGCCTTTGGTTGTGTCTTTTTTAACCACTCTTGGCTAGGCTTTGTAGGCTTTGTTGATCTAGCTTTAAGCATTCTTTCTACTTCTTTGAGAGGCATAGCCTTCATAATTGATTTTAGTGCTGCTCCTACTGCCATTTTAACTTGCTCCCTGTGTTATGGTATCAGGACCACCGGCAGGAGAGGCGGCAACTGCCATATCATCCTGTCTAGTCCTTCTAGCCTGATTTCTTAGTGCCATTACAGCACCCTGATAACGATTTTCCCAAACGGGAAGTGTATTCCAATCCTTCATAAACATAGTAGCCTCAATCATACATCCAGTAAAAAGAGCATCATAACAATAATTACTAAAATAGTTTTGTGTGGTAACACTAGTTCCTGTAGCAGATGATAATGGAAGAGGTCTTGAAACTGTCTGTACTTCTCCTGATAATGTAGTTACAGGAGTTGGTACTATATAAATTGAAGAGTTTGTTTTTCTTGAATAGTAACGAGGAGTACCCACAGAAGCACTAGCATAAGGCCAGTAGTCAATAGCATACTCATATGTTCTTTGTAGAAGATTAGTTTTAATACTAGAGACACTGGTAGTATAATTAACATTGCGAACAATATGAACCCTGTCATTTAAACTAACAACAGGATTATTCTTGGTTAGTGTAATGGTAGTATATTCATTTAATCCAACATCATCCAAATCCTTAAGAAGACGTAGCTCACTCTTATCTACAAAATAAGAGAATGCACTTGCAAATTCAGTAGAATCATTCTCAGATGTTTGAATAATATCTGCCTTTAGATATGAATATGTAGCCATACTAACCTACAAAAGCTGTAAGCACACAACCATCAGTCGGTCCAGATACACTAACAACGCCATATACTGGAATACCTAGCTCTCCAATATAAATATCTGTAGCTTCATTAGCCGCTACCTGAAATTTAATGGCAGTTCCTTCAGCCGTTTTGTTAGTGATCTGTCTTTGTCCTTTAATAGAATATGATCCAGCAGCAGTAGCAAGTGCATGAATAGCAAGAATACGAGATGTAGACGGAAGATTTGCATCAGCCGTTCCGTTACTGCCCACTGTACTGTCATCATCTACAAAAGTAAGTACAGCATCACCAGTAGCTATAGCTGCTTTAATATTAGTTGTCATAGCGATTCCTTTTTAAAAGTAAGAGAGTAGCCGAAGCTACTCTCTCACAATTGTACTTACGATCCCTGGCTACCAAACCATCCACGCCAATCAGAAACACCGAAGCTATAACGCTCACGGGCCTTGAAACGTAGATTGCCGGTATCGAAATCAGGCTCCATCTTAGTTTGTAGCGGAGTACGCACAAACATTTTGGTGCCATTGGGTACGTCAGTCTTGATAAACCAAGAAGTCGTATCCGTGAATCGACGGTTAATATGATAACCTTCAGGAAGCATACCCATATGACGGGTGGCATTGATAGCGTTCATATTCGGATTAGCCGCAGCAAGACTCGTTTGAGTGTTACCAGGACTGGAAAGAATACGATCCGCAATCGCCCAAGAGTCAACCGGGATATGCAGAGAAACAGCACTTGCACCAATCAGAATACCACGATCATCTTTGATCTTCTGAATGTTGGTAAGAGCGGTTTCAAGAGTAGCTTCTGACATATCAGACGCAGTAATTACGTTGGACTGATCACCATTACCTACAGTTGGGTGTGAAGTTGAAAAGAAAGCCTGTCCATCACCAATAGTATCAGAGAAACCATTGTTGAAGACATTAGCAGCTTTTACCTGTTTGGTATTCGCCATTGCACGGGCAAGACCTTTGGCACGAAGCTTGGCAAACGTATCATAAAGATTGTCTTCCATCGCTTCTTCAGTAACCGCAAAAGCCAAAGCTACGGTTTCAGCAGTATAACGTGCCGTGTAGCTTTCCTGTGCGCTGTCGTAAGAAACAGCAGCCCCTTCACCCTTCGTTGGCGCAGAGCCAAAGCTGGTGAAAAGAACTTCTTCTTCAAAAGCACGATCTGAGTTTTCAATTTCATAAAGAGGAGCTAACTCATTGTTAACCTCTCCATACTCCATTCCGAAAATAGCATTAAGGCCCGGAAGGAGTTCTTTGCTAATACTAGCTCTATTAATAGCCATGATTTATTCCTCCTAAGCCGTTGATGCCGTAGCCGTCACATAGCGATCACGGTGAGTATTCAACCAGACCTCTACGATTGGGTATGCATCGTTATTGCCCTCATCAGGAAACTTCGCCCGTCCAATAACCCGACAAGCCAATTCAGTTTCCGCACCAGACGAAGTCATCAAATAATAACTTGACTGTCCGGTAACGGTACTACCTGAAGAAGCCGTCGAACTTACTGTTGCCGTATAGTTCTTAACTATAGCAGCCATTGGTGCAGACAAAGTAAGAGAACACTGAATGTAATAAACTTGATCAGGATCAGTTATTACAAAGAATTTTACGTCCGTGGCACTCGTCCCACCCGGCCAATACCGGGAGAACTTTGGCTCCCCGTTTTCCACATACTGACATCCCATGAAAACCCCGGAAGGTTTAAGAGTGGCAGCAATATAAGGTGAAATAGTAGCAAAGTTTGCTCCCGGTAAAACAACCGGGTCACCTGTGAAAATACTATTAGAAGGCGATTGTGCCTGTCCCGTAGACGTAAGGGTAATCATATCGGTTACCGCTTCCGTATTGTAGGCACCACCTTTTTTACGAGCAGGGATGAAGCCACGAAATGCTTTAGTAGTAGACATTTGTTCATCTCCTTATTAAATTAGAGATACATCAATCTTGAAAAGAAGGTTGACGACCTCTGGTTGTTACAGATTTACTTGTATTACTAATAGGCATACGAGAATCAGAATTTTTCATGAGTTGTGCATTAACTGCATCCATCTGTTCATTAGCCTTATCCTCATAAAACTTTTGCCTAGCCCTTACCTTTACAGTTGGCTTCTTAGCCAATGCTAAGTCTCCACGACAGACTGCTCCAAGGTATCGGCCTTCTTCCCTTACGAAGGATGTAATAGCCATTTCGGGTACTTCATCAGGAGTTACGAATATCCATCCTTCCTGTTGTTTCTTACCAACATTCATGATGTCATCTTCACCTTTTACAGATATGCGAATCCAACGTAAAGACATTTCTTCATTGTCAAATCTCGCTTGTACCATGTCTGGTATTGTGAGGGCATCTGGCTCCTCAAAGAAATATTCTTCTTCTCTTGTTGTAGCTTCCCTTGTAACATTACTACGTTCTGTTTCATTTCGTGTCATAGTTCATTCCTCCACGTTTATCTAACATTTGTATAGTTGCCGTCAGCATCACTAACTTTAAGCTTTTCAGCAGCATATTGTTCAAGTGGTATATTCCATTTCTGTGCAAGTCTGATATCTTCTTTTGATAACTTAACTTTATTAGAATTGGTCTGGGATAAACGTGACCCCCCAGATACTACTTGAGCAGGTGTTGACGAGTTTTCCTGCACACGGTCTTGACTTTCATTACTAAAAGCCTTATTCATTCTATTATCAATTTCCTGATAAAACTCTTCCTCGCCAGGATTGTAACCTTCTCCTTTTAGTTCGGCATCAATTGCCAGGGCAGCAGCAGTCTTTATATTGTCTTGTCCAAACCAGCTATTTTGAGCCGCCCATGATTCTGCCATAGGATTGGTTGTCTGTTGAGGAGGAGTATGTTGAGGAGCTTCGGGCTGTTGAACTGGCTCTGGTACTTCTTCGTACTGTTGCTTTGCAGAAGACACAGCCTTTAAATCAGCTTGGGCTTCATTCAACATCTCTTGCGCCTTTAATAGTTTTTCTTTTTCTCCTTCTTCGAAAGCTTCCATATAAACAGTTCTGGCAAGCTCAATTTTATCAGTCAATTGTTTTTCAGAAGCATCTAAAGTTAGTTTACTAAAGTCTGATACTTCCTTATCTTTTGTTCTGAGAGTATAAGATAACTCTTCATTTTTTTGAATGAGAGTAGAAATATGTTCATCACGTTCCTTTCTCTGTCGAATAAGTTGCCTTATTCTTTTTTCAGCACCCTTGGTTTCAATACCTTCTAGTTCAGGTGTCTTATCTTCTTCTTCTTCTACAGGAGGCTTTGCTTCTACCTCCTCTTCTTCAATTTCTATTTCAATTTCTTGCTCTTCATTCGGAACTTCTATTTTGTTCCACTCTTCTTTTTCAGCCATTATTTCCTCCGTTGTTTACGAAACAAACGATTTAACGTATAGTATATTATACCATAAAAATATTCATTTCCCAAATATTTTTTAATTAGATCCCGCTCCAAGATTAAAAGTGGGGTCAAGATCTTTAGGATCTCCCACTTTCATGGTAATCTGATCATCAAAAAGTAAGATAAGTCTTATACCTTTATAGAATAATTTAGTACCAGCATGTTTACCATAACATACATGATCTCCTACAGTACACCAAGCACCGGCAGGAAACTTATCTTTATCAAAATATGCCAGATCACCCAGAGCCAAAACTTTTCCAACAGTTGTTAGATAGGCCATATCTTCTCTGGTTGAATCTGGAAGCAAAATACCGCCTTTGGTTTTATTCTTAACTGATACAGGTCGTACTAAAACATGAAAACCTGGAATATCAGGAAGAGTTTCTGGATCTTTTCTTTCTTCTGGATCAGTAATCCATGAATCATTTTTAATGGCATTACCCATTTCTACTTGTTGCATGTTACTCCTCATCATCTGAATATGTTCGTTTTTTAATAATATCAGTAAGATTCGTTCTGGCCCATTCCAAGCCTTGTAGTGATCCTACTATTTGACGGTAATGAGAATAATCTTCTGCATTACCATTTCCTAACATCAATCTTAATTTATCCATTTCAGTAGTTAGTTCAACAATAACTTCATCCCAAATTTCCATTGGTTAAGTCTTTTTACCCTTTACAGGATTTGGAAATTTAAACTCGCCATAATCCCATTCATTAAGGTCAGCCTTCATTTCCCAATTTCCAATACAATCACTCTTAAAGGGATCTCCATAAGTGACTGGTTTTTCAGAACTTGTTTTCTTGGCAGTAATATAACCTTTACCTATCTTCATCTGTGGAACTTGTTCCATCTGTAGTCTCCTTCTTTGTTTGTTCTATAGCCATTTTAACTAGGGCATCTAAACCCTTTGTATCAAGATTAGTATCATTCTTCTGCATCTTTTCTATCAGGTCTTTTAAAATTCTTTCTCGTTCAACATCCAGCTTCTTATCTGAAAGTTCAATATCAGTCATTAACTCCATTGCTTTAAGTTCTTTCTTGGACTCTCTATCTTTTTCAGATTTCTCTTGCTTGAAGTTATCTGTAGCATTTGTTTTTAGAATATCAATAATCTGTTCATTCTCATCCAGTTCAAGCTGCTTGTTCTTTAATTCCATCTCTGCTGCCTGAACCATAGTATCTGATTGAAGTTTCTGTTTCTGAAGTTCTACCTTGGCCTGTTCCAATGCCACAAGCTGTTGTTCTGGAGACTGGGCCTGACCCATAGCTTGATTTGCATTCATAATCTGTTGAGCAGCTTGTCCCATTATCATTTCTATGGTAGCAGGATCTTGAGCCTGTTCAGGCGGTACTTGAGCCATAAGCTGTTCGGTCATACCATTCATCTGTTCTTGATACTTCAGAATAGAATGCTCTTGAATGTTAGCCTGTATAAGTGGCTGTATCCTCTGCATGATAGGATTAGCCCCGTTGGCAGGATCTTGAAGATAAGCCATCTTTACTTGAACATGTGCATCATGGTTCTGACCTGGAAAGGCTGCAATGGGAACTCCCTTTGTTGCCGCCATGATATCAGAGACCGGATCAAGAGGTTTTGGTTCTACCTTGGGAGGAAGGATTTCTTCCAGATTCGGCATATTGGCTGCATGAAGAATAGTGCGGTTCAGGGCTTCCATGTTAAACATTCCTGGCGGTGATTGCTGCGCCATCTGCAATGCCATATTAGCCATCATCATGCGATGGGCATTGCTAGGAATGTTAGGATCTGAAACAGGGACTATGTCTATACGACCATCAAAATCTTTTTTAAATATGCTTCTATCTTCAAAGGGAACATCATAAGGATATTCATTGGGAAGATAATCATAATTGATCTTGGCAAGAATCCTAAATTCATCTTTCTGTGATTTATGTACTCGTTTATGAATTGCTGTGAAGAACTTACTACTGGCTTCTAGGAGAGCCATAGTTGTTCCTACAGGTCCGTAGGAGGCAGCATCAGAGATAACTTGCTCTGTGCTGTCCGCAAACCGCTGACCAGCAGCAGCTACGAAATTCAGCATCTGGAATAGAGTAGAGGAAGGCTCTTTATAGGGGAGAGGTATAATAGCCTTTGACAAATCCATACCAGTTGCCTCAACCTCCTTGAACTCGCCGGGAGAGATAGGTTCATTATCACCTACCATTCTAAGCCCCTTGGCTTTAAATCCACCAGGAAGATTGGCAAACTGACCAGCATCAATAAGAGATCTCATTGCTGCTGTTGCACTCATGGTCAGATTTCCCAAGAAATGTATTAAACCAAGACCATAGAAACCAAATCCAGGTACAAAACGATAATGGACAAAGTGACTTCTTTTTTCCATGTTCGAATCATCTTGTTCATAGTTTCTACGAATACTTAGAACACTTCTACTTTGTTCTTCTACTGTTACAATATAGGGAAGAGACTGATCTTTACCTTCAATATCAAGATAACAGTGTTGTTCAAGAAGAACATATTGAGGATCTTTATCGGAGGAAGGCGACAGTCCTAGAATTGTATCCATCTTCTCCGTAAAGGACGTAATATTTGCTTGATTAGGTTCAGGAAGTGTTATATCTTTATAGACACCCGCCTGAATATCTTTCTGTAATTCAATAGGACTACGATAAATAACATGTGTATATCTATCTGCATTTCTTAGATCAGTTGCATAGTAAGATATATAAAACTGATCAATAGGAATAAACTCCGACATTGGTCTTTTAAGTGTGGAGTTATAGTATACCTTTTTAAAGGCTGATCCAATTAGGGGAAGATGGAACAGCATTCTTTCAAACTCATCAAAGTATTCCGGCATCTGTTCGGTAACCTGATAGTTCATAAAGTTCTGAACACGGTTAGCTTGGAGTTCCTTTTCAGGAGTTACCTTACCAAGGATATTAGCTTTTACAGGACCGGCAGAAGGGAACAGTTCTTGCGATGCCTTGGACTGGAACTTAACAGCCGACTCTATGAGAAGAGGATGGACTGCTGTACAAGCACCTTCAAAAGGTTCTGTTCCTGGCTCAAGTTTGAGTCCTAGTAAATCAAATCCTCTTTCAAACATAGACTCCCACTCACCTCTGGAATCCTTATCAGCCTGATAGTTTTCTATTACATCCAAGGCAATATCAAAAAGATCTGTTTCTTCTAGAGTTTCACAGAGATCACCATACCATTCAGCAATCTCTTCTGAAGGTTCCATGAGAACATCTGTTTGTTCCGAAAAATCTACAATCAAACCACCATCAGTATCAACCTCAAAGGTAGCATCCATATCTGTTTCGGGAACCATAGGAACTACATTAGCTAATTCTTCTGGTATTTTATCGTATGGGTTTCTTTCAGTTACCATTTTTAATTCCTGTTATATTAGATGCTTACATTAAACGGATTTGTAAGTTGCATCTGGTCCATAAATAGATTGATAAAGATCTAAAGAATAATCTCTTCCTGTTCCTGAAGAATCTTTTTTAGGAACTAAATCTGCTATTGAAGTTAGCTGCTCTTTTAAATCTTCTTCCTCTTCTAATAAAGGTTTGAAATAATTTTTCTTTGGTACAGGGCCACCGCCTTCTCCTTCACCACTATCATCATATCCTGGAGCATCTTCAGGAGATTGAAATGTAATATTACCAGATTCATGGACATTCATTCTTATACCATTAACATCAACTGAACCAAGAACTCCTTCTCCTATAAGATTACCAATTGCATGTACAAGACTAATTATCGAATCTAAGGGTGAAGTGATCCCTCTAAGCATCCCAACTAGACCGACTTTGATGCTTTGACCCGCCAGGTAACTCCAATCTTTGTCAATCCTACCCATTAACATATCTATAGCTCTTTGACTTACTTGAGTCATTGCAAGCTCTTGTTCTATTCCAATAAAATCCGACATTCCTGGTGTGTCTTGAATTGCATCTATTACTGCCTGATTAGTAGCCGCTTTTTGTGCCAATTCTAAATAATCTTCATTAAGTTCTAAAAACTCCTCCTTATCCATTTCTTTATTAGTATAATAATCATCGGCCTGTTTCAGCAAGTTATCCTCAACTTTTTGCTGCTCAAATTCTATCCGATTCGCCAGAGCTTGTTTCGCAGCGTTCATCTCGCCCAATGTCATACCTCCTGTTGCAAGAACAAACTCAGCATCATCCCTAGTTATTTCAAAATTAGCTGATTTTTCGTATTCATTTGCCAATGTTATTGCTATAGCTGATTGTTCTTTCGCTGTCTTATCTGGATGGTGGAAGGCAACTTGATAATGAGCATGTTGGGCATCATCATAATAATCATCAATTTCACTTTGAGTAAGACTAGCTAGCCCGTCACGCCCAAGTTTTCCTAACGCTCTGTCAAAAGCATCTTGAGCATATACGCCTGGACCAAATTTGGCTCTAGCTGCGTCTTTTCCTTCTGGATCACCAATAAATGCCTGGTGGTCTCTACCCAGGGATTCTTTATAAGATTGAAGGCTTAAAGGACTATTTTTATCTTCAGCAAAGGGCATATCACCATGACCAACGCCAGGTCCAAGAGCATTCGCAGCCTCTGGACCCATATAAGCCACATCTCCTTCAGGATCTTCACCCTCACCCGGTGCGGCATCATCATCACCTGTCCAACCAGCATCCCAACCTGCTTCTCCCCCCGCCCAATAAGCAGGAATACCATTTACTTTCTGACCAGTACCTCCTAGAACTTTAAGGAGATTGGCTTCAGTGGGATTAATATAGGCAAGATTATGAGGCTGTCCATTTATATCAATAGATTCCTTTAGTCCTTCCAGACCACCACCTTTGGCTCTGTACATTATATTAGAAGCCTGATCATAGGCATTTCTAAATAAAGAGCCACCATGCTTGGCATAGATATTACCAGAGATGTTTTCATTTAGTTTTCCTGAAGTTGGTTCTGACTGTATACTCTGCGATTGTTCTAATAGAGCTGTGATGGCTTCTGCCATCCTCTGGTTTTCTTGGAACTGTTCTTCTGTTATTGGTTCTCCTGAAAAAATTTTAGAAAGCCAACCCTTGGGGTGTGCTTCTTGCTGTACAACTTGTTGCTTCTCAGGATAGGAAGAAGGTATATCTTGTTGAACTATTGCTTCATCTTCTTTAAGAGTCTGTCCCTGTTCTTGTAATGTAGAAGTCATATCTTTGTATTTCGGTTGAGGAAGCATATAATCAGCAAGGGCAGGAGAAGAATCAGTACCATACATACTTCCATCTGAATCACTAACAAGATTCCCAAGACCAGCAACTTCTACTGGATTATTAGTTTTTCGTTCTCCAAAAAAGGAAGGACCGAAGAAACCTCCCCTTCTCCTATCTCCTGTAAAACCCGGATTTTTATTAATCTGTTCAGCAGATCTACCAGTCTGAATAGGATCTAGATTAGTTCGTTCTCGTACTCCTGTTCCATAATCCTCTATAGCTCTTCTTTTATGATCCTCATCATAATATCTAGGATATCCAGTAAGACCTTGCAAACCACTACCACTGTTCTGAAATAGACTTGAAAAAAATCCCACTTAATTTATCTCCCCAAAAGACTTTTCACCTATTATATTATAACACATAATCATAGTTTTGACAAATCAGAAAGTCCAGTATGTGCTTTTTTCTGTTCTGGGTTCATCTTCTAACTCAGGATCATCAGGATGGGTAAGGTGCCAGGACTCTTTCATGTAGTGTACTGCCATTGTCAGGGCATCTACCTGATCATCATGAGCCGCATTGGGAAACCGTATTAGTTCTTCGATGAGGTCATCAGACCACTTCTTACCTTTGGGTATCCACAGCCTACCTGCTTCTAGTATGGGTGAAGCCGCATAAACTCTGGATACCTTATCCCTGTCTGGATTATATTCTATGATTGGCAGACCAGCCCTACGCATATCCTGTATGAGAGACTGACCACTGGCTTTCTTTTCTATCATGCATACATCCGGCCTATGTTCATTATAAAGCTTCTGTGCCATCTTTCTTAATTCCGGGTACTCAAATCTACCTTTGATGTTACCCAGGAGAATTAAGTGCGGTGCATATCCCTCATATCCCTTCTCATCTTGATCGTAGAGATAGAAGATACCCCATGTCTGAATTACACTGAAGTCTGCTGTAGTCCTGGTAGAGAAAGCCGTATCAAGGGTTTGAATAATGAAATCACATTCAGGAGGATCAGGATCTTCCCAGTACTTCAACCATCTCTTTTTTATTAATCCTCCTTCTTCTGGAGTAGGGTCTTGCATGTAGAGGGCATTCCAGTATCGACTGCCATTACTGGCTTTAATTTCATTCTCATCTGTTTTTAATACACTCTCTGGTTTCCACTCTGGAAAGTAACTTGATCCTACTGGCAGATCAAGTAACTCTGCTGCATCTTCATCAAGCCATGCCGGTATCTTAATTACCTCCCAAGGAGTTGTTTCATACTCCGACATATTCTCTTGCTGCTTGAGTAGCCATCCACATAGATCATCATAATGATATCTGGTATTGATAATTACAATGGAACCGTTGGGCATAATGCGGGTTCTAAGACCTGCTGGATACCATTCCTTAACATACCTTCTACCTGCATCTGAATAGGAATCCTCTTCCGACATTACATCATCAAGGATTGCCACATGCGCTCCACGACCTGCTATTTGAGACCTAACACCTGCTGCATAGTAAGTACCATTCTGAGTGGTCTTCCATTTACCAGCAGCCCTGACATCACTTCTTAACTGAACTCCTGTGAATATCTTCTGGAACTCTTCTGTATTTACAATATCCCTAACAGAACGCCCAAAGTCAGAAGAAAGTTGATCACTATGAGAAACAGTAAGTATTTCATGTTCAGGGTTTCTCCCTATA
>Ga0207901_1000325_pt1 | contig 14582 bp, 12 predicted proteins | sample LinPmetageLP46_FD_184057 | JGI IMG/M metagenome (GOLD analysis project Ga0207901, IMG submission 184057) | Marine viral communities from the Pacific Ocean - LP-46 (SPAdes) | ecosystem: Environmental > Aquatic > Marine > Oceanic | place: Pacific Ocean | collected 2011-06-12
AACCCAAAGTTTCGCGACAGCAACAGGTTCTATTTCATTATTTAAAGCCGAGTTTGTCGCTTCATGAAATTTGACAAAGAGCCCGAGGTTCACATCGCCACATTCGGATTTTTCACGTCCTTCATTTGGGAAATCCTGCAAATGCCATTTTTTGATGTGGGATCGGCCGGCTATTGGGAGAGAACGCTGGGCTGTACTCGGGCAACATTTGGAGACGTTGGGATATTGTTGCTCGCCTACACGGTAGTTTCAATATCAGCGCGGAACCGGAACTGGATGCATTATCCAAAATACTGGATGATCGGTATCTACCTGCTGACCGGGCTAGGAATTACGGTGATTATTGAAGCTAAGGCCACCAGCGTGCCGCGTGAATGGGATTGGGGTTGGCGATATAGCGAACTCATGCCTTTGGTGCCCGGTACGAACATAGGCTTCGTTCCCATCCTTATGTGGCTAATCATCCCGTTGATCACGCTTTGGTTTGCAAGGCGCCAGCCACGACCCTAGCCCTCGACATGCCGAAGGAAAAACAGATTCAAAACAGTTCATATAATAAGAAAAGCAGCTAGCGATCCCATGATTATTGCTATTTCTTTTGCCGGCATCACTGGGTTTTTTGCGTTCGAGAAATTTTATCTGTCCAAACAGCGAAGGGAGGACAAGGCAGAAACCCGCAGGGAAAGTCATTCCCATTGACCCCGTTAATTATCTTTGTCCGGTGTATGTTCGGCACAACTGAATTTATCCACTTCCAGATCATTCACCGGACCCATCATTGGCTCAGATAGTTAAAATTAGGCATAACGCGAAAAATAGCGAACGGGCTACGTGCCATTGCGCTTGTAGCAAGATCCAGCTTCGACTTTTAGTGGGTTCAAACGTACAGTAATCTCGCCAATGGAAATATTCTTTTCCCATTGGCGATTTATACATCCCCCGGCATTGGAGGTAATTATCCTACCGGTTTTTTCAGATCTCGGCGGGTATAGAATCGTTGAACAGCCTTATCTAAGCTCTAACAGCCTCTGCGGCCCGCCGCAGACAAAATCGCGTTACGACTTGAGGTATTTCACTAGCGCGAAGATCCCCAGCGTTAGGAGTATAAGCAACCCAATCCAAAATACGCCCATTCCGATCATCATAATTGGGCTACCCATCATTCCATCGCAATTCATCATCATCTCCATTATTGGTTATTGTGCTTGGTTTTAAAGGATTGGGAGCTCGCGCCGCGCTGCCCTGCGGCACGACGCGAGGCACCCATCACTGTTTGGCGATCGCGGTCAGTTTGCCGCCCCCGCCTTCTGTTGTGCGAAATTCAAAGGTGACGCGGTCGCCGACCGCTACCTTTCGCATGCTCTCGTCATCTGCGGAAAATGCCATCGTCATCGCAGGCCAGCCGACCGCAGCGATCGGACCGTGGTCGATCGTGATCTTGCCGCCCGCCTCGTCGATCTCTGTGACTGAGCCTTCGCCGCTTCCGGCCTGTCCTGCCGCAGGCGACTCCATCATTGGCCCGTCATTTGACATAGGCATGCTGTCGGCATCGGGCATGTTGTCAGCCATCATCGTTCCGGCTGGCTCGGATGTTTCCTGGGCATTGTCGCACGCCGCCAGTGCGAGCGGGGCCGCCAACAGGGTCAGGTAGTTTGTGGTACGCATTCTTCATCTCCTTGAGGTTTTGCCGGTTTTTCCGGACGGGGTCGCCGCAACAACAAATATGCGGCGGGTAATACAAACATGGACAGGAGCGGGGCGGTGATCATCCCGCCGATCATCGGCGCAGCAATTCGGCTCATTACTTCCGAACCCGCGCCGGTGCCGATCAGGATCGGGAACAGACCTGCCAGGATCACGGCAACAGTCATTGCCTTTGGCCGAACGCGCAGGAGCGCGCCTTCGCGGATTGCCTGGTCGACTTCCTCCGCATCCGGATCGGTCCGCTGCTCGAGCGCTGCCTTCAGATAGATCAGCATGATCACGCCGAACTCGGCAGAAACTCCGGCAAGAGCAATGAAACCCACCGCCGTGGCGACTGACTGGTTGTATCCGAGCCAATAGAGCAGCCAAAAGCCGCCGGTCAGCGCGAAAGGCAACGTCCCCATGATCAACAGTGCTTCGTCGAAGCGGCGGAAGATCAGATAGAGCAGCAGAAAGATGGTGGCCAAGGTCGCCGGAACGACTATTTTCATGCGTTCCGCCGCGCGGGTCAGATATTCGAACTGCCCTGCATATGAAAGACTGACGCCGGGCGGAAGATTGACACCGTCGGCAATCGCATCTTGTAGATCGCTCACAACCGATGTCAGATCACGGTCGCGGACATCCACATAGACGTAGCTGGTCGGCCGACCCTGCTCGCTTTTCAGCATCGGCGGCCCGCTGCTGACCTTGATCTGCGCTACGGTGCCAAGCGTAATCTGCTGGCCTGAAGGCGTCAGGACGGGAAGTGCGCGCAATTCGCCAACGCTGTCCCGTATTTCACGGGGGTAACGCACATTGACCGGATAACGCGCCAGTCCTTCGACCGTTCGCGCTACATTCGCGCCGCCGATTGCGCCCGACACAATTATCTGCACATCGTCTATAGTGAGTCCGTAACGCGCGGCAGCGAGGCGGTCAATGTCGACATCAATGTAACGGCCACCTGTCAGGCGTTCTGCCAGTGCGGAACTTACACCGGGCACGGTTTTGGCCACTCGCTCGATACCTTGAGCCACCTTATCGATATCAGCCAAGCTCTCACCGAAGACCTTCACTCCGATCGGACTTTTTATTCCTGTTGCCAGCATGTCGATCCGGTTGCGAATTGGCGGGACCCAGATATTCGCCAGTCCCGGCACCCTCACGGTGCGGTCGAGTTCCTCAATTAATTTATCAGGCGTCATTCCTTCGCGCCATTCTTCGCGCGGTTTGAACTGAATAGTCGTCTCGAACATCGTTAGCGGTGCGGGATCGGTGGCGGTATCGGCCCGCCCGGCCTTGCCGAACACGGTCTTTACTTCGGGAACCGATTTGATGAGGCGGTCGGTACGCTGAAGTAGCGCAGATGCCTGGCCCGGCGAAAGGCCGGGCAGGGCACTCGGCATATAGAGCAGATCGCCCTCGTTCAGAGGGGGTAGGAATTCCCCGCCCAGTTGAGAGAAGGGTATGATGGTCGTGAGAAAAATCGCACCTGCGATGGCCAATGTGGCTTTTGGCCACCGCATAACCCAGTCGAGCCCCGGCCGGTAGGCCCACGTCAGCCCGCGATTGATCGGGTTTTTGTCTTCGGACGGTATTTTCCCGCGGATCAGCCAGCCCATCAGGACTGGTACGAGCGTCACCGATAAAATTGCCGCCCCTGCCATTGCGTATGTCTTGGTGAAAGCGAGCGGCGCGAACAGCCGTCCTTCCTGCGCCTGCAAGGTGAACACGGGGATGAAGGAAAAGGTAATGATCAGAAGACTGAAAAACAGCGCCGGACCCACTTCCTTCGCGGCGTCCGCTATTACCTTCCACCGCTCCTGACCAGCCAATACCCGGTCAGGATTGTCGTGCGCCCATCGTTCCAGATGTTTGTGCGCGTTTTCGACCATGACAATCGCCGCATCGACCATCGCTCCAACGGCAATGGCAATCCCGCCGAGCGACATGATATTGGCGTTCACGCCTTGGAAGCGCATAATGATGAAGGCGGCGAGGACGCCTAGCGGCAGCGTGACGATAGCTACCAGAGCAGAACGTACATGCCAGAGGAACAGCGCGCAAACCAGGCCGACAACGATGAATTCCTCGATAAGCTTAGTCGTCAGGTTTTCCACCGAAGCGTCAATCAGTTGGGCACGGTTGTAAGTCGTAACGACCTCAACCCCTTTGGGTAGGCTCGCCTGAAGCTGCTTGAGCTTGGCTTCGACTGCTGTGATCGCGCTGCGCGCATCGGCGCCTTGGCGAAGGATCACCACACCTCCCGCGACCTCGCCTTCGCCATTGAGTTCGGCGATGCCGCGCCGAAGCTCGGGACCAATTTGTATGGTTGCAACGTCTCCGAGCGTCACGGGAACGCCCGCGCCGGCGACGCGCAGGGGAATGCTGCGAAAGTCGGCCAATTTGCTAAGATAGCCTGAGGAGCGAACCATATATTCGGCCTCGCCCATCTCGATGATCGATCCTCCAGATTCCCGATTGGATGCGCGGACCGCCTTGACTATTTCGGCGTGGGTGACGCCAAGTGAAGCCATACGGTAGGGGTCGAGCACGACCTGATATTGCTTGACCATGCCGCCGATGCTGGCGACCTCTGCAATCCCCGGGACCGTTTTTAACTCATAACGTAAAAACCAGTCCTGAAGGCTTCGCAGGCCGGCAAGATCGTTTCCGCCGGTGCGATCGACCAATGCGTATTCGTAAATCCAGCCGACTCCGGTCGCATCCGGGCCGAGCGCGCTTGAAACCCCTTCGGGTAGCTGCCCCTGCACCTGATTGAGATATTCAAGGACGCGCGAGCGCGCCCAGTAAAGATCGGTCCCGTCTTCGAAGATCACATAGACATAGCTATCCCCGAAAAATGAATAACCGCGGACAGTCTTGGCACCGGGGACCGACAACATGGTCGTCGCCAGCGGATAAGTGACCTGATCCTCAACCAGACGCGGCGCTTGCCCTGGATAGTTGGATCGGATGACCACCTGTACATCCGAAAGGTCGGGTATTGCATCGACCGGCGTGGTACGCACAGCCCAATAGCCTGCCAGAGAGAGGACGAGCGCCGCCAGCACGACGAAAAAGCGATTGGCGATAGAACCATCGATAATACGCGCGATCATTGACTGCTCTTCCGGATGGACACGATTTGGGCCCCAGAATCCTTTTGTATGAAGGTGAATTTTACCCGGTCTCCGCGCTTGAACCCGCGTAGCTGCGCAGCGCCGCTGGTAGAGAAGGCCATCGTCATCGCGGGCCAGTCGAGCTGCGGAACGGGTCCGTGCTTCAGCGTGACAGATCTCGCGGCGATCTTTTCGATTGTGCCGGTGGCGCTGAAAGTGGCGGGCCTTTTGTCATCAGCTCCTTGCTGCGCGCCAGCATCTTTGCCCGGTGCCTCCTCAATAGACCGGACGTCGAGACCGGAAAGACTGGCTTCGGAATCGATCAGGAACTGGCCCGAGGTCACGACCTTCTCGCCCGGCGCAAGGCCCGCAAGGACCTCGGTTCGGCCGACTGCCTCGCGCCCGATGCGGACCTCGGCGGGCGTGAAGCCTCCCTTGTCCTGCCTTAGCATCACGATCGTTCTGCGCCCCGTGCGAATGACGGCTTCGGAGGGGACCAGCAGCGCGCGCCGCGTGTCGGGAGTGAGCGAGACCCGCGCGAACATACCCGGTTTGAGCTTGCCGCCAGGATTGGGCAGCTGCGCCCGCACGGTCACCGTGCGGCTCGCATCCTGCGCGCTCGGCAGCACCGCAATGATGCGACCGACAAACCGTTCGTCAGGGTATGCCGTAAGCGTTGCGTTGACGGGCTGACCGACACGAACATTGGCAATCTGTGTTTCCGGGACCGCCGCCTCGAGCCAGATCGGCGAGAAACCGGTAATTTCCGCCAACATCTGCCCGGCCATCACGGTCATGCCGGGACGAACGCCGAGCGATGTGATGGCGCCGCCGATCGGCGCGGTGACAGTGATCGTCGATTGCGCCCGCCGACTTCGCCCGACTGAGGAGATTAGGCCGGGCGACATGCCGAGCAGGCGCATCCGTTCACGCATGGCGCGAGCGAGCGCTTCGTCGCCGCTGTTCAGCACCGCGAGATATTCCTGCTGCGCGCCGCCCCACTCTGGTACCAGGATGTCGACTAGTGGCGCGCCGCGACCGACAACATCGTCGGGCGCGCGGCCATAGGTTCGTTGGACAAAGCCGCCCGCCCTGGGCTGGACGATCGCCACGTCTCGCCCGTTGTAGGCGAGAACGCCGGTGACGGTCACTTCCGGTTCGAGGACGCCGTATTCGGCTTCAGCGGTTTGGATTCCGAAATTCTGGACGAGCGTCGGATCGATACTGACCCCGCTGCTCGCTCCGGCTTCCTCGCCTGCGCATTTGGGGACCAGTTCCATGTCCATGAAAGGGGACTTGCCCGGCTCGTCGAAGCGCTGGCCCGGCACCATCGGATCGTACCAGTAGAGAACATTCTCGCATTGGGTACTGGATGCGCCTCCAGTGCCATTCGCTTCACTCCCGCCTTCGCCTAACTGCGAAAGTCCGTAACCAGCGATTGCGCTGATCAGCGCGACCGTTGCCGCCATTGTCCAGGATTTCTGGCGCGGCGAGAGTTTATCCCATGCGTCTCCCATTGCGGCTCTCATAGGTCGTGCTCCCTGTAGGTAAGTCGTAAATTGGCAGCCGCTTCCACGGTCGCTTCCTCGCGCTCGAGTATTTCGATCTGGAGAAGGGCCAAAGCCTTGATGGCTTCGATGACATCAAGAAGTTCGGCGCGGCCTGCTGCAAAGCTGGCCCTTTCGAGCTCGGCCCGGCTACGGGCCAGAGGTAGCAATTCTTCGGTGGCCCGCTCCCACTGGCGGTGTGCGCTGCGCCAGGCGGCAAGGTCGCCCTCAAATTGCGCCTCAAGCTCGCGCAGGCGATCCGCTTGGATAGATTGCGCGGCAAAAGCATCGGCTTCTGCGGCGGCAATCCTCGGATTCTGGCGCCTGCCCGCGAAAATGGGCAGCGTTATCGAGCCCATAACCGATACGACATCCCCAAAGGCAGGATCGCGCCGCCCGTAGCTTAGGTTGACACCGAAATCGGGGCGCTTATCCGAGCGAGCGAGATCGGCCCGCGCTTCGGCTTGACGAACCTGCGCCACTGCGAGGATGATTTCTGGATTATGCTTTAGGGTCGCCCGGAGACGCTCTACATCGACATTCGTCGGTGGGACTGATCCTGTCGCCGCTGGTTCTTGTGCCGAAATGTAGCGCGCCAGCATCGCTTGCGCGGCTTCGCGATCAGCTTCGAGGCGCGTCCGCACATCCTCGACATCCAGCACCGCCCGCCGGACCTCCAAGCTTTCCCCTGGCCTGGCCGAACCGGAAGCGACAGCGCTGCGGGCTAAGGGAACTAGCTGTCCAATCTGTCCTAGCGCGTCATCGGCAACGTTGAGAGCTTGTTGAGAATAGGCGAGCGCAATCCAGGCCTTGCCCGCACCAAGACGTGCCATATGGCGCGCGTGAGCGAGCTGCGCGGTGGCGAAGTCAATATCGGCTGCTGCCATCCCCGCTCTCGCATGACGCTCAGCAAGATTGGGGATAAGCTGCTCCACCCCGACCTGAACCTGTGTGGGCAGCTGCCGATCAAGCTCAAATGCAGCCGGGCCTGTTACAGGCAGATTCTGTATTCCCGCATAGAGTCGGGGGTCTGGTAATTCATCAGCGGCATCCTCGACCTGCCGGCGAGCATCGAGCTGCTGCTCCCGCGCTCGCACCTGGGGCTGATCGCCCACGGCTGCTCTCAAGGTTTCTTCGTATCCAACCGATTGCGCGTAACTGGCCGGCGCGAGGGCCAGAATCGCTGGAAGCGCGATCCACAATGCACATTTCATAATTTATAGTTTCCACTAGATGACGCGACATGGGCGGAACGAAAGACCAGCGCTAGATGCGCAGAACCAGTCGTTCAGCTGCTCAGGCTTGCAGGGTTGTCCCCCCTGCCCATATTCAGCGCTGCGCTTGTGGAGGAGGAGTTTCAGGCCCTTGCCGGCTGACCGCTAGTGAGAACTCGGTGAACTCGCCAAACTGCGAAGGGATTGCGATATTTACATACTGGGAAGACGTGTCGGCAGCCATAGCCAGTGGGGGGATGCAGCCGAGTGCCACCAAACAATCCAGGCGAATTTCTTTGCACGGCCCCTGTCGGTCATCCGAAGAAGTGGTCGATGGGTTTTCCATGCGCATCTCATCACATGGCCCTTCGATCGTCGCAGCGACCTGAGGGCGCGCCGAAGCATAGGCTGCCGACTGCACGAATATCCCGCAAGCGATCAGGATGAGACCAAAGGTGCGCAGAATGTGCATTACGTGTTCCTATGCGCCTGACCGGGCTCTGACAAGCCCCTTTGCGTTATCCTTTTAACATTCAACATAGTCGGTGCACTCCTATGGTCAACAAGGTTGGTGCAAACCTCAAATGGCGATACAGATAAAGGTGCTGCCCCGCAGGTTACTGCGGGGCAGCTAGAGGGACAGGTCAATTCGGGAGCTTGCCCTTAAGATGCGAAGCGTTAGCCGGCTTCGGCGCCAGACATCTGATCCTGCTTTTTCTTCATCATCTCTTTGCAGTTGCGCATCATATCCATCATTTGTGCGCGCATTTCAGGATCATTCATCATAGCCATCATGCCGGACATATCTCCTTTCATGCCGGGCATGTTGCCCTGCATGGCACCACGCTCCTGGCCTTGCGAATTCTCTTTCGCGCTGGGACGGTGTTCGACCTTGGGCTGTGCAATCGCTGTTGTGGCAAGGCCGGCCGTTGCGAGGGCACCAATGGCAGCTAATTTTAGATTGTTCATTACAAATATCCTTTCGTTTAATTGGAAGGGGTTGGTCGTACTTTAATTGAGCGCCGTTAGAGAGCACACACCGTGGCGCGAGTTCCACTCGTTTCTGTCCTGGCCGCTTGAACGGAGGAGGGTGCGTACATCAATGTTCGGGACGAGCTAGTATTCATTGCTTTTCTTCTCCGAATCAATCAATGACCGGAATATAAGGGTTCCCATCATGGGAAGGTCAAGGGGTTTGTAAACATTATTGTGGCTATCCCCTCATCAGATTTGCATTCCCATGATGGGAAGCTTATGAGTGTGGTCATGAAACATTCCCACACGATCGGCGAGGCTGCTGCGACGACTGGCGTTTCGGCCAAGATGATCCGCCACTACGAGAAGATCAGGCTCATCATGCCCGCAGAACGAACCGGTGCCGGTTATCGGCTCTACGATCCTGCCGATATCCATAAGCTGCGCTTTATCCGCCGAGCCCGCAATCTGGGCTTTTCGATTGACGAAATCAAAGAGTTGGTCGGTCTCTGGCAGGATGAGACGCGGGCCAGCAAGGATGTGCGACACGTTGCCGACAGCCATCTAGTCGCTCTGCGGAACAAGGCGGCGGAAATTCACTCGATGATCGATGCTCTTGAGCATCTCCTTGAAGGTTGTACAAACGATGATCGTCCTGACTGTCCCATTCTCAAGGGTCTGGCCAGCGATACCACTTCTGCCCGTCCAAAGAATGTCGGTCACAAGTTTGGATACGAGCGGATCTGCTAGGATCATTCGCGGCCATTAATAGCGCTTGTAGACGCTTTTTGCGCCGTCCGGAGCCACAGCCGTAATCGTCCAGGTGCCGGATTTCGGACCGCCCATTCCTGGCGAACCGGTAGGCATTCCGGGTAGCGTGATCCCCAAAATATCGGGGCGTTCTTTTAAAAGGCGGTCGACGCTTGCGACCGGCACATGCCCGTCCACGAAATATCCCCCAATGAGTATCGTGTGACAGCCTTCGAGCCCGGCCGGTACGCCTTGGCGTTCCTTGATAAGGGCGAGGTCGTGGGTCGCCACCATTTTAACCGGATATCCGTTGGCCTCGAGATAGGCTCCGTAACTCTCGCAGCAACTACACTGCGGGTTTTTGAAAATCGTGGCGAGCGGCTTTGCCTCTTGGGCCGATGCGAGTGTGGGAATTGCCACAAACGCAGCCAGAACCGCAGTAACCTTAAGAAGTAAGTTCATCAAATTTCCTTTCATGTTAATTTACCCGAATTGTGGCCATCATCCCAGCAGCCTGATGCTCGAGGATGTGGCAATGGAACATCCAATCGCCCGGATTGTCGGCGACAAATGCGATCTCGACGCGTTCCTGCGGAGACATCAGCACGGTATCCTGCCACTCGCGATATTGTGTGGGGTTGCGATTGCGGGACAGTACCCGGAAACTGTGGCCGTGTAAGTGGATCGGATGCCACCATGCGGTGTCATTGATCATGTCGAAGACGAGCGTCCGGCCCTGCCGGGCCGTTATGATGGGAGCATGGACATGGCCGGTTGCCGAAACGCCATTAACCGTCCAGCCCATCATGCCTCCCGACATCATGCCCCCAGGCATCATGCTGGAACCTCCCATTCGCCCGGGCATCATTCCCGAACCGCTTTTCCGTCCGCTCATCATACCCATCATCCCGCCGCCGAAGCGGATTTCGTGACGATCTGAATTGGCGAGATTGGGTTCAGCGAGCGGGTTCGGTGACAGCGAAACTGCATTTTGCAAGGGCGCGCTTCGTATCGGGGTACCCGTATAAACAAGCTCGTTGAGGCCATATTCCAGGCCCGAGTAGAAGACATCGCGAATTTCATGCCGGGCGGCAGAGGTTTCCGTAAGGTCTAGGATTAGATCAACGCGCATCGCCGGTCCCAGCAACAGTGGTCCGGACGGAGTGTGTGGTTCGACGGGCTGCCCATCAAGAGCAATGACAACCGGCTCGATGTCTGAGAAATCAAGCCCGAAGATCCGCGCATTGGCGGCGTTCACCAGCCTGAGTCTGATCCGTTCATTCGGACGCACTTCCAGCGGCATTGGTGGTTTTGCGTTGATGGTGATCGTGTTGCCGATCCGGCCTGCCATCATTGCATCGTGCCGACTACCGAAGCCTCCACTGATTTGGCCGTTGTCACTCATCCGCCAGTCGTCCAGCACCCAGGTAATATCGCGCTCGACTCGCGGTGGATCAGCCTCCTCGACGATTAGAGCCCCGTAAAGGCCGCGCCCGACCTGCTCGAAACTGCGCTGGTGCGGATGATACCAGAAGGTACCTGCATCAGCCGGGGTAAATTCATATAGGAAGGCTTGCCCCGGTTCGACCGGATCCTGCGTCAGATGCGGCACACCATCCATCGCATTGGGCACACGCAGCCCGTGCCAGTGAATGGTTGTTCCTTCACCGAGATTGTTTTTAAGAAGGGTTTTGAAAGGCTGCCCTTGCCGGACTCTGATCTCGGGTCCGGGCACTAAGCCGTTGTAACCCCAGACGGGAACTTTTGGCAACCGCTCCCCCAAAAGCGATGCGCGGGTTTTTCCCGCTTCGAGAACGAGTTCATTTTTACCAGCCTTGGCTCCTACAAGTCTTCTGGTGCCCGCTCCAAGGACTGCCGCAGTTCCCGCACCGATCGCCACCACGCCGGATCCAGCGAGCACGGCTCGCCGTGTCATGCGTGATCCTGTCTGCGCCATAGGGGAAATTCTCCAAAATCGTTGTCAGTTGCGGCTCGCCGACAAGTATAGGGCTTCCCATCATTGGAAGGTCAACCCCCCCGACGAGCCATTTTAAAATTGAAAAATTATGAGGGGTTGGAGCAGCTTTATTCGTATAGGTAATATGACTGGTCAACAGGCCTTACAGAAATGAGACTTGCTTTTCCGTTCGCGCCTGCCGGATTTGCTTTGCACCAGGAGCGGAGACGCAGCCGATGTGACAGCTTGCAGCGCCGAAGACAACTCCACCAAGATCAGGAGCGCGACCAAAGTAATTTCGCAAGCGCCTGTCAGATCGCAGGAAAGTGAGGCCCACGTCATTACCAACTTTCACAAGCCGCGCCAATATGCGTTTAGCGGTTGCACAAGAAAGGCGAAGCGAAGGAGAAATTGGAACATTGCTGTTAGTTGTGCGTTTTCATGAAGTGTCCGATTATTCAGATGGTCGTTGCCAGAATATTTTTTTGGACACTGTTGACCTTCCGATGATGGGAAGCCCTATCTTTCCGTCATTGTATGATTCGACGAGGAGGCACCGTTGGATGCCGCATCCTCTGGCTTTGGAAACGGCTTTTCTTGTCGGCGAGTTCCATCAAATAAAGGAGACAAACATGAATGTTCGCGAAATTATGACCAGTGACCCGGCCTGCTGCGATAAAGAGACGAGCGCGCAGGACGCGGCAAAGCTGATGGTAGAGAACGACTGCGGTGAAATTCCAGTCGTGGACGATGATGGCGAACTTGTTGGAGTGGTGACCGACCGAGACATTTGCTGCCGGGTCGTAGCCGAAGGAAAGTCGCCAGATACGTGGGTGGAAGATATAATGACCCGGTCGGTTGTCACTGTCACGCCCGACACAGAAGTGGACAAATGCTGTTCGACCATGGAGGGCAATCAAATTCGGCGCGTACCCGTGATTGACGATAGCGGCAAATGCTGCGGCATGGTCTCGCAGGCGGATATCGCGCGGTCCGATAACGACGCGAAGACCGCCAAGCTTGTCGAGGGAATCTCCAAACCGGCTGAGGAAAAAGCCTCCGCAGGTTGCTGCTAGTCTAGTGACCTGTCGCAGGGCCGCCCTCTGACAAACGGAGGGCGGCTTCTTCGATGTTGGTAGGAAGAGTTAAGACGAGATTGAAGGGGTGATTTATGGAAAAGGGCCTTGTCCTCATAACTGGTGCGAACGGATATATCGGTCGCGCGCTTATCAGACGATTAAGCGATGACTACCGCGTAATCGGACTTGACCGGTCAGCCTCGAAAGACATCCCCGGGTTGGAGGCCTCGTATTCGATCGACCTCGCCCAAGAAGCGTCGGTTGTTGACGCCCTTGAAACGGTGAGAGCCGCTTACGGTAACAAGATCGGGGCATGCATTCACCTGGCTGCCTATTTCGACATTACGGGCGAGCCGAACCCTCTATATGAAGAGGTCAATGTGGAGGGTTCGCGCCGGCTGATCACAGCGCTGCAGGACTTTGATGTCGACCAATTTGTCTATGCGAGCTCGATGCTGGTCCACGAACCCAGGCCACTGCCGGACGAGCGGATCGATGAATCCTCGCCGATCGGACCGACCTGGCCCTATCCCCAATCGAAGGCCGATGCTGAAAAAGTGCTGCGCGAAAATCGCGGCGGAATACCGGTGGTCTTCCTGCGGTTTGCGGGCGTCTATGACGACGAGGGTCACTCCGCCTTTCTCGCCGAGCAAATCGCCGGCGTGTACGAACACCGTGTGTCGGCGCATCTCTATCCCGGGATGTTGTGTGCAGCGCAGTCCGCGCTGCATCTCGAGGATTTGGCCAAGGCAGTCGAACAGACGATTGCGCGCAGGGACCAGTTGCCCGGCGAGACGCCGATACTCATCGGCGAACCGGATACGCTGGGCTACGCCGAGATCCAGGACATCGTTCATCGCGAAATCCACGGCGAAGACTGGACCACAGTCCGGATTCCGAAGGCCGTGGCGAAGCTGGGTACATGGATTGAGGAGGAGATTCTTGGCCACGATGGTTTCGTGAAGCAATGGATGGTTGATGATGCCAATGCGCATTATATTCTCGACATTTCCCGCGCTCGGAAACTGCTGAATTGGGAGCCTGAGCACTCGCTCCGTGAGACGCTTCCGGCTATCGTTGAAGCTCTGAAATCAGATCCGCAGAAATGGTATGAGGCAAACAAGCTTAATACCGCGCGGGTTGCGTGGCATCCGAAAGGTTCCGTCGAAAAAACTGCGCAAACGCCACACCATTCGTCGCATGACGGACATCAAATGGCCGGGGACATGGCTGGTGAGATGCACGATATGGATGGTCCCCAACGCGAAACGCGATGGGCCCATTATGCGGTCATCGGGCTCGGCCTGTGGCTGGCCGCAAGCCCGGGTGTCTATGACGTCGTATCCGCCGATACTGCACGCGCCTCGGTTGTGGCGGTAACCCTTGAACGGGGTCTGCCGTCCATCGAATGGCGCGCCAACGCCCTTGCCATCAGCGATATGCTGAGCGGGATCGCATTGGCGATTTTCGGCGGAATGTCGCTTTCGAAGCGTACCGCCTGGCTGGGCCAATGGGCGACCGCCTTCATCGGGATCTGGCTGCTTTTTGCCCCGCTGTTCTTCTGGAGCCCGAGCGCAGCGCAATATCTGACCAATTTGCTTGTTGGCACATTGGTGATCGCATTCTCGGTTCTCGTGCCGATGATGCCGGGCATGAGTATGGAAGGCATGATGGACAAGAAGTCTATCCCGCCGGGGTGGACCTACAGTCCGTCCACCGATGCGCAGCGTTTCCCGATCGTGGCGATGGGCATCATCGGCCTTCTGATATCTCGCATGCTCACCTCCTATCAGCTCGGCCATATCGATGGGGCCTGGGAACCATTTTTCTCAGGATCGCTCGCTGATCCGAAGAACGGGACCGAGGAAATCATTACCTCTGACATATCCAAGGCCTGGCCGATCCCGGATGCCGGTCTTGGCGCTGTCAGTTACGTCCTGGAAATCCTGATGGCGGTGATGGGGACCAGAGCGCGCTGGCGGACCATGCCCTGGATGGTGACCTTCTTTGGGATACTCGTCATCCCGCTTGGCGTCGTCAGTATCTATTTCGTGATCATCCAGCCGATCATGATCGGAACGTGGAGTACCCCGGCCCTGATTGCTGCGCTGGCAATGCTGATCATGATACCGTTCTCCCTTGATGAGGTTATTGCCATGGGCCAGTATCTCTACTGGTCAAAGAAAGAGGGCAAACCCCTTGTGCGAACCTTCTTCAAGGGCGGTGCTGCATCGCGCGGCGAAATCGACAAG
>Ga0207901_1000326_pt1 | contig 14505 bp, 11 predicted proteins | sample LinPmetageLP46_FD_184057 | JGI IMG/M metagenome (GOLD analysis project Ga0207901, IMG submission 184057) | Marine viral communities from the Pacific Ocean - LP-46 (SPAdes) | ecosystem: Environmental > Aquatic > Marine > Oceanic | place: Pacific Ocean | collected 2011-06-12
CTCGTGAAATATACCTTCTAGAGCATTTGAATATCTCAGCTCTGGCTTTTCCCAAAGCTCTTTTATGGTCTCGGATGCAGCTTCGTACACAACATTAATATCACCATCTCGTTGAATTCTTAATATTCGAACTCTACCTTTGGTTCCTTCTAAAAAACCCCGGAGAATATCACTGCTATGAGTTGCAACAATTAACTGTCCTTTAGCTTCAGATGATAATGTCTCTCCCAGCCTTCTCATTTGAGGAGGATGCAAGAATGCTTCCGGTTCATCCAGAAGGGTAATATCTCTCTCTGAAGCAACTGTCTCAAATAGGATTCCAGCATAACTTTTGATGCCGTCACCTTGCTTATCTAAAAGGGGATTTTCACGAACTTTTGAAACATAATCATTTCCTACGCGATCCACTACGTTTTCGCCCTTCGGGATCTTCCCTACATGGATTGGAAGATGACTACCACCACGAAAATCAAACATCAAATCTTTTGAGAAAGCCTTTCTAAATAGGTCACTGACTCGCTTCATCAGTAGTTCGTCATCATAAAGAATATGCTGTGGTTTCGTTTTATGTTGACCTGGCGAAAGGCTATTTTGCTGATTACAAATATTGAGTCGATCATTAGCAGCAATATTTTTTATACTACCAGCATGAAGACCATTAATTAGATACGGATTGTTATCCCAGAATTGAACGTGTCGCCTGTGTATTAAGTAATCAGACATCTGAAATTGATCATTAATTAAATCTGCGTTTTTATTAAGGTACTCAAGAAGCTCTTTTGAGCTACCATTTTTATTAAGCTTTAAATCCTTCACGACCAGACAATTCTCTGCAGTGCCGGATTGGCAGATTTGCACTATTTCTCTCAACGATTGAGATTTCCCGCTATTATTCGGGCCTACCAGTATTACCTTTTCGTTTTCACTGAGCTCAACTTTATCTCCACCTGAGAAAGTGATTTCTGCAATTGTCGCCTTTGGCTTAATTGGTTCCTGATCTTCTTTTTCTGACACTACTGACAAATCAGTCATCACTATTCCTTTCTTAACTTTCAGATTGTATCGGGCTGAGTCACATAACAGCTAATTATACGAACGCGTTCGCATATCACCCATTCGTAAAACTCCATTCAAACGCGCTCAAGAAAACAAAAATTTATCCAGTAAACCAACCTCTTGAGCACTCAACACCACGGCTACCGCCAGAGTTATACGCCCTCTTTTGAGCCACTCCCGCTCCCACCATGGGCGTATAACTCCGCCCTTCCTGTTTCAACTTTCAAACCCTATCAGATAGTTACCTTCTTTTCCCTAGAGAGTTCTGGAGTTTTGCGAATACGTTCGTATAACTCCGCTAATCATCAGCCTCTTGACTTTGGCCGCAACCGATATACTGTATATAAAAACAGCACTAAAGGATGAGTGGATATGGATATCCCTACCCCGATACCAGCACAACCAACCCGTTTTTTGGACAAAGTTCGGGCTTTTATACGCTTGCGAGGCATGGCGTATAAAACAGAGAAAACCTACCTGTTCTGGATTAAACGCTTTATCCGCTTCCATGGCCTCCAGCATCCTGAAGTTTTGGGCTCTAAAGAAGTCGAGGCATTTTTGTCTCATTTGGTTTTGCAGGTAAACGTAAGCGCCTCTACCCAGAGAGTCGCATTGAACGCACTGGTATTTTTATATCGGGAATTTCTGGGCCAACCTCTGGATGACCTGAACTTCGAGCACTCCAGAAAGCCAGTTAAGCTTCCAACCGTATTTAGTGCGGAAGAAGCCAGATCCGTTATTCGCAACCTGAGCGGAGACTACAAGCTTGTTGCCATGCTCCTCTACGGCTCTGGTCTACGTATCAACGAAGCCCTACGCCTAAGGGTTAAAGATGTTGATTTTGATATGCAGCAATTGATTGTTCGAAGCGGCAAAGGCGCTAAAGATCGCATTACGCTGCTACCCGAGCGCCTTGTCGAGCCGTTGAAACAACAGATCGATTCAGCGCTGCACCAGCATCAGGCGGATCTTTTGAAAGGATCTGGCTCTGTATACCTTCCGGCGGGCCTCGCACGCAAATACCCAAATGCCAGTCAGGAGCCTGGCTGGCAGTATATTTTCCCTGCACTGGAGCTTTCACGGGATCCCCGTTCAGGCATTCGCAGACGACATCATTTACTCGACCGAACAGTTCAAAAGCACTTTCGTCGCGCTATCCAGGCCGCCGGAATCCGCAAGCTTGCTGGCAGTCATACCTTTCGCCACAGTTTTGCCACGCGTCTGCTGGAGGCCGGCTATGATCTTCGCACCATTCAGAAACTCCTTGGCCACTCAGACCTACGCACCACAGAAATCTACACACATGTTGTTCGCAAAGGTGGTTTTGGTGTTCGCAGTCCGGTTGACGAGGGTTTCTAACTTTCCTAATTGCTGGCAGGAATTCGCTGCATATGGATGTGGCTGACGAGCCGAATGGTCGGGCGAATCAGGAACTGAAAGCTGCCCACCAGAAACCAGATAGCGACAAAATACTGCGTTATTGGGCCAGTGCTTAGGTATTACTACTCGGGTTGCAGGTAATTCGCCCGTTATGTTGATTCTTTTGCCACCAGAGGCCTGATAGCGTACATGTATTTGAGCCATTGAGGCTCGGCTCCTGAAGCCTGTTATTCACAGCAATCCGGTTCAAAGCAATGCTTGGAAGGGTTGCCACTGTTAAAGGATACATCATGAGTGATCTGACAACCCTGAGAGACATCGTAGGCTTGGGCAACACCGCCAGCCCCATCAGCGATTCCGCATTGGTAATTATCGATGCCCAGAATACCTATCGGGAAGGCGTGATGAAGCTTGATGGCGTGGAGCCTGCGCTGGAAGAATGCAAAGCTCTGCTGCAACGTTTTCGTGCCGCAGGCCGCCCTGTCTTTCATATTCAGCACGACGCTGGGGCGGGCTCACCTTATGACCTCAATGCCCCTATTGGCAAAATTGCCGACATGGTGGCCCCTTTGGCGGGCGAGCCGGTTATCACCAAGAACTTCCCCAACTCCTTTGCCCAGACGGATCTGGATGAGCAACTGCAGCAAGCTGGCACAAAGAACCTCATTTTGACCGGGTTCATGTCCCACATGTGTGTGAACTCCACCGCACGCGGTGCCTTTACGCTGGGCTACAACCCCACGGTAGTAGCCTCTGCTACGGCAACCCGCGCTTTGCCGTCGAAGGCCTCTGGCAAAACGGTGCCATCGGAGCAGGTTCAAGAGGCCGCATTGGCAGCCCTGTCGGACTTACCTTCTGCCGTGGTTCCGTCCTCGGCAGATGTACCAGACTGACGGGGGTTATTTATCCCGGCGAGTGAACAGACTGGCGGCGCAGCCTCACCACTCCAACTGCGCGCCGGTCTATAATTCAACCACCCGGGCCTCGCCGCTGTATGGCGAAGATAGAACTGAAGCTGGTTTTGCTCCAACGCCTATAATCCTGCCTCTGCGAGCGTCTGGTAAAAACTGTGCTGACTCTCCAGTGCCTGCCTTGCCAGTTCACACCGCTCCCGAACAGTTACTTTCCCTGTGCCGGCCTCACACAGCTTTTGATTCAACATGTCGTGCAAGGGCACTTCATATCGTTCAGACAGGTAATACTGGTCAGCGACGTAAGCGTCGGGAAGGTCGAGTTTGGCCAGTTTCAGCACTGCTTCGTACACCAGCGACTTGCGCTCCGAGTCGGTAATCTCCTGATGTTGATCCAGAAAGCGGGTCGCTTCACTCAATGCACTGAAGGTTGCATCCGGTCTTTGAATAAAACCTCTGGCCATCTGAGTGGCCTGCTGCCAGTCTTTTCGAGCCATCACTGCACGGAATTTAACCAGTTGCAGATGGAGGTTGTCCGGCTCGTACGCCAGTGCCTGATCAACAAGCGCCGCATAGGATGGGCTTGTCAGCTCATACTGATTGAGCATCTTCAGTGAAGTCACCGGCTTCAACTCGTCCACATTGATCTGCATATCGCTGAACGAGCGGGCTAATGTAGCCCCCTCGAGATCATAGATAACCATCCGGACGATCTGGCGTCGGTCCTCTGAAGATAGGTATTCCCGGCCACTCATGTCACTGGCGACAGAAGATATCCATTTCTGGATCTGGCTGTCGCTGACTTCAGTTTCTTCGTTTTTGAGTTTATTTGCCGCAACGGACGCCATTTCTTCATAAGCGCTACCGGCTATCGGAACGTCGTCTTTTCCTTTATTGAGTTTGGTTAAAAGCGCAATCATCGACATGGGGCTGTAACGGGAAGCTTCCAGTACTTTGGCCGCCAGCAGATCGGCTTCCGTCTCCTGCTCCCTGTTCCACTGAGTAAAACCCGCAGCCGCAACCAAGGCGTCCGTTGAACCGCCAATGCGAAGCGTTGTTTCCCGCGCTTTGTCATCGTGACTGAATATCGAAATGGCTTGGGCCAGATCGGCTACACCCTTGGCAGTGGTCTGCAACTCATTCTTCTCGTGATGAGCCAACCACAAATGGGAGAGCTCGTGCGCAAGCAGAGCGGCGACTTCATCACGGGTATCCAGGTACTCCAATGTGCCTGCCTGAACCACGATTGTGCCGTGGGGGTAGGTAAAACCGCCAAAACTATACCGCGGCCCCAACCGAACCTGACAATGGCAGGGTTCACCATGCCAGTCGTTCGACAGCTCCTCGGCAATGGCCTGGAGTTCTGCAGTAACGGAAGCAGCCTCCAATGGCGATACGCTGTCGCTTCGCAGCAGCACCGCGTCTTCCATCGGGTCTCGATTGTCGGCGCTGTGTTGGCCGGCTTTGGCCGTGAGTTTGTCGACCTCGCCCTGTCGCAACTTGGGGTCGCTGGCCCACTCCTTCGACTCATACGGTGAAGAGCTGCAGCCGGTCAGGGCTCCACAGACACACACAGCAATCCAGAAATATCGCGTAAGCAAGTTCACAGGCAATCCTCCCCCACGCCACGCGCACTGGCAATGCGGTGATCGTCCGCCAACACAATCGTGGAATGATCACAACGAATGTCGAGTTTCCTGCTATGGCTCGTCACCACCTCAGGCACAAAAACCCGATATTGCTCTCCGTCGTACCCTTTAAACAGGTACTGCCCGCCCTCTTTTCCGGTAATTTCAGGTTTAAACCCGTCGGGCAGACCCAGTTCCTTAAGCTGTACCATAGAGCCATCAGATTTGAACACGACCGCATATTCCGGGTCGTGGAAATTTTCAATGTATTGAGTCTCTGCCAATAGCGAAGTGCTCAGGAGCATAAGCAGCCAAAGCAATGGTTTTTTGTTCATTTTCAATCTCCTTTCGTTCATTCCGAATAGCAACCCACAACCACGGCATTAAGGCCACAAGTTCGATGAGAAAACCCGGGGTGCGATGGCAGGCTAACGCCACGATATAGACCAGGCAGATCAAGATCACGACCAAAGCCAACTCACCAACTTCAATCGCCAACTCTGGCCAGTTCGAGGTATTTTCCCAGCCCCAGCGCCAATGAATAAGCCTGCGTACTCCGTACAGCACAACCCACAAAAGAAGCGGCCAGGCCAGAATCCGATCAATGGGAAGCGTCCACGCCGGGCCCCCAATTGATGCCAAACTGAACTGCACACGAAAGGGTTTTAGATAGTCAGTGCCGTAATACAGTAGATTGCGCAGAGCCTCGGCATGTAGATAAACACCAGGCAAACGCCCGGGTATGGGTGGATCAAACAGGTCCCTGGCCGAAGGAAGGGAGACCCCAACTATGGCAATCCGGTCGCCCTGCGACCGTCCTGTTGAAAAGAATTCATCGCATTCGTCCTTAGCGCAGAACACATCACTGAGCATCGCGGTGGGTAACGGTGGGCAGGACTGTTCGTCATATGCCCTGACGGTCTCGGCGCTGAACACATTCCGCACGCCGATGATCATCAGCTTCCACCAAGCGGTGCTATGCGAGACGTCGGCACAGCCTAACGAAGCCGCCATTCTCTCCGCCGGCAGCCCCCAGCTTATATGCATGCCCGATTCCTTGGGCGTCAACCAGGCATTGCCCGCCTCGGTCAAGCGCTGACATTCCTTGTTGCGGCAGTATGCGTCATAACCTTCGACAGCCAAGGTCTTGTGGCCGTGCCGAACCAGGGAGACAGGGTAATAATCGCCGTAGCCAGACCAGCCGGTTAACCCCAACGCGGATACCGCGTCGGTGAGGTCCGTTATTGACGGCTCCAGCTCTCCAGGATCGTCACCGGCGCCCACAATCACATTGATTCCCGTTTTATCGCGAAAATAATCAAGCCGGGATACCAGAGTCTGGAAACTCTTATCTAATCGTCGGGCTCTGTAAAAGGTCACATCAAGAATGACCGTGCCATAACCGTGGCGCCTTAGCGCATCGATTATGACGCCATAATCGCTGTACGCCAGGGGCCAGTCATTGGCTTGCAGGTAGCCATATTCTTCCTTCGCAAGGGTGTAAATTGACAGGTCATCGATGAGGATAACGTCTACCAGATCGCCGGATGCCGAGCCGGCGAGTTCGCGTGTATAAAAGGGGGAGTACATGCGATCAAAGGCATCGCTGATGGCCTGACTGGTCTTCGAATTAATCCCAAACGGATCGAGAAAAGCGAACACATACCCCACTACTAATACCAACCAGTGACGGCGTACCAGTTCCAATAAAGAGATACCCTTTATTGTGCCCACCCTGCGCCTCCGCATGGGAATAGAATCCTTGGCTGCCCGCACTGCGGAAGCGAGCATTATTCACGAGTAATGAATAACGCAACATTCAAGCCATTGGCTGAAAATTTACCCCGAGTTAGGCGTTTAGCGCATACGCCTTTTGAGCGTATGCGTTTAACTGTAAAGCGAGCTGACACTTTTCACTCCTTGTGGCAGGTGCCCGGCCTCAACGGGCGTCTGTAACGTGAGCGAGGCACATAACCGGCTCGATCACCACTCCAGCTGAGCCCCGGTCTGATACTCAATCACCCGAGTCTCAAAGAAGTTCTTTTCTTTGCGCATGGTCGCCTGCTCGTCCAGCCAGGGTGATACATTTTTTGCGCCCGGGAATGGCTCTTCCAGGCCCACGGTGCGGGCTCTTCGGTTAGCAACGTAGCGGAACTGTTCGGTGTGGTATTCGGCGGAGTAACCCAGGATGGGGTCGCGCAGAATGTAGTTGGCGTAGTCACTTTCGGCGGCTTCGGATTCGTCCCACATCTCGCGCACGGCTTTGGGATCGAAGCTGATGTTTTCTTCTTCCAGTATCTGGTTCACCACTTTCAGGCCGAAGGAAAAGTGCATGGCTTCGTCGCGCAGGATGTACTGGAACTGTTCGCCGGTGCCGCGCATCAGGCCGCGGCGCTGCAGGGCGAAGATGGGGCTGAAGCCGTTGTAGAACCAGCAGCCTTCAAACACGCCGGCGAAGAACAGGTACGACATGATGAATTCCTGCAGGTCGTCTTTGTTGCGCAGGTTCATGTCGGAGCGCATAACGGCGCTCAGGCGGCGGTTGGCCATCTGGATTTTGGCGTTGATTTGCGGCACTACGCGATAGCGGTTATAGATTTCGCTTTGGTCCAGGTTCAGGGTTTCAATGCAGTGCTGGTAGGTCCAGGTGTGCAGCGCCTCTTCGTATACCTGGCGCGCCTGGTAAATCTGCAGCTCGGGCGCGGTCATTTTTTCCATCACCGCCAGGCCGATGTTGCGCATGGCCAGTATGTCGGAGGTGGTCAGGTAGGCCAGCACATTTTCGAAGACGTGCTTTTCCGCCGGGCTCAGGCGGTGGTGGTAGTCGTGAACGTCTTGCGACATGTTCACATCCAGCGGCGTCCAGTGGTTTTTATTGGCGTTCATGAAGTATTCCCAGGCCCAGGGGTACTTGAACGGGGCCAGCTGGTTTACGTCGGTTTCGCCGTTAATCACGCGTTTGTCTTCAACGTTTACCGGGGCCACGCTGCTGTGTGCTGCGGGCTGGCTTGTAGATTTGGTGTCGTCGTCCCAATTAAGCATGGTTGTGCCTCTCAGGTTAGAAGTAAGTGGTTACTGACAAGCTTCGCAGTCGGGTTCGTCGATGCTGCACACCTGGGGCTGCGGAGCTGTGACCGGCGCTGCAACCGGGGCGGCTTGTTCGTTCACGCCGGTGGCACCTAGGGAGCGCAGGTAATAGGTGGTTTTCAGGCCGCGCTCCCACGCCAGTTGGTAAAGCTCGTCGAGTTTTTTACCGCTGGGTTCTGCCATATACAGGTTCAGGCTCTGGGCCTGGTCCAGCCACTTCTGGCGCCGGGAGGCAGCTTCTACCAGCCAGCGGGCATCTATTTCAAACGCAGTGGCATAGCGGGATTTCAGTTCGGTGGGTATGCGCTCGATTTGCTGCACGCTGCCGTCGTAATACTTCAGGTCGTTTACCATCACGTTGTCCCACAGGCCTTCGGCCTTGAGGTCACGCACCAGCGAGGGGTTCACTACGGTGAACTCGCCGGAGAGGTTCGATTTCACAAACAGGTTCTGGTACGCCGGCTCAATGGATTGCGACACGCCCACGATGTTGGAAATCGTGGCGGTGGGCGCGATGGCCATCACGTTGCTGTTGCGCATGCCGTGTTGGGCGATGAGTTCGCGCACCGGAGCCCAGTCCAGGCGGCTGTTGGTATTCACGCTCAGGTCACCTTCAAGGCGCGCGGATTTCAGCAGCTCAATGGAATCGAGCGGCAGTATGCCCTGGCTCCACAGGGAGCCTTCGTAGCTTTCATAAGCGCCGCGTTCTGCCGCCAGCTGGGCCGAAGCTCGGATGGCGAAGTAGCTCAGCTGTTCCATGGCCAGATCGGCAAACTCGACCGCTTGCGGGCTGGTATAAGGCAGGCGCATTGTGTAGAGCGCATCTTGAAAACCCATCAGGCCAAGGCCCACCGGGCGGTGCTTCAGGTTGGAGTTGCGGGCCGGGGGTACGGCGTAGAAGTTGATGTCGATAACGTTGTCGAGCATGCGCACGGCGGTGGTTACGGTGCGATCGAGGCGCTGTACATCCAGCTCGCCGTGGGCAATGTGAGCCGCCAGGTTTACCGAGCCCAGGTTGCATACGGCAATTTCATCGCTGCTGGTGTTCAGGGTGATTTCGGTGCACAGGTTGGAGCTGTGTACCACGCCTTTGTGCTGTTGCGGCGAGCGCAGGTTGCAGGGGTCTTTGAAGGTTATCCACGGGTGGCCGGTTTCAAACAGCACGGTGAGCATTTTGCGCCACAGCTGTTTGGCCGGAAGGGTTTTGAACAGATCAATTTTGCCTTCTGCGGCCAGTGCTTCGTAGTGCTCATAGCGCTCGCGGAAGGCGTTGCCGTAGAGGTCGTGCAGATCCGGCACATCACTGGGGCTGAACAGGGTCCAGTCGCGATTCTGGCGCATGCGCTCAATCAGCAAATCCGGCACCCAGTTGGCGGTGTTCATGTCGTGGGTGCGGCGGCGTTCGTCGCCGGTGTTTTTACGCAGTTCCAGGAATTCTTCGATATCCAGGTGCCAGCTTTCAAGGTAGGCACACACGGCGCCTTTGCGTTTGCCGCCCTGGTTAACCGCTACAGCGGTGTCGTTCACTACTTTCAAAAACGGTACTACGCCCTGGCTCTGGCCGTTGGTGCCTTTGATACGGGAGCCCAATGCGCGCACGGGTGTCCAGTCGTTACCCAGTCCGCCAGCCCACTTGGACAGCATCGCGTTATCACGTATGGAGCCGTAGATGTCTTCCAGATCGTCGCCCACGGTGGTCAGGTAGCAGGACGACAGCTGGGAATGGCGGGTGCCGCTGTTGAACAAGGTAGGCGTGGAAGCCATGTAGTCGAAGGACGACAGCAAGTTGTAGAACTCTATGGCACGGCTGTTGGGATCGTCTTCACGCAACGCCAGGCCCATGGCGACGCGCATGAAAAATACCTGCGGCAGTTCCAGACGATCATCTTTCCAGTGCAGGAAGTAGCGGTCGTACAGGGTTTGCAGGCCGAGGAACCCAAACTGCAGGTCGCGTTCGGGTTTCAGGGCCGCACCCAGGCGTTCCATGTCGAAAGCCGCCATGGCTTCGTCCAGCAGTTCGTAACGAATGCCGGCGCTGATGAAGGTGCTCAGGGCCTGTGGGTACACTTCAGCCAGGCTTAAGTGGGTATCCAGTTTCAGCGCCGTTACGCTCTCAAGACGTAGCTGCTCCAGCAACAAGCGGGCGGTGACGGCGCTGTAGTCTGGCTCGCGTTCGATGCGGCCCCGGGCGGTCATGATGAGTGCCGTCAGCACTTCGGCTTCGTCGATGCCGTTGTACAGGTTGCGGATGGCTTCCTCTACCAGGGAGTCACCGTCGATGCCTTCCAGCCCGATTGCTGCATTGTCGACCTGCTGTTTCATCAGGCCCAGGTCCAGCGCTACGGTGCGGCCGCTGGCCTGTTTTACGGTAAGAGTGGGATGAGCTTCAACCGGCTCGTGCAGAGCGCGTTCGCGGGCGTGTTCTTCGCGGTAGAGTACGTAAGCGCGGGCCACTTTCTGCTCTTCGGCGCGCATCAGGGCCAGCTCTACCTGGTCCTGAATGTCTTCGATGTGTACCCGGCCACCGGCTTTCAGGCGGCGGCTAATAGCCTGTACCACCTGCTCGGTTACCCGGTGAACGGCGTCGTTGATGCGGGCAGAACCTGCTGCTTGGTCGCCTTCAACGGCCAAAAAGGCTTTGGTAACGGCGACGCTGATTTTGGAGGGGGTAAAACTGACCAGGTTGCCGTTGCGTTTGATTACCTGAAGGGCTTCGGTGCTGGATGGCGATGAGGGCCGGGGTTCGGCCAGAGCTGTCACAGACATGCGGTTTTCTCCTGAATACGCGTGAGTTCCATAACCTTCGCGTACGCAGGACGAACCCCGGCATCAGCCTTCCGTAACCAGACAGCGGCTGAATCATGCCTTGTTCGTTGCTGCTCACCTTGTAGGGCCAAATGCAGGCGCCTGAGTCGCGAAGGTACAGTCTTCCCTGGCAGGTCTTCGGACTCAGGGGCATGAACCTGCTGGTTCTGCCTTGCGTGGCGACTTCCCGGCTTGCGCCAGTGTCTTTATGCCACGCTCGTTCCCCAATACCGCTGCGCGTCAGTTCCGGATTCTCACCGGATTCCCGATACCATATCTGGTATCAAGCCAAGGATTTGGGCACTATATACAGGATTAATAAAGGCGACAAGGCACTTTTCTTCAATCCGCCGGTCTCTCACGAACACACTGCAACCCGGAACAATCCCATGGGCACAACTCCTCGCTACGCACTCTGGCTGCTCCTCACGGTGGCCGGCCTGGCTTCTCCGAACTTGCTGGCACAGGAGCAGGCGCTTCCTGCATTCTCGAAAATGACATCGCTGGCTGATGGCTGGGAGCCTTTGGAATTTCCCAACATAGAGCAACATTCCCGCTACGAACTGGTCAGTGAGAGCGGCTCCCAAGTGGTTAAAGCGCAAACCTCCGGCGGTGCTTCCGGGCTGATTACGCGGCTGAATATAAATCCTGAAGGCTCTCTGATACTGAGCTGGCGCTGGAAAGTGTCCAATGTGTTTGATAAAGGCAATGCCCGGGAGAAATCTGGCGATGACTACCCTGCCCGCATTTACGTCGCCTTCGAATTCCAGCCCTCCAAAGCGGGCTTTTTCGAGCGGGCGAAGAGGAAAACAGTAGAGATGTTGTTTGGAGAGGAATTGCCGGGCAATGCCCTGAATTACATCTGGGCAAACACCCTGCCTGAGGGCGAATTTATTACCAACCCCTATACCGACAAAACGGTGATGGTTGCCGTGAGTTCTGGCAGCGAGCGAGCTGGTGAGTGGGTGAGCATTGAGCGGGATATAATTGCCGACTACCGAGAGGCATTTGGGGAGAATCCGCCTCCGATTCGGGGTATCGCGATTATGTCGGATTCAGACAACACAGGTGAGCAGGCAACGGCGTGGTATGGCGATATCACACTCACCTTTGCAAAAAACCTTGCAAAACCCGACTAAAACGCCTTTCTAACGCGCCCCTTCAGGAAACCCGGGAATAACAAAGCTGGAGTCGGGGTCCCGCAGAGGCGGTGCCTCCCCCCGGCTGACAAGGCGCAGATAGGCATCGTCGAGCTCTTCCCGGAGCAGCGCTGCTCTGGGGCTGGCAAGGGAAAACAACCAAGCCGAATAGCGCGACCGCAACTCCGACTCTCGAATCATGTTGTCCGCTGGCTGAGTAAGAATTGCCTCAACGGGCTGTCGATAATCGAGAACATAATCACCGCGTTTCAGCTTGAGCATCTCGAGCGCAGCGCGATGGTTGGGGGCTTCGGTAAGGACTATGCGGCCTGAAGCTTCAAGCCAGGCACGCAGCCCGCCATAGGTGTAGCCACCGATCACGATAACAGTTTTGCCTTCGAGCTGGTCAAAGTGCAGCAGCGGCTCTGAAGTCTCAAGGTACCAGGCGCTCAGTTGCACCGGATACGCATTAACCCAACTCTCAAGAACCTCTCCCTGAAGGCTGGGTATGCCCGAAAGCCCGGGCCAGAGATCTATGGTTCCATTTTTAAGATAGAGATAAATACGACTGACCGGCAGGTAGATAAACTCTGGTTTGTAACCCGCCTCTTTTACGACTTCCCGGGTAAGGTCAATAAAAATCCCTGCGGGCTCGCCCTGTTCGTTCTGGTATTCGACGGGAGGGAACTCGGTATAGCCGATACGCAGTGTATTGGAGCCTGCTTCTGCAAAAACCGGGCTTGCAAGAACAGAGATCACCAGAAGCAAAAAAGGTTTCCAGATTCTAGTCATAACCCCAACACATTATGTGTGCAAATTGTTCCAACTGCGTATACAGAGATTAGCAGAGCCGCACTGAAAGGATACCGTTCATCATTTCAAGACGGCCGAAACCGTCAAATATGAAAGGTAACCATATACAAGCCAACACCGCCCATCACTATGGTATAGGGGAACGCCATCACGACCATTCGTCCGTACGAAAGCCGCACCAGCGGCGCAATAGCGGATGTCAGCAGGAACAGAAACGCTGCTTGCCCGTTGGGTGTCGCAACGCTGGGCAGGTTGGTGCCGGTGTTGATGGCGACTGCCAGGTCCTGGAAGTGCTCATAACTGATGCTGCCGGCATCCAGGGCCTGTTTAACTTCACTGATATAAACCGTCGCAACAAATACGTTGTCGCTGATCATTGAGAGCAGCCCATTGGCAATAAAGAACATGCCCGGCTGCTGGCTTTCCGGAAGCGACAGTACGTAGTCGATAACCGGCTTGAACAGATGTTGTTCATGAATCACCGCCACCACGGCAAAAAACACCACCAACAGGGACGTGAACGGCAGCGATTCCTGAAAGGCTTTACCTATCTGGTGTTCGCCGGTTACGCCGGTAAACGACGTGATCAGAATGATTACCAGCAGACCAATCAGGCCCACTTCGGCCAGGTGCAAAGCCAGACCCACCACCAGGATAACCGCCGCAAACGCCTGCACCCAAAGCGCGGCTTCGTCTGCCTTGGTGCGCTTGGCGCGCTCATTGTCTGCAAACTCTTCCAGCACACGCCGGACCGGCTTTGGGAGCCGACCGCCGTAGCCAAACCAGCGCATTTTTTCCAGCACCCAGCAGGTTAAAAGCCCGGCCGCCAGCACGGGCAGACTAACTGGCGCCATGCGCAGGAAGAACTCGATAAAATTCCAGCCCACAACCTTGGCGATCAGCAGGTTCTGGGGCTCACCCACCATGGTGGCCACGCCGCCGAGGGCGGTGCCGATGGCACCGTGCATCAGCAGGCTGCGCAGAAACGCCCTGAAGTTTTCCAGATCGTCGCGGTGCAGTTCAACGACGTCGTCGTCACTGTCCGCGTTGTGATCGCTGCTCTGATAGCCCTTGCCCGAGGCCACTTTGTGATAGACAGAGAAAAAGCCGACGGCAACGCTGATGATTACGGCGGTTACCGTCAACGCGTCAAGAAACGCTGAAAGCACCGCAGCGGCAGCACAGAACAGGAGAGAAAGGGCCGATTTGGAGCGCACGCCAACCAGGATCTGGGTAAAGGCAACCAGCAGCAGATCCTGCATGAAATAAATACCCGCCACCATGAACATCAGCAGCAGGATAACCGGGAAGTTGGTCAGCACTTCCAGATACACAGCATCCGCTGTGGTCAGGCCGATCAGCAACGCCTCGATTGCCAGCAAGCCACCGGGCAGCAATGGATAGCACTTTAACGCCATCGCCAGGGTAAAAATGAATTCGGCGATCAGAAGCCAACCTGCGGCAACCGGCCCCAACAGAAACATCACAATCGGATTGGCAATCAGGAACAACACGATAATCTGCTTGTACCAGACGGGAGCCTTGCCAAGGAAATTACTGGTAAAGGCAGAAAACATGGTCGTGGGCATTGCGGGTTTCTTCTGGGTTAGCGGGCGAAATCAGTATGTGGCAACACGTCTGTATCTTCCTTGATATTTCTGTGCCGATAAATGCGACAAAGATACA
>Ga0207901_1000328_pt1 | contig 14396 bp, 12 predicted proteins | sample LinPmetageLP46_FD_184057 | JGI IMG/M metagenome (GOLD analysis project Ga0207901, IMG submission 184057) | Marine viral communities from the Pacific Ocean - LP-46 (SPAdes) | ecosystem: Environmental > Aquatic > Marine > Oceanic | place: Pacific Ocean | collected 2011-06-12
CTGAACATTCCGATCCTTTCGTCAGCCATGGATACGGTAACCGAGTCGGATATGGCGATCGTCATGGCGCAAATGGGCGGGATCGGCGTCCTGCACCGGAATCTTACCCTGGAACAGCAGACCGCTGCCGTACGGCAGGTGAAGCGCTTTGAATCCGGCATGGTGGTCAATCCGATCACAATCGCACCCGATGCGACATTGGCGGAAGCGCAGGAGACGATGGCGCAGAACCGGATATCCGGCATTCCTGTGGTCGAGAAATCGGGGAAACTGGTCGGCATATTGACGAATCGCGACGTTCGCTTTGCGGAGAATCCGAAACAGAAGATTTCCGAGCTGATGACCAAGGACAATCTGGCAACGGTTCCGGCTGGCGTCAGTCAGGAAGAGGCGCGGCGCACGCTGCACCAGCGGCGGATCGAAAAATTGCTGGTTGTTGATGACAATTATCATTGCGTCGGCCTGATTACGGTCAAGGATATTGAAAAGGCCGTGACTTATCCCAACGCCACAAAGGATGCCTCCGGGCGTCTGCGCGTGGCAGCGGCCTCAACCGTGGGTGAGAGCGGACTCGAGCGGACCCAGGCGCTGATCGACGCGGAATGCGATCTGATCGTGATCGATACGGCCCACGGCCATAGCGCGATGGTCGCGCGGGCGGTTGAAGAGGTCAAAAAGCGGTCGAACAGCACTCAGGTCATTGCCGGCAATGTCGCTACAGCTGCTGCAACCAGGGCCCTGATCGACGCGGGTGCCGACGGGATCAAGGTTGGTATTGGACCCGGTTCGATCTGTACCACGCGGGTGGTCGCGGGTGTCGGCGTTCCGCAGTTGACCGCTATCATAGAATGTGCGGAAGAAGCGGAAAAATCCGGCATTCCGGTTATTGCGGATGGAGGGCTACGGACATCGGGCGATGTTGCAAAGGCTCTGGCGGCCGGCGCATCCGCCGTGATGATCGGTTCCCTGTTGGCGGGGACCGAAGAGGCACCGGGCGAGACCTTCCTCTACCAGGGGCGGGCATACAAGAGCTATCGCGGTATGGGGTCTGTCGGCGCGATGGCCCGCGGATCGGCGGATCGCTATTTTCAGCAGGATATCACCGACCAGCTCAAACTGGTGCCGGAAGGAATTGAAGGGCAGGTGCCTTTCAAGGGACCGGCGCGCGATGTCATTCATCAGCTGGTTGGCGGCGTGAAAGCCGCGATGGGCTATACGGGATCGGAAACGCTGGAAGATCTGCGGGAACGGGCCGAATTCATCCGCATCACCAATGCCGGATTGCAGGAAAGCCACGTCCACGATGTATCCATTACCCGGGAAGCACCCAATTATCCGACCCGATAGAGACGCTGGAGGCATCACGTGATCGAAGCCCGTATATTGTTGCTGAGGCCTGCCTGCTCCCGGGCGTGGGTGGACGCAGTGCGGGCCACTGATCGCGCGGAGACGTGACTCCCTCGGCGAGACTGCAGGCGGCGATCGAGATGCTGGACTGGATCATTGCCGCTGCACGCGACAACGGGGCGTCTGCGGACAATATCGCGAAGAAATTTTTCAAGGAACGGCGTTATGCCGGTTCCGGCGACCGGCGGGCCATCCGCGAGCTGGTCTATGCCGCCATCCGGCGCTGGGGAGACCGGCCGGAAAGCGGCAGACAGGCCATGCTCGGACTGGTCGCCGAGCAGCCCGAATTGCGCGAGCATTTCAGTGGCTCCAACTATGGTCCAGCGGCCATCGAAGCGGATGATCCGGTCGCCAGCGGCGGGCAAATACCCGAATGGCTGACAGACGGGTTCGCCAGTCTGATCGATGAACCCGAACGGCAGGCGCTGTTTGACCGGGCACCCTTGCATATCCGGGTCAACGGGCAGCGCTCGACGGACATGGAGGTCCGCTCGGCATGGCCGGAAGCGGTCGCACTGGCTCTGCCGCACGCCTACGAGCTTCCGGCCGGAACCCAGCTGGAGGGCCAGACGCTGCATCGCGACGGGGCCGTCGAAATACAGGATCTCGGCAGTCAGGCGATTGCAATGGCAAGCGCTGCGGGTGATCCGAAGCTGGTCCTTGATCTCTGCGCAGGGGCAGGCGGCAAGACACTGGCGCTGGCCGCGATGCTCTCTTCCGACAGCAAGATTATCGCAGCGGACACGGATCGCGGACGCCTGAGCCGGATAGACCCGCGCAAGCGGCGCGCCAGCGCCCGGAATATCGAGACGATCCTGCTTGCTCCCGGCAAGGAAACGGATTCGCTGGAGCATCTCAAGGGGCGTTGCGATCTGGTGCTGATCGATGCGCCATGCAGCGGCACCGGCACCTGGCGACGCAATCCCGAGTTGCGCTGGCGGATGACGCCAAAACGTCTGGAGCACACAACAGAATTGCAGCAGCGGCTGATCGATCTTGGCAGCGAGATGGTCAAGCCCGGAGGGAGGCTCGTCTATGCCGTCTGTTCGCTGCTGGATGCAGAAGGCGGGGAGCAGGCCGAGAAATTCCTTGAGCGCAGCACCGGATGGCAGGAAAAATCGATTGATTTGCCGGTTGGCCGCCCATATCGTAAAGGCATTCTTCTTTCCCCGTATCATGACGGAACGGATGGCTTTTATTTTACCTGCCTCGAAAAATTGTGATAGCAAATCATGTTAAGCCAGCATGCAGCTGAGTCTGGCTATGGTCGCGAGAGTTTATTGGAGCTGATTATGCGTTTTTCCCCGGCTGTTGTTGCCTTGTCCCTCGTTTTCGCCACGGTTTCCAGCGCCGGTTTTGGCCAGTCTGCCGATATCGAGATCAAGCAGCGGTCGGTTGAATATCTGCATCTGGGCGAAGCGGCGCAGAAACGCGGCGAGCTGGATCTGGCCGCCGACCTGTATGAAACATCGCTGGCGGTGGACCCGCGCAACAGTTCAGCGTTCATTGCTCTCGCTCAAATCGCCCGCGTGCAGCAGCTGCCGGGCAAGGCCATCCGGCTGTATCGCGAGGCGCTGATTGTCGATCCGAACAATCTGGATGCGCTGGCCGGACAAGGCGAAGCGCTGATCCAGCGCGGCGCGCTGGAGAAGGCGAAAGTCAATCTGTCGCGGATCGAAACCCTGTGCCGGTCGCGCTGCGCGCAAAATGACGAGCTGGCATCGGCGATCAAGCTGGCGGAGAAGAAGCCGGTCCTGTCGGCTGAAGCGGTGACACCGAAGCCCAGAATCGGTGACGAGGAACCGGAAAGCGAAACTCCCTGACAGTCTGTTCCGCAGGCCGGGCTAAAAATCGTAGACCAGCGAGGCGCGGCTGAGCGTATCCGTCTTGAACCGGCCGACGGGCGGGTTTGTTTCATGTTCGATCGTATAGGAGAAGCGCGCCGAAAGACTGCCGATCAATTTGGCATCCAGTGCCGACGTGGCCTGAAAAGTGGCGTTGTCGCTGTCGATAATGGCAACTGCCGAGGTGTAGCCTTGTGCATCGCTGGCCCAGGTCCCGCCGGCATCCTGCGAAAATTTGAGATTGTCGGCAATCTTCCAGTCAAAATCGAGCCCGGCTAGAGCGGCAAGGCTGCTTTCGGACTTTCCACTGGCGAAGTTGGTGACGCGGAAGGCCGGTCCAGCCTTGATGGCAAGCCGCAAATCGCTGGTCTTGACCAGTTCATAGCCCAGTCCGCCGGATATCGTATAACGGGCGGAAAAACCCTGGAGGCGGTCGCGTTCAAACTGCGCAAGCCCGTAGGCGTAAAGTTTCTGGTCGAATTTATAGTTCGGCTCGATGGTCGCGCTTAGCTGATCGCGCGTGGTCTTGCCCTTGTTGCGCTCATAGTCGGCACGGGCCTGAAAATTCAGCCGCCATTTGACTGCATCCTTCACCAGCTTGATGCCGCCGGAAAGACCCAGGTTTCTGGTATTACCCGTCGAACGGAAGCCGCCCAATTCGCCCTGTCCCTTCCAGTTCTCTAAGAAGCCTGCTTCCTGCTTTTCACGCAGCGCCGCCTCAGCAAGCTTTGCCTGGTTGTGGTTATAACTTGCCAGCATAGAGTCAATTTCGGCGACATCATCAGGGTTGGTCGTTTTTGCAATTTTGACAATTGCGAGCACGTCCTGCTTGTTGCCAGATGCGATGGCGGCATCGATCATCGCTTTGACCGGCTCGGGCAATGCGGCGACCGCCGGAGTGGACAAGCCTGCAGCACCGATAAGGGCGGTGGTCCATGCTGTTCGGTACATAAAAATTCTCTAATCCTGGGGGTCAGATCAGCGGCTGGAATTCGTTTAGAACGGCGCGATACAGGTCGCGTTTAAAAGGTACGATAATATCTGGCAATCCCGCAGGATCGGCCCATTTCCATTTGGTGAATTCGGGATGATCGGTCTGGATGTCGATATGATGATCCTCACCGGTAAAACGCATCAGGAACCAGCTTTGGCGCTGCCCGCGATATTTGCCCTTCCATATCTTGCCGAGCAACTCGTCCGGAAGATCATAGAAATATTCCTCCTTGGTCCGCCCTATGATCTGGACATGATCGGCAATCACGCCGGTTTCTTCCCACAATTCGCGCAGAGCGGCGGCTTCGGCATCCTCGCCCTCGTCGATTCCGCCCTGCGGCATTTGCCATGCGTCCGGATAGAGACTCTCGGCGGCATCGAGCCGCTGGCCAACGAACACCAGACCTTCACGGTTGGCGAGCATGATACCGGCGCAGGGGCGGTAGGGGAGTTTGCTATAATCGATCTTACAGAGCCTTTTCGGCAGTTTCGGTGACGCTCGCCATCATGATTGCAGCGATGCGATCAGGCTTTTCCAGGCGGCAATCATCTTGTCCACATCCTGCGCCGCGGATGGCACCGCCTTGCGGATATTGATAAAGCCATGCACGTTTCCGGGCATTTCCAAGAATGTCGTACTCACGCCGTGCCGGATCAGGTCGGCGGCATATTCGCGTCCCTGGTCGCGCAGCGGATCAAGGCCGGCGGTAACCAATACCGTGGGCGGTGAGCGGGAAAGATCGCCGAGATAGGGAGACACGAGAAGGTCGTCGTCCTTCGGTGCATAATGGCGGTCGAAATATTCCATGCTCTCCCTGGTGAGCAGGAAGCCTTCGGCAAATTCATCCATCGATCCGCCCTCGGCATCCATGCGGGTGGCGGGATAGATCGGAAATTGCGCGATGACAGGAGCAGAAGCGGGCTCGGTCGCCAGCACCTGTCCGACCACCAATGCGAGATTTCCGCCCGCGCTGTCGCCACAGGGAATCAAGCCGCTGATATCGAGTTTGAGCTGTTGCTGGTGGTCCGCAACCCATCGCGTGGCGGCCAGAGAGTCTTCCGGTGCTGCAGGGAAGGGCGCTTCGGGAGCCAGCCGGTAGTCGACCGCAATGACGGGTAAATCCATCTCGCGGCAGATATAGGTGCAGAAGCTGTGATGCGATTCGAGGTCGCCGATCACAAAACCGCCACCATGATAGAAGAGGATGACCGGCGTTTCCGCGTCGCGCTGTGCCTGACTGTCATAGAGGCGAAGGGCGATGTCACCCGCCGGGCCGGGGCAGGACAGATCTTCTATCCGCGGGAGTTCGACGGCATCTGCCTCAAGCATTGCTGCCATCATATTATACATTTGGCGGGCGGCAGCAGGCTCGACTTCCGACATCAGCGGCTGATCGGATTGCTCCATCATCGTCAGAATCATTTGTACATCGGGGCGGACGTAGGTGTCAGTCATGTCTCTTCTCCAGCCAGCTATCCGGCGGATTAGATCAGGCCAGGTTCAGTAGGCAAGTGCTAATCGGGCCAAGGTGCCCAAACAAATGCTTTATCCCTATTAGTTTTTGTGGTTTGAAGCGCCTTGCATTGCTGCTCTAGAGCGGTTTGCATCATAACAAAGGCACGGAAATTCAATCATGGCCACCGCGTTGAAGCAGGAAGAACCGAATAATCCCAGCCCCGAAGGCGCCGAAAATGTTGTCGTGCGTTTCGCCGGCGACAGCGGCGACGGGATGCAGCTCACTGGAGGGCAGTTCACGCTCTCGACGGCGCTGGCAGGCAATGACCTTGCCACTTTCCCGGATTTTCCGGCGGAAATTCGCGCGCCGCAGGGCACGCTTTTTGGCGTGTCCGCGTTCCAGATCAATTTCGGATCGCGTGCGATCGAGACCGCCGGTGACCAGCCCGATGTGCTGATCGCGATGAACCCGGCGGCTCTCAAGACCAATGTTCAGGCGGTTCGGCCGGGCGGTCTGGTGATTGCCGACGAAGGCGAGTTCGGGAAGCGCAATCTCGACAAGGCCCATTATGAGAGCAATCCGCTGGAAGACGGGTCGCTGGCGAAATGGCAGCTGCTCAAGCTCAATATTTCGCAACTGACGCTGGATGCGGTCAAGCCGTTCGGCCTTGGCAACAAGGAAGCGCTGCGCTGCAAGAATATGTGGACGCTCGGTCTCGCGCTGTGGATGTTCGAGCGCGACCGCGAACCGGTGGTGCAGTGGCTGAAAAGCAAGTTTGCCAAATTGCCGGATATTGCCGAGGCGAATATCGCCGCGCTCAACGCCGGTCATGCCTATGGCGAAACCGCCGAGATTTCCGGCGACGGGCTGGGCGGCGGTCATCTGCAGCATCACAAGATTGCGGCCGCTCCGGCCGAACCGGGGACCTATCGGACCGTATCGGGCGCAGAATCGCTGTCGCTGGGGCTGGTGGCGGGCGCTCGTCTGGCGGAGCTGCCGATGTTCTTCGGCGGCTATCCGATCACACCGGCTTCCGCGATCCTGCATCATCTGGCGCGGCTCAAGGAATTCGGGGTTACCACCTTCCAGGCCGAGGACGAGATCGCCGCGATTACCGCTGCGATCGGTGCCAGCTATGCCGGCAGTCTGGGAATCACATCCTCTTCCGGTCCGGGCATCGCCCTGAAGGGCGAGGCGATGGGACTGGCGATCATGACCGAACTGCCGCTGGTGATCGTCAATTCGCAGCGCGGTGGTCCGTCGACCGGCCTGCCGACCAAGACCGAGCAGTCCGATCTCTATCAGGCGGTCTATGGCCGCAACGGCGATGCGCCGATGCCGGTGATCGCTGCACGTTCGCCCGAAGACGCCTTCTATTGTGCGATCGAGGCGGTGCGGATTGCGGTGCAATATATGACGCCGGTGATGCTGCTGACCGACGGCTATATCGCCAATGCGGCGGAGCCGTGGAAGATCCCCGACGTCGATACGCTGGAGCGCTTCCCGGTCAGCTTCATGACCGACAAGCCCGAGGGGCCGTTGCTGCCCTATAGCCGCGATGAAAAGCTGAAGCGGCCGTGGATCAAGCCGGGCACACCCGGCCTGATGCACCGCATCGGCGGCATCGAGAAGGGGGTCGACACTGGCCATATCGAATATGGTCCGGCGAACCACCAGGTGATGACCGAGATCCGGCGCGACAAGATACTCGGCGTCGCTGACAGCCTGCCCGACCAGGAACTGGCATTCGGCAAGGCCGGTGCCAAATTGTGCGTTGTCGGCTGGGGTTCGACCTATGGTCCGATCCATCAGGCGGTGGCGGGCGCAGGCGCGGACGGCAAGGATGTGGCGCATGTCCATATCCGCAATATCTGGCCATTGCCGAAAAACCTCGGCGAGCTGCTGAAGAGCTTTGACCGGATCATCGTGCCGGAAATGAACACCGGCCAGCTGAAGACGATCCTGCGCGACCAGTATCTGGTCGATGCCAGGCCGGTCAACAAGGTGTCCGGCCAGCCATTTACCATCGCCGAAATTGCCGCGGTGATCGAGGAGAATCTGTCATGAACGAGATGACCAAAATCACAACGACGCTGAAAGACTGGGAAACCGATCAGGAAGTACGCTGGTGCCCGGGTTGCGGCGATTATGCGATCCTCAAGGCTGTCCAGCGGACCATGCCCGATCTCGGTGCCGATCCGTCGAAGACGGTGTTCATCAGCGGCATCGGCTGCTCCTCGCGTTTTCCTTATTATATGGAGACTTACGGTTTCCATACGATCCATGGTCGTGCGCCGGCGATTGCGACCGGAGTCAAGCTGGCCAATCCGGAACTGGATGTGTGGATCATCACCGGCGACGGCGACGCGCTGTCGATCGGCGGCAACCATACGATGCACCTGCTGCGCCGCAATCTGGATTGCCAGGTGATGCTGTTCAACAACGAGATTTACGGCCTGACCAAGGGCCAATATTCGCCGACCAGTCGGCAGGGCACGCATAGTCCCTCGACTCCTTATGGTTCGGTCGACCGGCCGGCTTCACCCTGCGCTTTTGCTCTGGGTGCCGGTGCTCGCTTTGTTGCGCGCGGCATCGATATTCACAAGAATCTGTCCGATGTGCTGAAAGCTGCACATGCGCACAAGGGCGCGTCGTTTATCGAGATTTTCCAGAATTGCATTGTCTATAACAAGGATGTGTTCGAGGAATTTGCGGCGAAGAAGACGGCGGCCGATACCCAGTTGCATCTCGTTGACGGCGAACCGATGCTGTTCGCCAAGGGTGAGAAGGGCCTTGCTCTCAATACCCAGACATTGCAGCTGGAAGTGGTCGATGTGTCCGACGGGGACTGGCAGGCGGCGGGTGTGATCGTCCATGATGTGACCAACCGTTCGGTGGCGCATATGCTGGTCGAGATGCAGTTCGGCGAATTCCCGATGGCGCTCGGCGTGCTCTATGACGATCCGCGACCAACGTTCGAGGCGCAGGTCGTCGCGCAGAACGAAGCGGCGGCGGCCGGCAAGATACCGGATCTGCAGGGCTTGCTGAGCAAGGGACAGACATGGACGGTGACCGAGGGCGGGCCGGAACTGTAAAGGTTCGGGACTCGCACGAAGACACGAAGGCACCAAGATGAGAGTGTGCAAAGTCTCGAAGTCATCGCCAGGATCTCTGTTGATTGCGGGTTTCACCTGCACAGGGATATTGGGCCCGGCCTGCTCGAATCCGTCTATGAGATCTTGCTGTTCGAGAGTTTGAAAGAGAAAGGTCTTTCTGTCGAAAGACAGAAGATCATTCCCATCACTTTCAAAGGACGCGTTCTGGAAGAGGGCTTTCGTGCCGACCTGGTCGTTGAAAACCAGATCCTGATCGAACTCAAGTCTACCGAACGATACGCGCCTGTTCATGCCAAACAGGTGATCACCTATTTGCGTTTGATGGACTTGCCGCTCGGTTTCCTGATGAACTTTGGCGCAGCCACTTTTAAAGAAGGCCTCAAACGTCTGGCAAATAACTATTTTCGAAGCTAGGCATGGAAGCCCTTCGTGGCTTCGTGTCTTTGTGCGAGAAAAAATTTGGATAATCTGACCCACAGCCTGGCCGGCGCCGTTCTCGGCCAGATGGGCCTCAAGAAGAAGACCGGCCTTGGCATGGCGACGCTGATCATCGCCGCCAATATTCCCGATATCGATGCGGTCGCGACCCTGCTGGACGGGGTGCAGCATCTGGCGATCCGGCGCGGGATCACCCATGGGCCGATTGCGATGCTGCTGCTGCCGCTGGTGCTGACCGGGATCATGATCTGGTTTGATCGCTGGCAGGAGAAGCGCGGCAAGCGGCCGGCGGACCGGTTGCCGATCCACAGGGGCTGGCTGCTGGCGCTGGCCTATATCGGCTGTCTGAGCCACCCGGCGCTGGACTGGCTGAACAGCTATGGCATCCGTCTGCTCGAGCCCTTTTCGTCTCAATGGTTCTATGGCGACAGCATCTTCATCATCGATATCTGGATTTGGGCCGTGTTGACCGCCGGCGTCTGGGTTTCGCGGCGGCGGGAGAAGAAGGGCTTCGATAACTGGCGAAATCCAGCGATTTTGAGCGCGATAATCTCGCTAGCCTATATTGCTGCGAACCTTGCGATTAGCCAATACGCTGTTGCTCGCGCTACAGTGGCTTATGACATGAGAGATGGTAGGCCTCCCGAATTTGTAGTTCCAAACCCGGTTCCTGTCGCCTTTTGGCAACGCGAGATGTTGGCTTACATCGAGGACGAGGTTGGCAGATCATATTATCAGCGTTCGGACTTCAATCTCTTCAAGCCGTTATCACTCCCGTCCGAAAACGTCCCTGTAGTTTATGCAGGATTCGGTCCGCCGCCTTTTGACCTACTTGCTCCAAAAAATCGGGATCTTCGAGCATTACTGTTCTGGGCTAGGATGCCTGTAATCGATACGAGCCCTGCGAGATTTAAAAATTGCGGATACGAAGTTTCAAAAGTGTCAATCGGTGACTTTAGATTTTCAAATAGTCCGGTGGATTCTCGATTTAGGGCTGTCGGGTATTCTCCATCGTTCGAAGTTTGTGAATGATGAAATCGGACAAAGTGCATTCGGTGCAAAAACCCAAGATCATCTGGTTCCGCCGGGACCTTCGCCTCGTCGATCAGGCCGCCGTCCTCGCCGCCGCCTCAAGCGGACCGGTCATTCCGGTCTATATTCTCGACGATGAAACGCCGAAACATCGCCTCATGGGCGGGGCTTCGCGCTGGTGGCTGCACCGGTCACTGGAAGAACTGGAAGCATGTTTGCGAGATATGGGGTCGCGGCTGATCCTGCGGCAGGGGCCGGCTGCGGAGCATTTGGCCGAAATTGTCAAATCGACCGGCGCGGATGAAGTGCATGGGCTGCATCATTACGAGCCGTGGTGGCGCAATGCCGAAAAGGCGTTGGAAAAAGCTTTGGACGACGAGGCCGAGCTGATCCTGCATGATGGCAATTATCTGCTGCCGCCCGGGACGGTGACGACCAACGCTGGCGATCCTTATAAAATCTACATGCCCTTCTGGAAGGCGCTGCGCCAGCATATGCCGCCCGCTGATGCCCGGCCGGCACCCAAGAAGCTGTCCTCGCCGGATAGCTGGCCCAAGAGTGTCTCACTGGATGAATTGAATCTGCTGCCCACCAAGCCGGACTGGGCGGCCGGTTTTGCCGACCATTGGCAACCTGGATCTGCTGGCGCCGAAGCCAATCTCGAGGATTTTGCCGACAAGGCGGCGCAATATGACGAGGGCCGCAATCTGCCATCGGAACCACTGGTGTCGCGCCTGTCGCCGCATCTGCATTTTGGCGAGATCAGCCCGGCGACGGTCTGGAACCGGCTGGCGGGGCAGGGGAGCAAGGTCGAGACCTATCTGAAGGAACTGGTCTGGCGGGATTATGCGCAAAATGTGATCGCCCAGTTTCCGCAATATGGCGGCGAGAGCTATCGCGAGAAAATGCGCGGCCTGCCGTGGCGTGATATGGGTGATGACGCCGTAAAAGCTGATTTCGAGGCCTGGTGCCACGGCAAGACCGGCTATCCGATTGTCGATGCCGGAATGCGCGAACTCTGGGCGACCGGATGGATGCACAACAGGGTGCGGATGATCACCGCGAGTTTTCTGGTCAAGCATCTGCTGATCGACTGGCGCGAGGGCGAGCAATGGTTCTGGGACACGCTGGTCGATGCCGATTATGGCTCCAACAGCGTCAACTGGCAGTGGGTCGCGGGGACCGGGGTCGACAGCAATATGTTCGTGCGGATCATGGCGCCGCTCACCCAGTCCGAGAAATTCGATGCCGGCGACTATATCCGGCAATGGGTGCCGGAACTGGCGGATATTGACGATGCCCATATCCACGATCCGGAAGACCATGGTTGCAGGCCGGAATCTTATCCTGCAAAGATCATCGCCCACAAGGCAGGCCGCCAAAGAGCGCTGGATGCCTATGAGGAAGTGAAATGATCCGCGATTGAAATGCGCCGGGCAAGGCGTTAGCATGGATGCCCTGAAGCAAAGGGATATCCGGTCGATGAATCCATAGGTCGCCTTCGGGCCATATCAATCTGCCCCAGCCGGTCCTCTGGCTGGCTATTTTGACACCTATATTCAGGATCTTTTATGCACAGATTATCAGGAAAATTTTGCGTTATCACTGGCGCAGCCCGCGGCATTGGCAAGGCCATCGCCAAGGCTTTTGTCGATGAAGGAGCGACGGTGCTGCTGACCGACTGCAGAGCAGAGACGCTGACAGCTGCGGGCGATGAACTGGGATGCGGGACGCTGGTTCTGGATGTCGAGCGGGAAGCGGACTGGGAGCGGCTGGCCGCTTTGCATCCGGTTGCGGATGTGGTCGTCAACAATGCGGGGGTTACCGGTTTCGAGAAGGGCATTGTCGCGCATGATCCCGAACACGCCTCGCTGGAAGACTGGCGCGCCGTGCACCGGATCAATCTCGACGGTACCTTTCTGGGCTGCCGCTATGCGATCAAGGCGATGAAGGACAAGGGCAGCGGGTCGATTATCAATATCTCGTCCCGGTCCGGGCTGGTCGGAATTCCCGGTGCTGCCGCCTATGCCTCCTCGAAGGCGGCGATTCGCAACCACAGCAAGTCGGTCGCGCTCTATTGTGCGCAACAGGGCTGGCAAATCCGCTGCAACTCGATCCATCCCGCTGCGATCATGACGCCGATGTGGGAACCGATGCTGGGCGAGGGCGAGGGCGAGGCACGCGCCGCGTCGGAAGCGACGCTGGTCAAGGACACGCCCTTGCGGCGCTTTGGCGAGGCCAGCGAAGTGGCGGCAATTGCGGTGCTGCTGGCATCCGACGAGGCGACCTATATCACCGGTTCGGAGCTGAATATCGATGGCGGGATTCTGGCCGGTTCGGCGGCCGCGCCGGGACAGGCGGACTAAGGTCCGATCAAAGGCGTTTTACGGATAGTTCCGCATTGCCAAGCACTTGCCGGTCGTCCATTATGGCATCATGAATGCGCAGGCACCCAAAAGAGGCAAGCATCTGCTCGATGCGCGCAAGCGTTTCGGCACTGGTGGCGGCTGGCTCGCGCGGCTGACGGCACCCGGATTTCACCGGATCCTGGACCGGATTGACGCGGGACTCGACCATGGTACGTTTGAAGGCCGGTTGCCCGACGGCACCACCCGGATCATTGGCGGGCGTGGCGAGGGCCCGACGGCGCGGATCACCCTGCACAGCTGGAACGCACTGCTGCGGCTGGTCAATTCCGGTTCGATCGGCTGGTATCGCGCCTGGGAAAAGGGCGAGTGGGACAGCCCCGATCTGGTCGAGCTGTTCGACCTGTTTACCCGCAATCGCGCGGGCCTCAAGGACACCGGCCGGGCCGGCGGCCTGTTTCGGCTGATCGCCCGGATGCGGCACAGCCGCCGGAATAATGACAAGCTGCGGGCGCGGCAGAATATTCAGTATCATTATGATCTGGGCAATGATTTCTATGCGCTGTGGCTCGACGAAAGCATGAGCTATTCCAGCGGGATATTTGAGACTGTTAAGACAGAACTTGAAGAGGCGCAAAAGGCCAAGATTGCCGCGATCGCTGGCCGGCTGGGGACGAAGCCGGGCGATAGCGTGCTCGAAATCGGCTGTGGCTGGGGGCATCTCTCCGGGACCCTGGCGCGTGACCACGGGCTGAAGGTGACCGGTATCTCGCTGTCCGACGAGCAGACGGCATGGGCGCGCGAGCATCATCCCGAGGCACAGTTTCTGATCCAGGATTACCGGGATGTCGACGGCCAATATGACGCGATTGCCAGCGTCGAGATGGTGGAAGCGGTGGGCCAGAAATACTGGCCCGACTTTCTCGACTGCATCGCTCGCAATCTGAAGCCCGGCGGCCGGGCGGCGCTGCAATATATCAGCATCGCCGACGATATTTTTGAAGATTATGCCGCCAGCGCCGATTTCATCCAGACCTATATATTCCCTGGCGGGATGCTGCTGTCCGAAACCCGCTTCCGGGCGCTTGCGGAAGAACGCGGCCTGCAATGGACGGACCAGAAAAATTTCGGTGTCGATTATGCGCAGACGCTGAAATTGTGGCGCGAGCGGTTCGACGCGGTGGTCGAGCGCGGCTCGTTGCCGGCCGGTTTCGACGAGAAATTCGTAAGGCTGTGGCGCTATTATCTGACCTATTGCGAAGGCGGTTTTCGCGGCGGCGGGATTGATGTGGCGCAAGTGACCATGATAAGAGAAGCATGAACGAGGGAGAGCAGGGCCATGAGGACTTTCGGAAAACTGGTAATGCTGGGCGCTGCCTGCATCAGCCTGACGGCATGCGAAAAGGCGCAGAAGGTCGCGGCCTCCGCTGCCGGTCTGCCGACTGACGAGAACGTGCTGTTCTGGACCCAGGACCAACGCGACAATGCGTTTCGCCAGATGGAGGTGCTGACCACCACGCGAACGATTGAAGCGGGCAACAATATTCGGAAGCTGGAAGCCGGCGAACCCCTGCCGGACACGCTGAAAACGGAGCATGGCGATCTGAGCATCGACGCCTATATGGCCAGCCAGCGGCTCGCCGGGCTGGTCATTCTGCAGGATGGCAAGATCCGGCTGGAAGAATATCGGATGGATTTCGACCGGAACCACCGCTGGACCAGCTTCTCCGTTGCCAAGTCGCT
>Ga0207901_1000329_pt1 | contig 14345 bp, 15 predicted proteins | sample LinPmetageLP46_FD_184057 | JGI IMG/M metagenome (GOLD analysis project Ga0207901, IMG submission 184057) | Marine viral communities from the Pacific Ocean - LP-46 (SPAdes) | ecosystem: Environmental > Aquatic > Marine > Oceanic | place: Pacific Ocean | collected 2011-06-12
TTGAGGTCGCAAAGCTGTCGTTTTATGATGCTTTCCAGCTGCTCTTGGGTTCCAGACCAAGACACAGCGAAGGTCATCATCCGTTTTTTAAATTCGCCGTTGACCGAGCAGGCAGATGCGCTGAACCGGGCTTTTTCGACCCGGCCCTTTTTTGGGAATCGCATTTCGATGAAGTAGAAGCCTTCGTCCTCGACCGGTTCATATTCGCGGTAAAGCAGGCGGAACGAACAATTGCAGATTTCGGTGACAATCAGCTGCGACGACTCGGTCTCGGTTTCGGGAGTCTTGCGAGCAAACCACATCTTGTTGCCATGGTGAAAATCGGCGGTGGAGAATTTCGTGCGATCAAGGATCAGCTTTGCTTTGATCCGTTCTGTCTTGGCAACGGTGATCGCACCGTTGTAGAGATATCCCTCGATCGACTGTTCGCTGAACGGCGCATATTCATCCTCGCCCTTCCAGTCCATCTGGCGCAGCCACAGGTCGTTCCAGTCGAGCTTTGTGCCTTCGCCGTCGGGCCGCACTTGGGCAGCGCCGGTGGGCCAGCCATCGGCTTCGAGACGTGCGACGTGTTTGCGAGTATAGGAAACGCCGGCAGCGCCGACGTCTAAAGCCCAGATGATTTTCGGGCGATGATTGGGTTTGTCGCTTTCCGCTATCGCCTTCCGCAAATTATCAAAAAACTGATCGGGGAAGACGTTAGCCGACATTGCCGAGACAACGCCCCGCTTCACATCGCGGTTCTGGAAAGACTGCCGCGTGGCGGCGGCATCCATGATGCCTTCTTCCACCCAAATTTCATCCATCGCGGCGAGGGTCGCAAAATCATCCTGCGGGTGCATCCAGCAATGGCCGCGCCAGCTGCCGCCCTTTTGGAAATGCGCCTTTTTGCCAAAGCGGCCCGGGCGATCGATGATCCGTTCCCAATAGGTGTCATTGGGCAGCTTGAAGCGAACCGTCGCGCCGGTCGCGCCGGTCTCGAAATCCTTGTAGGTTTCCTGCGTATAGCATCCGCGCAGGCCCTGCAGATCAAGCCCGCGTTCATGCTGCAGATAGGCATCGGCGGCAGCATTGGGATCGCTCTCGGTGGATTCGTAGCGTTTCGACCAGTCTTCGAACAGATCGGGCAATATCGCGCGGACGCTATCTTCATATCCGCAATTGTCTGATCGCCCGCAGCGGACGATTTTTGGCTCGTTTGCGCTGCAAAACAGTTCCCACTTTCCACAGTCCGGGCATTCGCCCTGCTGCAGCCATGCCCCGCCGGTCTTGCGGAACTTGAACCGGGATTTGAGCCCCTTTAATATTTCCCCCTGCAGATCCATTAGAGGGCAATCCCCTGCAGATCATGCGGGATGGTGATCTTATATTCCGAGAGGCGCTTGTAAAAATCGGTCGGGGTGAAATGGGGTGGCATGGTGCCGCGCCGGGCATGCAAAGCGAACAGCGCTTTCAGGAAATCATCATTATGCGCCCGAAAAGCGGCCCTCAGCTGGCTGGGGTTCTCGATATCATAAGGCGCGCGGTCATCGCGGTTCTGTCCCGGCTTTCGGCCGTTCGCCCGCAAGATAGAATAGCATTGCTGCCGCGAAAGACGATAGGTCTGGGCGATCTTTGCTGGTGCCACCCGGTCATCGAACATCGCGACGATGGCGGCGTTGCGCTCTTCCCGTTCGGGGCAATATCCTGTCAGTTGATTGGTCATAGTCATCCTGTCGCGGGAATCGCATCCCGCAATTATTTGGTTTTCAGTTTTCGATTAGTTCTGGTCGAACATGGGTATCTGCCGGGGATCGGGCGGCTCGGTGCCCGGCGGCGGGAATGTTTTGCGCGGTACATTTTCCGGCGCCATCGGGATGTCTATTTCGGGATTGTCGATCGCGCTGGGCGAGAGCATGTAGACGATATTCATCTGCGCCTTCCAGGTCGCACCGCAATCGACGTTCATGCACTGCACATAATAATCGATCACGGTCGGTGTGACGCGGATGCTGTGGCGGATGCGCGCGCGGTCATGGCAGATCGGGCATTGCTGCCGGATCTGGCCGCTGTGTTTGCCTTCCGGTTCAGCAAGGGCGCTCTGGGCGTTCATTCGCTTTCCCGCTCGATCATTTCGAGTTCCGCATCCATCGACACCGCGACGCGGATCAGATCAGCAACCTCCTTGCGGATGTCGGCGATTTCATGGGATTCCAGCTTGCCGTCGGCCAGGGCGTTGCAAAGCGCGCTAGCGATTTCGCCGCTTTCCTTGGATTGTTCCGCGACCAGCCTTAGCAGATCAGAGCCGGTTGCCATTACCTCTGGCTTTTTGAACAGGACATATCCGGCACGGTTCGCCAGATAGCGGGTGACATGGGGGTGCCCGGGAATGTCGTGACTGACCGCTTCCAGATCCTCGACCACAGAAATGGGCATGGATTCGGCATAGTTGGCGCGCGAATATTTGGACAGTTGCGCTTCCGACTTGCCGCAAAATTCCGATGCCGGGGCCACTCCGCCAACCGCTTTGATCAACCGATCGGCGGCGCGTGCCTGGGCCTGTTCATTGACCGGCAAAATGGCGGTGCTGCGTTCATCGGCCATGACGGTGCGCTCCTGAAACGGTGCGAAAGTCTTTGCCGGCCAATTTCGCAGACTTGGGAGATACCATCCGGCATAGCAAAATCCATGGACCGGACAGATCAACGAGGTGGAGAAAAACCCCATGCGCCGCCGTGGCAATGCGAAAACCAGATTGGCGGACGCATGGGGAAGGAGCCTGCGGGCGTTTCGGTAAAACCGCAGGTAGGAGCAAGGTGGCAGCGCGGGCCATTTATGCGGCCCTTTCGCTGGAAAGATACAGGCGCCCATCGCCATTCACCCGGCGATCGACGCCCAGAAAGCGGTCACCGGCATCGGGGGCAGGCGGATAATCGCGGGGGTAGATATCCGGGCGCAGATCATGACGAGACACGCCATAGAGTTTTTCGGCAAGCAGCACATATTCACCAGGCATTTGCTTTGACTGGTTAATCCACCGCCACACCCGCGGCTGCGTAACATCCAAATCTCTGGCCATCTGGCTGTCGCTTGCCGCAGTGTCCCGGCATGCGATCAAGGCTTCATATCGTGTTTTCATACGAGGACGTATAATAGCAATCTCGTATCTGTCAATAGCAAAATCATATTCTTGTTTGGGTCTATATGTTTATGAATAGCGGGATGGCCACAGAACTCCCAGTTACAGCACAGCGCTTGCGCTGGGTTATGTCCGAGACTGATTGGTCGCAGGAAGATTTAGCGGACGCAGTTGGCACAACTCAAGGCGCTATCAGCTTGATTTTAGTAGGAAAAACAAGGAACTCTCGTTTCATCTCAAAAATCGCGTCGACGTTGCGCGTCAATCTGGACTGGTTGATGGGCATTACTGATGAATTGATATGGATGTACGACGAAGAGGGTGGAGACATTTCTGAAGATGATCTTGCTCGTATCAAGGCAGGAAAAAGCACCAAGAAGCTTCAGAAATCAAAGGCAGGCGTTGAGAGTCCGCCGTTAGAGTATCAGGCAGAAACCGAACTGCGACCACTTGGGGAGAAGCAAGCAGAGGATATGGGCATTGCCCTGATCCCCGAGCTGCAGCTGGGCTATTCGATGGGTGGCGGTAATGTGATCGAAATGTTCGAACATAATGGCGTCGCGCCGTTCAAACGGGAATGGCTGCGCCCGATGATGAAAGGCAGTTTCGATGATCTGTTCGTGGCAAAGGGGGAAGGCGACAGCATGATCCCGACGATGCTGGACGGGGACATCGTCCTGATCGACACGGCGCAAAAGGATGTTCTGCAGCAAGACCGGATCTGGGCGCTGTCCTATGGCGACCTGGGCATGATCAAAAGGGTTCGCAAATTGCCGGATGGCGGCTATCAGATCAACAGCGACAATCCGGCGGTCACCGCGATCACCGCCTATGACGGTGAAATGTATGTGATCGGGCGGGTTATCTGGGTGGGGAGACGGATGTGATATCAGTTGCGAGCGCGGTCGCAGGAAAATGCGTTATACCGCAAGTGAAATTCAGAATCGAAGCGATGAGTGTGATCTTGCGCTGTAGAATAGTTTACTAGAAAATTAACTTTTATCCAATGCGGGGGATGTCGAAATGTTCAGTACTAAGCTAGTCAAGGGTCTCATGAAAATTGCACCGAGGTATGGTGATCCAGCAGATTTACACTTACAAGAAATTTTTGAGCACGACGTATATCGTAAGGCAGGCCCTGAAGATCAATTGCGAATAAGGCTAAGATCGTCGCAATTTACATACGATTACGAAGGAGAGCTTGGATTTTTCGACCACTATTTTCCAAGCGTCAAGCCTGAAGAGTTTGTAGGATGCAAAATGCTCGACCTAGGGTGTTTCAGCGGCGGGCGGATGACCCATTGGGTGGAAAGATACAATCTCACCGAGGGCCATGGCATAGATGTTGATCCCGTTTATGCGGAAGCGGGTAACGATTTCGCCAAATCTAAAAATATCAACGCTAAATTTGTCCACGGCTTCGGAGAGGATTTGCCATATCCCGACGATTATTTTGACTATGTGGCCAGCTATGATGTCTTTGAACATGTCCAGGACCTGGAGGAGGTCATGAATGAGATATGGCGCGTGTTGAAGCCGGGTGGGCGACTGCTTACCGTATTCCCCCCATACTATAACCCGCTTGAGGCGCATCTTAGGCTGACAACCAGCCTTCACGGCTTGCATCTCATTTTCTCGGGCAAAGCAATTACCCGCGCTTACCATGATATAATCAAAGAACGCGGCCATGAAGCGGCCTGGTACGACAGGAAAAATCCAGAGCCCGCAGAATGGGAGAAATCTCCCGGCCTCAATGGAATTACGATCAAGCGATTCCGGAATATAATAGCTTCCCGAAATTGGGATTTGCAAAACTGGAGGGTGAACTCGCTCGTTTCGCATGGACGAAAGTCAAAGAAGCAACCGTATAAAACGATTTCAGGGCTGATGAAGATTCCGGCCTACTTGCCAGTTCTGGAGGAAGTTTTTCTCGGGCGGGTTTGCTGTATATTGAAAAAGCCAGGCGAATAGCATTCTACAGCTATAGAGGATCTGAGATGTTTATTTTGTCCTGCTCAATTTAGACGGTATCATCCCGCCGTTTCCAGCGTGACACTGGTGGTCAGCCCGCCCGAACCAAAGCTGGTGCTGACTTCCTCGACAACCCATTTGATGGCATCGATCTGGCTATTCCATCCGGTCAGGGCGACCCGCGCATTGGGGATTACCGATGGATCACCGAAGGACAGATCATAGGTGAAGGCATAGGCGGTGCGTTTGGACCGGGCGGCTTCGGATTTTGCGGCCGCCTCGGCATCGGCCTTGCTGGCATAGGTTTTCTTCAGGCGCTTGCGCTTTTTGCCGCCGGTCTTCACCGTCTTTGTTTTGGCCGTGTCCTGATCGTGATATTGCGCCTCGGCCCCGTCGAAATCATCGTGATCGGCGGCGCGGAACGTCCATTTCCAGCCTGATTTCTTGGTCCAGCGGAATGTCGGAATCGCCTTGCCGCTGGCTGTCGTGGTGCTGCCGATCGGCATGAAGATCAGGGTCTTGTTCTTACCATGTCGCCACGGCATCATAGCGCCGGCCCAGATGCTTGACGAACAGGGTGTTGGATTTCGTGCCCTGTTCGATCGCCTTGACCTCGATACCCGCCAGATCCGGATGGACCGATGCGCTTTGCCCGTCCTCGGCGGCGATGGTGGTGATAATCGCGCCCAAAGTGGTGTCTTTCCATGCCTTGTCCTTGCGCTTGCGATGGACGCCGGTCAGGTTGGCCGCGCGGGCGCGAATGGTGATGGTGTCGGGCGGGCCTTCCAGTTCCACTTCATCGACCTTGAACCGGCCCTTGTCGATCAGACCGGTCGTGACATCATTGCCGTCAATCCAGCCCAGCGCCAGCGAAAGGTAAATGCCCTTTTTCGGGATCGCCATCGCGCCATCATGGTTTTGAATGGTCAGTTCCAGCGCGTCGGATTCGCCGCCACGCTTTTCACTGAGCGACAGCGACAGCAGGCGCGGATCGATCTTGTCGGCCAGATCGGTGCCGTCGTCCAGTGTCAGGCGCAGGCCGGGGATATTGGCGGGCATCGTTCAGCCGTACTCAAACGCCCAAGAGGGCACGCACACCGTTAAACCCAAATGATTTCCCATGATCCAATATGGCCAAATTACGGTTAGATAAAGAATACCCCACACCGTGGTTGCAGGCACTGCGGTCCCGAGAAGTATTCCGATACTCAACCCTATCAACAGATATGTCAGGGCAAAATATTTTAGAGGTTTCCTCATCAGTCCGCCCTTTCCAGATCCACTGCAAAATCGGTTGTCCTGGCAAAGCCGCCGGCCAAGATATTCTGTTGCCGCGTGTCAATCGCCAGAATGCGATATTCGCCCCAGATATTGCCCTTGCCATCGATCAGGGGCCAGCTGTCGGCGCTGCCGGCCATTTCGATCAACCGGTCGATCGAGGCATAGCTGCCCGCGATTTCCGGTACCAGCAATCCGGTCAGCGTCACCGTGTCTTCGCCGGGGCCAACATATTGCGCGGCGGCGCGCGCGCCGAATCGTTCGGACTTGGCATGGCGCCAGTCGATGCGCCGCTGCAGTTCGCTATAGGCCATGGTGTCCATGCCAAAGACAAACATGCCGAGCGACAGTAGCTCGCGGTTCGACGCGGGCGTGATGCTGGGCTGTGTTTCCGTGCGGATCACGGATATGCCGCGCCGGACAGGCGAAGGCAGGTTCACCGATGGCAGACGGAAGCTGGGCAGGCGGGGATCAAATACCATCGCTGTAATCGCTCCTGTTCTGGACGCCCTGGGCGCGCTTCAATTTGGTCATCACCAGATCCGCCAGTTCCTTTACATCCTGACCATCGGCACCATAGATATTGATGGTGATCGGGGCCATGCCGCCCCCATTGCCGCCAGCCATGCCGGAAGTCGCCGATGCGGCCCGCTGAATAGGGGTAGCGGCGGCAGGGGCCATCGACAGGGCACCGGCCCCCGCCACACCGGCAGCAAGCCGCCCTGCCGCCCGTATGGCGTTTTTCCCGCCGCTGGTGATGCCGAGTTCCATTCCCTTGGCCATATGGCCGCCCAGGGCCATGAAGAGGCGCGAGGGGGATTTGATGCCCAGCAGGCTCTTCACGTTTTTGATGCCGCCCATAACGACGTTTTTCAGGGCATTCCAGACCGCACCGGGGGCGCTGGCTATCCCGTTGGCCAATCCCATGATGATATTCTTGCCGATCGACCACATCTTACCGGCCATTCCGCTGATAAAGTTGGCGGCGGTGATGAAAGCGGATTTGATTTTATCCCAATGGGTATAGATCAGATAGGCGGCGACGGCGATGCCGGCGGCAAGCAGCCCGATCGGGTTCATCATAATCGCGCGGCCAAGAAACAGGATCGCCTTTCCGGCGATCATCGCCCCGCCTTTCAGCAACATCAGCACCCGGGCAAATCGGGACACGCCCGCGATATTGGTGACGCTGAAGAATTTGAAGATGGATGCCACGGGACCGAGCAGCCCGCCAAAGGCGATTTTGGACACGCCCAGCCCGATGCTCATAGCGGCAATCGCCGCAACGGATTTCATCAAAAACCCAGCCAATTCCGGGTTTGCCTGGGCAAATTTGTTCAGCGATGCCAGACCGGCAATGATCGAATTGCCGACATCGGTAAAGGCAGGCAGAACGGCACTGCCCAATGTTAATGCTACCGTGGATGCCGTGCCCATGAATTCGCGCCATTTGACGGTTGCATCGTTCATCACGCGCTGATCGAAGGCCTTGTCTATAGTGCCACTGGAACTGGCAATTTTTTCGCGCATCGAGCGGTATTCATCGAGGTTCTGGATCAGTGCCAGGATGCCCATGCGGGCCTGCATATCTTCAAAGCCAAAGCCCAGCTTTTTCATGTCGCCGCCGGTTGCCTGTTTGGTGATGGTGGCGATGGCTTCCATCGAGGACATGCCTTCGTCGGTCAGTTTCTTCATCGCCGCCGGCAGGTTGACCCCGAAATTCTTTTCAAACGCCCGGATCGTTGCCGGTGCATTGATCTTGGCGAGCAGATTTTTGATATTATTGCCCGCTTCATCGGCGTTGCCCGCCGTGTTCATGGCGATTTGCAGGGCGGCCGTCAGATCTGCAACCGCAGGGGTGCCTTTTTCCCCGAGGGCTTGCATCTGCGCGGTCAGGCTGGGGAAGTGACGGGCCATGTCCTGGACTTCAAAGCCGCCTTCATTCGCGCCTGCCGCCATGATGTCGAAACCGGCAGCCGCCTCGGCCAAGGGAACCTTCAAGTTCTTGAGATTGGCATAGCCTGCGGCGGCACCATCGGCGAGCTCCACCTTGAACGCCGTGCCCAGGCGACCGATCGCAGGCGCCATGATCGCGGCCTGGCGCGGGTCGAGACCCTTGCCGGCCAGAACATCGACCGCGGCGCGCATATCCTCCGGCAGCTGCTTTGCCGCCAAGGCCCCGGCAATGATGTTATTTTTCAGTTTCGCGGTGGCAGCGTTGGAAAGGTTCGCCTTTTGCTGGATGTCGACCATGCCGCTGGAAAAATCACCGGCAGCCTTGGCCGCCAGAAAGATCGGTGCCGCCAGAGTCGCGCCGCGCATGACATCTTCCCGTCCGCTGGCCATCAATTCCTTGCCACGCGCGCGGATGCTGTCGGCCTTGGCGATATTGGCGAGGTTTGTCTTTTGCTGCCGCAATCTGGCGTTGGCACCGGCAGTGGCCGATTCCAGTTCGCGTTCCCGGTTGATCAGCTGGGTCATATTGCCCGAGCCGTTCTTTATTTCCCGGCGAACCCCAGCAAGTTCCCGTTCCAGCTTGCGCGCTTTGCCCTTCATATCGCCCAGGGCTCGGCTGCCCTTCTTGCCAAGGCCGATGATATTCTTGAGCGCGCCAGACAGCTTGTCGGTGCCGACAAAATTGACCGCCAAAAGTAATTTGTTACCCATCAACTGGCACCTTTTTTCGGTCCGCGCATGTCATTCCATTTTTTGACTGCCCGTTCTCGCCAAGCCATAAGGTCGGTCAGGGACATCGCCTCCAGTTCGGCCAGAGGCCAATGGAATATGGCGGCGATATCGGCGATCAGGGACTCGACTGACCGCTCACCATCGCCTTCATCAGCTGCCGCTCCGCCTTCGTCATAAAAAAACCGCGAATGGTCCCCGCGATTTCGCTGAAATCATCGACTTCCAGTCCATTGACCTGTTCGGTATTCAGCACCGGTTCGCAGATCCGCGGGATGATCGCCAGAATGGCACTGACTTCGCTGGTCATGATGTCCTGCAGCGACAGTCCGCGCAGCTCGCCTGCAGTCGGTTTACGCAAGGACAGTTTCTTGATTTCGGTTTCGCCCATCACGATCGGTGTCGCGAGGGTGACGGTGTCCAGTTTTTTGTCGCTCATGCGGGTTTCCATTCATGGTTCATGCGGGGAAAGGGATTGGTGCCGCCAACCATGGAAAATCGGCGGCACCGCCAGCCATCGCCACCCCGCATAGGCAGCAACGGCCAGAGCTCTAGTTCGAAATAATATCCATGATCTCGGCATAGCGATCGACGCCATCGACGATGAACACACCGCGCAGCATGTCGATTTCAATTTCCGTGCGGCCGTCGACCACGCGCCGGTAATAGGCTACCTGGGCCTTGTATTTATGCTCGGTGTCATCACCAGGCTTGGCCGTGCCGGCGTCGATTTCCTGAAACCGGCCACCGAGATTGATTTCGACCGCTTGGGCGCGGCTGCCGTCGTCGGCCTGATAGGCACCGACCAGGCGCAGGCGAACGCCATCGACATCCGTGCCGCCGAATTTGCGGATCAGGGCGGCGACATGGCCTGCCATGGTGATTTCCACTTCCATGGCTTCCAGACCGTTGTCGAGCATTACCGGGCCGATCATGCCGCCACCGCGATATTCTTCCATCTTGATCGCCAGTTTTGGTTCGACATATTCGGTGATGATGCCGAGATAGCTGATGCCCGCGATATAGGCGTTCATGTTCTTCAGTTTGCGCGGTAGTGACATGGCAAGTTTCCCTTTTTCGAAGTCCAGTTTGGCCGGATCAGTTCAACAGATCGGCAAATCCGGTGTAATAATAATCGGTAATGACCAGCCCGATTTCCGGATTTTCCAGCGGCGCTGCCGGCGTATATTCAATCCGGAACTTGGGCCGACCGGCGGCAAGATCGGCCGCGTTATTGTCTTCGGCATCAAAGAACATTTGCGCCCCGACAATACGACCCGCGGTGACCAGCTTGCGATAGCGGGCGTTGCCGGTTTCCAATATGTCCTTGATCAGCGCCGTGGTCATCGGATTGTCCATGAATGGCTGCATGATATCGGCAATTTCATCCTGCAGCGCGTGGCTGGTGCGGACCGCGCTTTCAAAGGCAAATTCCGGTGCATCCGAACAGGTGCGGTTGCCCCAGAAGCGGAATCCGGTCTTGCGAATGATCGTCGTGATATCGGCATCATTCAGAACGCCGACCGGCGTTGACGGGTCGAGCAGGTCAAAATGCAGATCCCGATCGATGCCGGTGACACCGTCCATGGCGACGTTGGACAGGGTCTTGTGCCAGCCCTGTTCTTCATCGATGCGCGCGCGCAGGCCCATCGCACGGGCAATGGCATCGCCCTGGAAGCCATTGGTGGTGTCGGGCCAGATCAGCATCAGTTCGCGGGCGGAATAGCTTTCCCGTTCAGTGATCACGGCGGCAGCGGTTTCGCCGACCGGTGCGGCATAGGCAAAGGCGCGCAGTTTTTTCGCGATCACGACCAGCTCGGCGGTGATATCGGCGGTGTTCAGACCCGGCGTGCCCAATATGCGGGGCTTGACGCCGACAACCTGTTCCGCCGACAGCAACGCCTGCATCCCGGTATAGACATCATCGGTGACGCCGCCCAGCACATTGGCTTCCTCCACTTCCGGATCTTCGTCCGGCGCGACCCGGACAACGACCATGATCGGCGTGGTTTGATCGGCAATCGCTTCCAGCGCGCTTTTCAATGTGCCGCTGTCGCCGGCGTTGGAAATGGCGGTGCGGATATTGTCGACCAGCACTGGTGTGTTCAGCGGGAAGGCGGCGTTCAGAGCCGTGGTCAGTGGCTCGGTGCTGCCCGCCGCAGTAGCGACCAGGCCGATCACCGCCAGCGATGCTTCCTTGACCGGGCGCGGGCCAGTGGCGGATTCGGTGATTGTCAGGCCATGAGTCATGATATTTCCTCTTGCTTAGGATGAAACGGTCGCGGCACCGCCGAGACGGATCGGAATGGACAGGGTGACATAATTGTTGACCGCCGGCAGATCGGTCCGGTCGCCTTCGATAGTGATGGTCAGCTGGCCCCGAGCCGGTTCACCGCCCATATTCACCTTGCGAAGCCGCAGGCGCGGCTCCCAACGGGATATGGCCAGGGCCGTGGCGGCATGGACCAATGCGCGGGTTGCCCCGTTCAGCGGTTGGTCGATCAGATCAAACAGCAATGATCCATAGTCGCGCCGCTGGATGCGGGTGCCGAGCGGCGTGGTCAAGATGTCGGCGATCGATTGCGCCAGATGCGCATTGCCGTCGATGGCCCTGCCGGTCGATTTTGCCAGACCTATCATTCCGGCGATCCGGTCTTCGCTGAACCGGCGGCGACGCTGCCGTGCAGATGCTGTTTCAGACTGGTCGAATCGGCGGTGACATCGTCACTGGCCGTGATTGCTCCGGCGACCGTGACATCACCGTTGATCGTCACCGGTCCATCGATGGTGACGCCATCCTGAGCATCGATCAGGATACCACCAGGTGCAGTAACAACGATCGATCCGCCCTCAGGTAATTGCACGACCAATGTGGTGGTTTCCACATCATAGGACAGGACCGCGCCGTCCTGAAACATGATCAGGTCGGCGGGAAAATTACCTGCGGGCGGGAATATATCGCGAGGGATCGATGCAATGATGACCCCGGCGGCCAGTTCCCCGGCAGGAAAGGCCACCAGAACCTGTTCATCCTGAACCGGCGGCATCCAGATCCGGGTCTTGCCCATACGGCCCGCACCCCAGCGGATATCGGGGGTTTCGATCGCGCCAGCGTCTGGATCACCGATCTGAACCACACAACGGGCGGTTTCAAGATCCACGGAAAGGACGGTTCCGATGCGGAGCAAGGCATCGGGATTAATGGGGATATCTTCTGGAGGGGCCAATGAAAAATTCATGCCGCCGATAAGCATGACGTTTGTACAATATAAAAGGGGCCAGCGTTGTAAGTAGCTTGCTTACAACGCTGGCGGATTAGGCATCGATGGATCTTGGGTGCCGGTAGCTGGGGATTTCTTTCCCAATGGTTAGACGTGTCCCAATTGCATGACCGTCGGCCCTATCTCGCCAATTTACAGCGTCAAGATTGCTAATACCAGTTTCTCAATTGCCTAACGCAGAGTTTTCCCGAATATTCCCCTGGGTCGCTTCTCTGCATAGCGCCAAAAAACAGTTATATCCGAAGTCGTGGTAGCCGCCCCATGCGCAGCAGTGCGGATATTGATTGCAAACAATGCACTTCCCTCAATGCTGGTATAGATATAGGCCGCGTTGCCACTCATTTGGCTGGCCAGCGAGCATTCAATCGCGGGGTTTGCGCCATCGACCAAAACATCCGGCTCGATATTGCCAGTCCCTGAGTATCCCGCGGGGATTGTCGCATGACCTTCGTCCGTAGTCTGCATCCCCCGGTTGTTCTCCACGCGGAAATTGGTGCCCGTGGTACCGGTGTTAGCCAAGGTGGTGACGCCGGCCTTGAGTTTCCGCAAATCGTTTTCGACAATTTCATAATTATCCAGCGCCTGCATGAAGATGCCGTTCGCCGTCGACGCCCCATTGTCGATGAAATAGCCCTTCGAGATATAAATATCTTCACTTTCGCGGCAGGCGATATGGTACGAATTCGGCGAACCAGCCGGTACGTCAGGGGTGCCCAGATCCGCTCCGCCGGTGTTGCTGTTCTTGTAGGTGTTTTTGCCCAGTCGGATATTCCGGTTGGTGCGCCCGGTTTCCAGCGGGTTGTCCTCGTAAATGCGGACCGCGTTCTTGTTCGCCCCGTCACTGTAAAAATCGTCCAGAAGGAAATCCCAGCAGCCTTCGATATAAAAGCCATGCTCCCCGGGCTTGATAGAAACATTGCCGATAGCACGGACGCCAACACTTGCTCCGACCTTGTAGGAATTGCCGGACGAGCCCTCGACATAGTTATAGAGAATATTAATATTCTCGCTCTGGCGATCAGTAAATTCAAAAATAATATCACCGCCGCCGGAAATCGTCTGCTTGACATAGTTCCGCTCAACCCATCCGCCAATCACCCCGCCCATGGCGATCGACTTGTCATAGGAAAGTCCGGAGAGGCTTTCATTGCAGACATTCGTCATCCGATTGTCAAAGGCATGCATATTGCGGCCATAGCGCGTCGAAAAGACTCCACCGCGCGCGCCGTCCCGAAAGATATTGTGATACACAAAGACATTTTCAGTTTCCGCCAACTCGCTGGCGTTGAAAATGATCATGTAATTCAGTGCTTTGCAGAAGATATTGTTATGAATATGGACGTTTTTGCAGGAGATGAAGCAGAAGATATTCTCAAGGTAGGCCTCACCACGGTTGCCCGTAATGACGTCGTTCTGCATGTCGAAGCCGCAGCCGCTTATGTCGATCCCGTCACCGCCGAAGGCGTAGAACATATTGTTCAAACCGCCGTCGGTCTTCCATTTGAAGGTTACCTTGCCACGGCCTTGTCCACGAATAGTAATGCTGTCGGTGGCTGTTAGCGCCCCGATAATATATTCACCCGCCGGCACGGTCAAAACACGGCCAGTGCCTTCAACGGCGGTAATAGCCTTCTGCATTACCGCCGTGTCATCAGCCGTCCCCAATTCGCCATAATCAGTGACGCTGACGCTTTCCTGCATCTTGCCTTGCAAGTCCCGAGCGACGGCTCCAGTCCCAAATGGTGTGAACAACAGTACCGACCCAGCAACGGACGAAAGCAGCTTGGTCGCCAATCCTTGCAGTGTTGTGAATATTGAACCACCAGCCCCGTCGTCTGCGCCAACAAGATCAGCGCCCCCTATTGCCGCCAGCGCAGCGCTGGTTGCAAGCGGCGCCGCCACGACAGACCCAGCGGCCGTGCGCTGATAGCGCGTATACTCGATCGGATCGGCCCCTGGGATCGGGACACGGAAAAACTGTCCTTTGATTGTGGCCAGTTCGCCGGCGGAGC
>Ga0207901_1000330_pt1 | contig 14265 bp, 9 predicted proteins | sample LinPmetageLP46_FD_184057 | JGI IMG/M metagenome (GOLD analysis project Ga0207901, IMG submission 184057) | Marine viral communities from the Pacific Ocean - LP-46 (SPAdes) | ecosystem: Environmental > Aquatic > Marine > Oceanic | place: Pacific Ocean | collected 2011-06-12
CCATACCGCCAGATCGTTGGCATCGGAGACCATGGCCAGAGACGGGCGCAGGGTGGTGTCGCCCAGATTGTTGCCGATACCTTCCAGGCTTTCCCCCAGTTCCCGCAGCAGGCCGCCCAGCGGCGCAACCGGGTCCAGCACCAGATTGAGCGTGTCGCCCAGGCCGGCCACCAGATAGCTGAGTTCGCCGACGAAGTTGCCGCCCTGATCCAGCAGTTCCCCGGCAGGGTCGCTGATGCCCAACAGTTGTTTCTGACCGATGCTGCCGGTGGTGCGCTGGTAATCAGACACCAGCAGATAGCGGCCCAGATCGGTGGGTTTCAGGGTAAAGGTGGTGGCCTGGGAGGCGTCCGCGGTCAGGCCATAGGCGCTGCTGGCGGTGTCCGCCTGCAGGAAGCGGCCATCGCTATACAGGGTGTAGCAGCCATTGGCGAACTGGAAGCGATTGAGCGGTTGTGGTTCTGGCGCCGGTTCCGGGCCTGGTTCCGGCGTGGGGGCCGGATTTTCGGTATCGGGCTGGCGCGGTTGCTCTGCGGCAGTGGTGGCGGAAGAGCCACCACTACCACCGCCACAGCCGGCCAGAAGGCTGGCGGCCAGTAGCAGCGAGCAGGGCAACGCAGAAGCAGTCAGGGCCGGAGCCCGGGTCAGTTGTAGCATGGCTAACCCCTTAAGGGAGTCCTCGCGATGCGGGGCGCCCGTTGTTGTTATGGGTACGTACGTTCTTATTGGTACGTTTGTACAACTAAAGGCTTGGGGGAGGCTGTAGCGTTATTGTCAAAAAGGGGGAGGGGTTTGTTACTGGAGGGGCTCGGGGGGAGATCTAGCGATAACTGTGTAGGGTGCACTGAGCCTAGGGCGAACTGCACCGATCAGACGCCGGGATGGTGCAGTTCGCCCTAGGCTGAGTGCACCCTACGGAGAGTGGGAGAGTGGGTTGGGAGAGCGGTCGCCCCCACAGGGTGTGAGAGGCGACCGCTTCCACAAAAAACGAAAAAAGGGAGCTTATGCCGCCTGCTGGTTATCCAGCGGGCGGGTCAGGTAGCCCAGTACCAGGGCGGCGATATCCACCTTGGGCTGGTAGTGCAGGAAAAAGCCGCCCAGAGTGCCGAACACCCGCGCCAGCATGATGAAGTCGCCGGGCATTTTTTCCACCGGATCATGTTCCAGGCGATCGAGAAGATGGCTGACCTGTTGCATCATTTCCTCGGCGCTGGGCCAGCCCTTGTCCGGGTCCGGGTAGATGATGGCGTTGCGCACCTGATCGAGAATGGCGGCGACGAACGCCAGCAGGGTATCCGGGTTGCCGCTGCGGGTGGTGAAACCCATGGCGGTAAGGGTGTCGGCAATCACTTTCTGATCATCCACCACGCAGGCCTGCAAGACCCGGAAGTAGCCGTGCCGGGCTGCATCGCTGAGGCTCTGGGCACAGCCGAAATCCAGCAGCACCAAGGTATCGTCGGCGGTGATCATGATGTTGCCCGGGTGCGGGTCGGCATGGAAGACGCCGCCATGCAGCACCTGGGAGAACCAGGCATCCAGCAGCCGATGCAGCACTATACCCAGGCGCTCCGGGTCGGTGTGGTGCAGTTCATCCAGCACGGTGGTGAGCTTGCGCCCGTGTACGAATTCAGTGGTCAGCACATGGCGGCTGCTGTGTTCTGCCACCAGGGCTGGTGTGGTGATGCCGGTGACGCCGGCCAATTGTGCGCCGATTTTTGTCATCACCCGGGCTTCGCGTTCATAGTCCAGCTCTTCACGCACGGTGCGCTGGATTTCACTGACGATGGTATCCATGTCCATGGGGGGGAGGGCAGATTTCACTGCGTCCATAAAGACCTTGAGCAGGGCCATGTCCAGCTCCACCACCTCGTCCAGGCCCGGGCGCTGTACCTTTACCGCCACCTCGCGGCCATCATGCAGCCGCGCCCGATGTACCTGGCCGATGCTGGCGGCGGCCAGTGGTTCCGGGTCGAAATGGGCAAACAGCTGGTCCAGCGGCTGGCCGAATTCCTGCTCCAGTACCAGGGCGATCTCGTCGAAGGGCACCGGGTTGGCTTGATCCTGCAAGATCGTCAGTTCATCCACCCAGGCCTGGGGTAACAGGTCCGGTCGGCTGGACAGCAGTTGGCCGATCTTCAGGAAGGCGCCGCCCTGCTCCAGGGAGGTATCGCGGAAGCGGCGGGCATTGCGCTGGTGCAGGCTCTCCAGGGCGGCCTCGCGCATGCTGGTTGGCAAAAAGGCAGAGCGGGTGCCCCACAGGCGGTAGCTGGCTACCACCTTGGTGAGCATCCAGCCGGTTTTGCTCAGGCGCTTGAGGCGGGTCGGCCAGCGGCGCGCTTCGTCCGCCAGGATCTGCATTTCCTCGTTCACGGCGTTGGCGCCCCGGCCCACCGCCTTGCAGGCCTTGAGGGCCTGGTCGGCGATGTCGCGACCCTGCCAGGCGGTTTTCTCGATGGCCCGGATACAGCCCTCCACCACGGACAGCCAGGCCTTCAGGCCACTGTCTTTCTGCTTGCGCTCGGCAAAGTCGTTGAGCGGCTGCCAGTTGGGCTCTGCCGGGGTGGTCGGGGTTTGTTGCAATGACGTGTTTTTCATAAGGCACGCCTCCGCTTTGTGAATAGGTGTTCACAAAATAGGGGTGAAGGGCTCGATTGGCAAGCAAAAATGTTTACGACCGTTCACTTTGTAGGGCAATTCAGGTCGGAGTGTTGATGCAATGCGGTTCCAGTGCGTTAGGTAACGGCGGGCCGGTGCCTTTAACGATAATAACAACGTAATCAGAGGAACTTGATGACAACCACTACCAGGAGGTTGGTATCAGCCTTGTTGTTGCTGACGCCGGTGGTTCAGGCGCAATCTCCTGTGCCGCTGTCGCGCTTTGTCAATTTCAACGTTGCACTGGCAACTGCTTAGCCACCCAGCAACCGGTTTTCCGCCGCTTCTACCGCCTCCAGTGGACCGTAAAGAATTACCGTGTCCCCTGGTTCGAGAACCAGCGCTTCGTCAGGACTTTCCAGGGTCTTTTCTTGCCGTTTTACCGCACGAATTTCCACATCCCGAAGCCCGCAGTCGGCAATACTCCGGCCAATTCCACGGGCCTTGTCAGAGAGCGTTACCGCATGCAACAGGCGGTAGGGGTTGCCGGCACTGTCGGTGGTGGGGAGGGTGTCGCCGTGATAGTAGCCTTGCAGCATGCGGTAGCGTTCCCGGCGGGTTTTGCGCAGCGTGGCCATGACACGGTCGAAGGGCACATCGAGCATCATCAGGGCATGGGCTATCAGCATCAGCGAAGCTTCCAGCACTTCGGGGACCACCTCTTCCGCCCCGGCATCGATCAGCGCATCAAGGTACGTGTCGTCCCGGGTACGTACCAGGATGCGAATATTGGGATTGAGCTCCCGAGCGGTGTGCAGAATGCGCTCTGCCAGGCGCGGATCGTCAAAGGTCACCACCAGTAGTCGAGCATGCTGAATGCCGGCGTTGACCAGGATTTCCTTGCGGCTGGAATCGCCAAACAGGATGTGCTCACCGGCGGCACTGGCTTCCTGTAGCCGTACCAGATCCCGGTCCACCGCCACGGCCTTCATGTGGAAGCGGTTCAGGTAGCGCATCAGGTTCTGGCCCACCCGGCCATAGCCGCAGAGGATCACGTGGTTGCGGGTTTCATCGGAGATCGGGGTGTCTTCAGGAATCTTTTGCCAGCGTTGCAGCAAGCGGCGGGTAAGGCGCCCGCTGTTGTCCAGCAAGGCGGGCGTGAACACCATGGTCAGCACCACGATGGAAACCAGCAAGCCAGCCTTGTCCGGCGTAATCAGCTGATGAGAGACCCCCAGCGCAACCAGCACAAAACCGAACTCCCCCGCCTGGGAGAGAATCAGCCCGCTTCGCATTGCGGTATCGCTGCGCTCTTTCAACAAGCGCAGCAGCGTAAATATCAGCAGCCCCTTGAACAGCATCAATGCCGCAGCGGCCAGTATGATCCAGTGCCACTGATCGGCGAACAGGTTCGGGTCCACCAGCATGCCCACACTGATAAAGAACAAGCCCAGCAGCAGATCGCGGAAGGGGCGCAGGTCGGCTTCGATCTGATGACGGAAGTGACTTTCGCCCAGCATCATGCCGGCCAGAAACGCGCCCAGTGCCATGGACAGGCCCAGCCAGTGGGTCACCCAGGCCGCCAGTAATGCCAGCAGCAGGGCGGTCATGACAAAGACTTCATCGGAACGGGCCCGGCCGGTTTCCTCTAGCATGCGTGGTAGTACCCAACGGCCGATCACATAGATACCGGCAAACAACAGCAGGGATTTGCCCAGCGTCAGTGACGCCACGGACCACATGGGGCCGCTGTTTTCCTGAGTGAGGATCGGCAATATCACCAGCATGATCACAGCTGCCAGATCCTGGAACAGCAATATGCCAGTGGCGGTTCTGCCGTAGCCGGTATTGACCGATCCCCGGGATATCAGGTCGCGGATCACAATAGCGGTTGAGGAGAGGGAGAGAGCACAGGCGGTAATCAGAGAGAGTGTGTAGCCAAACCCGAGTAACCTCATGATGGTGAACACTACCAGGCCAGTGAGGGCGACCTGCAGCGGGCCAGCGCCGAAGACGATACGGCGCAGGGTCATCAACCGTGGGATGGAAAATTCCAGGCCCAGGGTAAACAACAGAAAAACGATGCCAAACTCGGCCAGGTGTTGAATACCGTCGGTATTGCTGACCCAGCCAAAGCCGAACGGGCCGGCGGCCAGACCGCAGAGCAGGTAGGCCAGAATGGGAGGCAGGCCAAGGCGCCGAAACAGCACTACGGCTGCCACGGCGGTGCCGAGCAGAACAACAATGAGAGTCAGGGTATCATTCATAAACGTGTCGGGTTCCCCAAAATCCAGGCCACTAGTGTAGCAGCCCGGCCATGGCAGACCAGAACCGGATCTTGGTCGATATCCACGGGATTGGGGAATGATTCAGAAACAGCTGAAACGGAAGCTGTCGTCCAGTGTTAGGGGCAGGGTCATGGAGCGGTAGCCCAATACATCCATATGTTCGCAGTGGAATGCTCTCTCTCCGGCATCCTGGCTGAACCGGTAGTCGATGTGCAGCACCGGTTTGCCGGCATCAATGAAGGGTTGCAGCAGATGGCACTCGCGCCATTCATGGCAGGATTCGTTGATGGCAAAGTCAGCGTAGTCCACCAGCTCATCCACCTGCTGCAGGTCGTTTTTCAGGGACACGGCCAGGCCATGCTGATGGGCGGTGCGGAACAGAAAACGGTTATAGGCCAGCTGTTGTTTACTGTTCAGGGGAAAGCCGGTTTCATTGGTATAGCCATCCACATTATCCGGGTCCACTCCGTCGCAGCCTTTTTGCGCGGCCAGTTCAATACGATCCGCCATGCGCTTGCGAACATTGAGGGAGCGGATATCCAGCCAGCGCTCCCCAGGCCAGTTGCCCAGCCGCCGACCCTTGTCGGTGGGCAGAAAACGGTAGCGATCCGGGCGCCAATTCTCGTAGGTGCCGGCGGAGAAATAACAGATCACCTTTTTGCCAGCGGCCTGCAGGTCATGAATGACACTCTCTTGGGTATCGAACAGGTCCACCACATACAGTTCTACGTTATAGCCGGTGTTGATCGCACCTTGCAGCTGGATCTGCCACTGCACATCCACGGGCGGCTGGTACCACTCGGGCGCCAGATTGCCGCCATCGGTGGGTAATGGCAGTAGCAGAGCTGAGACGAGACTGAGCGAAAGATGCATGGCGACATACCGGAATTGAACACCTGGATGCTAGCGGGTTTCCGGGTCGGCGAATGTTACGTTATGAGATTTCTTTGTAAGAATGGGGCAGGGCCATGGTTAACCAAGATTCAGTTTTACAGAAGCCTGTGCATCTGCTTTGCCGGTTGCCGCAAAGCGGGCAGAGCAGATGGCTACGCTTTAAAAGGTGACTTCGACGGTCACGGTGTCAGAGTAACTGCCCGCTTCGGCGGAGGGGTCGGGAAACACGCGACCGTAGACGGTCAGGTTCTGTGCTGAGCCGGTACCCAGCCCGATGCCTGACTGCAGAGTGCCGGGCATATTTCCCCACAACACCGAACGGCCAGCATCCTGATAAAGCTCGTAGTCAACCTGATCGGTGCCATTGCTCATTTGCCGGTTACCGTTGAGCCCACCGTTGAGGCCCACGTCGAAGTCGGTGGTATTGGTGCAGCGCACGGTAACAGTGGAGGTGCTGTCTACTTGGGCAAGGGGGGTGTTGCGAGTACCAAAATCCAGATCAGTGGCAGACACCTGGCATTGGTCGGGAATGTTTACCTGGGCGGTGAGTGTGTAGTTGTCGGTAATGGCGCCGGCCCCTGCACTGCAGCTCTGGTTGAAGCCGCCTTCACGAACGCGAACCTGGGAATTGGTCATCAGGGCCTGGTGAAACTCTGCCCGAGTGGTGCCAGGCAAGGGGCCTGGCAGTAATCCATAAAGGGTAACGGTGCCGCTGTCCGTGCGGTTACCAAAGAAAGGCATGTTCACATTGATCGGGATGCCCACGTTGGTGGCGCCACCGGGTTGCCCGACCACTTCGACCCTGGCTGCGGTTGTATAGACGTTAAATGGAATCAATGGGGGCTGGTTGCTATTGGCAACCATCCGACGGGGTAACATGCCGCCGTTGTTGTCGTTACCCAAATGAACACACATGGTGTTCTGGGTGGACTCAAAAAAACCACGGGTACACGACCAGTTCACCGTCACCTGTGTCAGCACATTGCCACCGGTAAAGGGGTCCACGTTTCCAAAGTCCAGGGTGGGGCTGCCTTGTAAGCTACAAATAACATCACTCCACGCGGGGACTGCGAGACAGAGTGCGACGCCAGTGAGCAACAGGTTTCCCGTTTTCATCATTCCTCCTCAACGGGCAAGATCAGTTTCTTGCCGTTGGCAATGACGCTGATTGCTGTGGGTTGGCCATCCCGTGGGTCGTGATCAAACCCTAAATCGCTGTCGGGAAGCACATAGCCGGCCAGCCCTTTGCGGATCAGGCGGGGCTGTTGCTTGTCATCCAGCCAATAGGCGTCGACAAGGCGGGCGTGGCCATTGCCGCTGTTACGAATGACAAGGCGATCTTGTTGCCGCGTTACTGTCAGGGCATGGGTCTGGTTCTTGTCACCGACAAAAACCGGCACGGAAAGCCTGAGCAGGACTTTCAGTTGAGCGCCACGTTCCGATTCGGTATCCGGTACTTCACTGATGATCAGGCGATAACTTTTTTCCTTGTCGGACACCGTCGGGCGCTGACGTACCACTCGTACCACCTGATCGCTGTTGCCTGGGATCATGGTCACCGGTGGGGTGATTACCAGATCCTGTTGTCTTTTGAGCTGAGTTTCTCCGCCTTTCTGTTCCCAGGCAAAAAGCTGTAGCTGGTAGAAGCCATCTTTATTGGAGCCATTGGTAAGGGTGAAGGTGGCGTTGGGCTGCGTCGGGCTCATGGTTAGCCGGATAGGAGCTACGGTGAGTTGTCCGGCCATTAATGAGGGGGCCAGGGTCAGCAGTACTGGGACGAATAGGACAGCAAAGCGTTTGATCATTATGCACATTACTCTTTATGGATTGCTGTTTTCAGACGTTGGATGACAGGTATAGGGACCAATGCGTGGCAAGGTTCCTGGCGCGGGTGCGAAATTGAAATCGGCGGTACACCGTTTGCCATTGTCAATAATATCCATCGTATTCTCGCCTGCTTTCAGGCCCTGAATAAATACTTCTCCATCGTAGCCCACTACAGTGACGTCGTCGTCACCGAAGAGTGCTCGGCTTCCGGCAGGGAGCGGTTTGCCTTGGGTGTCATGTATCACCAGAACTGCACTGTGTATTTGTTCCACCGAGAACCGTGCGGTGATGCCCGTGAGTTCGGCGGGTTTGATCAGTAATTCCGTGTCACCGATCCGGGCATCCACTGGCAGATCGTTGACATCGATATTCAGCTTGTTTTCCGTGAAAGGAATCATGTCGGGCAGCAACAATGTGCCGTTGCGATTGGTATGGCCGATTACCCGGTTGGCACGGCGAACGGGGACATTGGTGAAGTCACCGGCATCGACAATGGCAAAGCTGTTGTCCATGGTGTTGGCGGCAAACACGTCCTCGTAGTTAGTCACCAGGGAACCGCTCAGGTTGGCGAAGGTACTGGTGCTGTCCTGCTGACGGAACACGCCGGCCTGCACATCCAGATAAGGCGTCCACCAGCGAGCGCTGGCCCGCCTGATGCCGTCTGAATCTGGGCTATAGGCCAGATCCCAGCCCAGGTCCCAGAACTGTTCAACCTGGCGCTGCAGGGTCAGAACGGTGCTGGTATCGTCGGTTTTTTCATCATGGCTGATGCGCGCGCCTGCCTGCACAGGGCGATCCCGGGAGCGATCGAGATAGTAATTGAACGAGGCCAGCCAGGTGCGATCCTCACTATCATCCAGGTTCTGGTTAACACTCAGGGTCAGCGATAGTTGCCGCCAAAGTGTACGGTTGTGGCCAATCACCAGAAAGCGGTTTTCATCGCCATTAAATAGCTTTGTGTCCAGATAGCTGGCATTGAGGCTGCCTTGGCGGCGGCCCAGGTTCAGGCTGCCATTGATTTGCAGGCTGCTTTCTATGGCCGGGCGAATATCCAGACTGTTGCCCAGATCTCTGTACCCCTCGGTGCGGCGTGTGTACTGACCGCTGAGACCAAAAAGGCGGGTGCGGAATTCATGCCCGGCGGCCCACTGCGTCCCCTGGCTGATATCATCCTCGCCATGGGCTAGAGATACATTGCTGACCCCCAGTAATCCGGGGCGGAACACTACGCCGGCGCCGGCATTAGTGAGAGATTCACTGGCATTGGCGGTAGCTTCCAGAGTGATGCGGTCGTTGAGGCCATAACGTGCTACTCCGGTGGCCACCGGGTCGTTGTCGTAATCATTGGATCGCACGCTATAGAAGCGCCGGGGGGCGCCCACTGTGGCGGAGTAGTCCCAATAACCCTCTCGCAGCAATTGTGGGCTGACATAAAAGGGGACGGTCTGGCTGACTTGTCGTCCCAGCGTGTCAGTGGTGACCACCTGTACTTCACCCAGCCCGGTAAGGCGGGGAGAGGTTTCCAGCAAAAAGGGCCCCGGCTGAACGTCCTGTTGGGTAAGGCGCAAGTCGTTGACGAAGACTTCCAGGGCAGATGGCAGCGTCGCAGAACCGCTGATTTCCGGTAGCGGGAAGGTAATCAGATCCGGTCGGGAGGCAAAGTTGCGGGAGATCTGCAGCCCTGCCAACCGTACCGTAGGGGTCCAGCTCAGCGCACCGTTGAGCGTGTCGCCCACCACATAGGTACGCATCCGGTCCGGGTCGGTATAGCGCCAGAAACTGTCCAGGCGCACATAGTCACCGTCGTTTTCCGGGTCCGCATCATTCCAGCGTACTACGCCGCTGCTGCTGAACGCGCCCCAGTCTCCGAACAGGCGAGCCTCGTGACTGGCCGAGGTGGTTTGTTCGCCATCGTCCTGCCAGGTACTGAATGCATCATAATTGAGTAATGCGCCCTGGCCGCGCTGAACGGGGGTATTGCTCAGGAAGCTGCCGGCGGTTAATGACTGATGTGGTAGCCATTCTGCAGGCACCACCAGGTTGATCTGTTGGGCGTTGTTGTCATAACGGCCGGCAATGCCCAGTTCGTTAAGCGTTTGCCATTGGGTCCGGGGAGGGGACGGGAACTGAACACCGATTTTTTGTAATTCCCGGGTTTCCACGGCCAACTCCTGCCCGTAGACCTGGACAGGGAGCATGTGAGCAGTCGCCGCACCATTGAGAATAAGTTGCGGATAAGCAATGTAGGCTGCCTGGCTTTTGCCACTTGCCTGGGCCCGCAGGCGGGCAATATCCGATTGAGACAAAGTCTGGCTTAAAGACACCCGACTCTGTGACGTTTCACCGGAATCAGCAAGCCGGGAGTCTTGACCCCACGCAGAGCCCACCGAACACAAAAGCGCCGCGAGCATACAGGCAGGAACGATGAGCACCTGTCTGTCTGGCAAGCGGCGTATTGGTGTCGACGATGGTTTCACGCAAGTGCATCCCCGATCCTGTCCGCCCCGGGGTCGGGGCGGTGAATGCCTGCTATGTGGATCAGAAAGTGACCGTCACAGTGACGGTGTCACTCAGGTCGATGCCGGTATCGCCATCAATGTTGTCGCCAGCATTAATGGTGGCTGTCTGGGCAGGAATCAGGCCGTAAACGGTGAAGTCCTGTTGGGCGCTGGAACCGGTTTCGGAGACCACGCTGGTGTTATCCCAATCGGTGCTGTTGCCCACATCCTGATACAGCTCATAGCTGACGGATGAACTGTTGGCACTGGTCATGGCGCGGCTGCCATTGGTTCCGCTCAGGCCGATGTCATAGCCTGTGCCGGTGGAGCAGGTCACGCTAACAGTGCTGGTGGAGGTAACGCCGCCAGCATTCACCGCAGCCTCAGTCTGGGTGCCGAAATCCAGATCGGTGGCTTGATCAATGGTGCATGAGGCCTGCAGGTTGAGCAGTACCTGGAACGTATCAGTTTCGGTTGCCGCCTGGCTGGCCAGGGGAGCACAGAGAAGTGCCGCAGTGAGGGCAGAAGCAGTGGACAGTTTCTTCATTGGGTTCTCCTGGCCGGTCTGTGACCGGATGCTAAGAGTGTTCTTTTTGTGACGGGCGTCACGCTTTTGAAGCAACGCTACGATGCCCTTGAGTGCTTGATTGGTAAATCATTAACTTGCGGCAGGGGCCAAAATGCTGATGAATGGCATTCGGTGTGTGCCTATTGGTAGCAAATGAGAGATGAACGTTCCGTGAGCCCCTGTGGAGTTGCATATCCTTGCCGGGAATGCGTTATCCGGTAGCGAAGCGAGGGAATGCAATCCAGTGGCCGGACATTGCTGCCATGGAAATGAAAAACGGGCCCGCCATCTTGCGATGACGGGCCCGTGCTCCCTGGTCCAGAGGGAGGTAACCGATCAGGACTGCGGGGTGCGAATCACCAGCAGTCGTTCTTCTGTCATGTCGTTGATGGCCCAGCGGATGCCTTCGCGGCCCAGGCCGGAATCCTTCACGCCGCCGTAGGGCATGTTGTCCACCCGCCAGCTGGGCACGTCGCCGATCACTACGCCACCCACTTCCAGCACGTCCCAGGCTTTCTGGGCCTTGTACAGGTCACGGGTGAAGATGCCGGCCTGCAGGCCGAACTTGGAATCGTTGACGGTGTTCAGGGCGTCGTCGAAATCGCTGAAGCGGCTGATCACGGCCACCGGGCCGAAGGCTTCCTCTTCCACGATGTTGGTGCCCTTGGGCGCATTTTCCAGCAGGGTGGCCTGCAGCATGGCGCCGTCGCGCTTGCCGCCCACCAGCAGGGTGGCGCCGGCATCCACCGCTTCATTGATCCAGTTTTCCAGGCGGGTGGCTTCGCCTTCGGAAATCACCGGGCCGATAAAGGTGTCTTCGTCTTTCGGGTCACCCATTTTCAGGGCGGCGGTTTTTTCCACCAGCCGGGTTTTCAGTTCATCGTAAATCCTGTCGTGGATCAGGATGCGCTGTACGCCGATGCAGCTCTGGCCGGACTGGTAGAAGGCACCAAAGACAATACGTTCTACCGCATCGTTCAGGTCCGCATCTTCGTCGACGATCACCGCCGCGTTGCCGCCCAGTTCCAGAATCACCGGTTTCTTGCCGGCGCGGGCTTTCAGGTCCCAGCCCACGTCCGGGCTGCCGGTGAAGCTGAGCAGCTTGAAACGCTCGTCGGTGGTGAACAGGTCGGCGCCTTCGCGATGACAGGGCAGAATGGAAAACGCGCCCTTGGGCAGATCGGTTTCCGCCAGCACTTCACCGATGATGATGGCACCGATGGGCGTGCGGCTGGCGGGCTTGAGCACGAAGGGACAGCCGGCGGCGATGGCCGGGGCCACTTTGTGAGCCGCCAGGTTCAGCGGGAAGTTGAACGGGGAAATAAACGAGCACGGGCCGATGGGTACGCGCTTGACCATGCCGCGATAGCCTTTGGCACGGGCGGAGATTTCCAGGTTGGGCATTTCGCCATCGATGCGCACGGCTTCTTCGGCGGCCACCCGGAAGGTGTCGATCAGCCGGCCCACTTCGCCGCGGGCATCCTTGATGGGTTTACCCGCTTCAATACACAGGGCCAGGGCCAGTTCGTCGTAGCGTTCTTCAAAACGTTTCACGCAGTGGTAGAGAATCGCCTGGCGTTCGTAGGGCGCCAGTTGTGCCATAGGGCCAGCGGCCTTGTCGGCGGCGTCGATGGCTTTATCAATAGTGGCCGCATCGGCCATGGCCACCCGGGTGGCCACTTCACCGCTGTATTTGTCGGTGACATCCAGATCCTGGTTGGCGAAGACCGCTTCGTTGGCCAGGTAATAGGGGTAGGCGTCTTTTAGCATGTCGGTTCCTTAATGGTGTTGCAGGCCACTACCATTCGCGATGCAAGCATCGCTTCCCACAGGGTTCTGATCTTTGTGGGAAGTCATGCTCGCATGACGAAGGACGTGGCACCGGTCATCACAACTTGCTGCTCAACTCGCGGATTTCCTGATTGAGAATGCGGCTGTTGTCGCGGTAATCCACCATGCAGTCGATTACATGCACGCCGCCGGTCTGGTAGCACTCTTCCACCAGGGGCCCCAGGCCGGCGGTGGATTCCACCCGGTGGCCATAGGCGCCGTAGGAGCGGGCGTAGTCGACGAAATCCGGGTTGCTGAAATCCAGGCCGAAGTCCTGGAAATCCATGTCGTTCTGTTTCCACTTGATCATGCCGTAGCCATCATCGCGCAAAATCAGCACTACCAGGTCCAGCTTCAGGCGCACCGCAGTTTCCAGTTCCTGGCTGTTCATCATGAAGCCGCCGTCACCGACGATGGCCATGACGCGGCGATCCGGGTTCACCATCTTGGCGGCCATGCCGGAGGGCAGGCCGGCGCCCATGGTGGCCAGGGCGTTATCCAGCAGTACGGTATTGGGTTTGGTGGCCGGGTAGTTACGGGCAAACCAGATTTTGTACATGCCGTTATCCAGGGTGAGGATGCCATCCTCGGGCATGATCTTGCGGATCTCGTCCACCAGCCGTTGCGGGCGGATCGGGAAGCTGTCGTCCACGATGCCTTCACGGATGTGTTTCTGCAGCGCATCACGAATGCGGTGGAAGTCGGAGAAGCTCCAGTGCTCCTGGGGATCCAGACGTTCCTTCAACTGCCACAGGCTGTTGGCGATGTCGCCCACCACTTCGATCTGCGGGAAGTAGACCGGGTCCACCTGGGCGGAGTTGAAGTTGATGTGAACCACTTCGGCACCGCCGGGGCGCATGAAGAAGGGGGGCTTTTCCACCACGTCATGGCCCACGTTGATGATCAGGTCCGCCTGGTCGATGGCGCGGTGCACGAAGTCGCCGTCGGACAGGGCCGTGTTGCCCAGGAAATGCGGTCCGGTTTCGTCGACCACGCCTTTGCCCATCTGGGTGGTGATCACTGGAATGCCCAGCTTTTCCACAAACTGGCGCAGCATCTTGCTGGTGAGCTTGCGGTTGGCGCCGGCACCGGCCAGCAGTAGCGGCTTACGGGCCCCCTGGATCGCTTCGATGGCCTTGCAGATGGCTTTGTCTTCGGCAATCGGGCGGCGGGTGGCGCTGGGCTCGGTGACCGGCATGGTGGAGTGTTCCCGGGCGATATCTTCCGGCAGTTCCAGGTGGGTGGCGCCAGGCCGCTCTTCCTGGGCCAGACGGAAGGCTTCGCGGATACGGGTGGGAATAGAGTCGCCGCTCACCACCTGCTTGGTGAACTTGGTCAACGGGCGCATCATGTCGACCACGTCGATGATCTGGAACTGGCCCTGCTTGCTGGTCTTGATCGGCTTCTGGCCGGTGATCATGACCATGGGCATGGCGCCCAGCTGGGCATAGGCGGCGGCGGTCACGAGGTTGGTGGCGCCGGGGCCCAGAGTGGACATGCAGACACCGGCCTTGCCGGTGAGGCGCCCATAAGTGGAGGCCATGAAGCCGGCGGCCTGCTCGTGACGGGTAATCACCAGTTTGATTTTCGAGCCGCGCAGGGACTCCAGCAGGTCCAGGTTTTCTTCCCCGGGGATGGCGAAGACGTGTTCAACCCCTTCGGCTTCCAGGGCGCGAACGAACAAATCTGATGCTTTCATGGTGCGTTGTCTCCAGTTGATCCCGCTATCGCTTTTGGCGGTCAGCGGGAGTCCACGATGCGTGGC
>Ga0207901_1000331_pt1 | contig 14220 bp, 8 predicted proteins | sample LinPmetageLP46_FD_184057 | JGI IMG/M metagenome (GOLD analysis project Ga0207901, IMG submission 184057) | Marine viral communities from the Pacific Ocean - LP-46 (SPAdes) | ecosystem: Environmental > Aquatic > Marine > Oceanic | place: Pacific Ocean | collected 2011-06-12
CCACCCGCTCCGCGGGGGCTTTTGAGTGTTTTGCTTTCATTTCCGTTCCTTACAGTCACTGTAATGAAACCAAAACACTCGCTTATTTCATGCAGCCAATCTGTCTATTGAATGCTGACGGGGGACATGCTCTAGCAAGAAAACCGCACTAACATCCTCGCCGTCATCGGACTCGTCAACAAGGATAGCACCTTGCCGCATTAGACCTTCATATTGTTCGCGGATCAGACTAATAACGGCTTCGAGCAATGGATGCCCTGGGTATACAAAGGTAGCGACGGGTTGCTGGTTGATTTTATCTTTTTCGAAACAGATACGTTCGTATTTTTTCTGTACGGCAGTTCCGCTGCCAATTTGTCGGTCACGTTCGCGAATACGAACAGGCACGAGCGAAATCTCCCAGCGCCCTTCCTCCCGCTTCTTCAATTTTCCACCTAGATGTTGGAAAGCCTCGACAAAAAAGCTTTGAACATGATGCGGCTGCAGTCGCTCGGCTTCCGCACGCTCCATTGCCAAGCGTAATTCATGTACCTTTGCTTCTGGCATGGTGTCATTGGTTAGGGCGCGTTTACGCAACAGCTCAAGCAAATGTTCTTGGTCGACTGCGCCATCAACCTTTTCAAAAAGACGGGCGCGCACATCTTCGCGTTCTCCATATTGAATTGCTTCGAACAAAAGATCTTTCAACGCCGTACCATCGAAAAGTTCGCCCAACACATCATAGACGCGACCTCCCAAAGCGGCACGCGCGGTCTCGAGCTTATCCAACAGCCGGGCATAAACTTCACCTTCTCGCGTATCGGCAGCGACAAGATTCCACAAATGGCATACCTCGGTCTGGCCGATGCGATGTATTCGTCCAAACCGCTGTTCAATCTTATTGGGATTCCAAGGTAAGTCGTAGTTGACCATCAAGTGGCCACGCTGGAGGTTGACACCTTCACCAGCAGCATCGTTGGCGACCAAAACCAAGAGATCTTTGTCCTGCATGAAGCGTTCGATGACCTTACGCCGCTCTTCCCTCGATACACCGCCGTGGATAACTTCAACCGCCTCAGGGTTTCCGAGCCGTCCCCGAATCTTGTTCGCGAGATAGTGTAATGTATCCTTTGGTTCGGTAAAGATGATCAACTTCCGGCGATTGCCATCCGCGTCGATCATGAGCTCGTCGTCCAGAATTTGATCTAACTCTGTCCATTTAGTATCTTGCCCTGAGCGCAACACCCCCAGCGACATAGCTTCAAGGCTTTTTAGCGTTTCAACCTCAATCTCCAGTTGCTCAATGGTTTCAGCCATCGTGGCGCCCGTTGCGATCAAATCTTCCAGATCATCAATTTCGCTTTGATCATATTCCTCCATATTGGAGTAAATATCAGGGCTATAGTCCGGCTCATGAATGTTAACCTTTTTACCCCGAGACACCAATCGGGCCTCTACAAGTTCTGCTTCTAGCCGTTCGCGCCGACGCTTGAGCGATTGGTATATTGCTGCAGGCGAGGACGCCAATCTCCTTTGCAGGATTTGCAACGCAAAACCCACGGTGTTGCGCTTCTTACCGTCACCTTCAGCGAAGCGGCTGACACGGTTCATTTCATTTCGCACATATTCGGTAACGGCGGCATACAAAGCCGCCTCTTCATCCGACAATTGATATTTGACTGTTCGTGCCACCCTCTCTGGAAATAGTGGGCGGCCGTCAAACCGAAGCAGTTCTTCTTTGGTCAGTCGCCGCATCATATCTGCCGTATCTGCGACATGGACTCCGTCTCTGAATTTCCCTTCAAATCGGTCGCCATCAAGCAGAGCCATGAAAAGCTGAAAGTCTTCCTCTTTTCCGTTATGCGGCGTGGCCGACATCAGCAAAAGGTGACGGCAAATTTGACCGAGTTTTTGGCCAGCCTGATAGCGTTTAGTATATTTCACCTCACCGCCAAAATAAGTCGCAGACATACGATGCGCTTCATCGCAAATTATAAGATCCCACTCGCGCGAGTGGCTTAGCTTCTCCAAAAGGTCTTCGTTTCTTGCCAATACGTCCAGCCGAACGATCAAACGATCCCGGTCGTCGAAAGGATTTCCTGACCTTGAGGTCTCAATCATGTCCCGAGACAGAATATCGAACTCCAAATTGAATTTCTGACCGAGCTCATCCTGCCACTGTTCGACAAGACCTCCGGGCGCAACCACGAGACATCGCTCAAGATCAGCGCGTGCGATCAGTTCTTTCATTAGCAAGCCAGCCATAATCGTTTTTCCGGCGCCAGGATCATCTGCAAGCAGAAATCTGAGCGGCTGACGTGGGAGCATCTCAGCGTAAACTGCCGATATCTGGTGCGGCAGCGGGTCCACCAGGCTTGTATGAATAGCCAGATAAGGGTCGAAGAAATGCGCGAGTTTTATGCGGTTTGCTTCTGTAACGAGGCGTAAGAGCCCACCATCGCCATCAAAAGACCATGGCTTTCCGTTTGCTTGAATATCAATCCGATGCTCATCATCGCGATATAAAATAGCTTCGCCGACATTACCTTCGCCGTCCCGATAGACGAGATTGATGGCCTGATCGCCAATCCATTCGACGTTCAAGATTTCAACAGTTTGGGAAGATGCGATTCCTTTAACTGAGGCGCCATTCTTTACATCTTCTAATTTTGCCAAGATTGCTCCTATAAGCCAATAGTATTACTTGTGATTTTCATGCCGAAGAATTCGGAATGGAGCTATCTTTGACATGCAAAGCGCCGATAAGGCAATCGAAATAAGGGAGCCATGAATGCAGATCGAAAACGGAGAATTGCGATTTAGCGCCACTGATCTGGTCGGATTTCTCAATTGCCGCCATTTGACGCAACTTGAACATGCTGTTGCCCAGGGCTCAATCGCTCGTCCAAAATATTTTGACCCTTTGCTTGAAGCGCTTTGGGAGCGGGGCAATCAGCATGAGCAAAGTTATGTTGATCATCTTGCCAGCCAAGGTCTCAACGTACACCGTATCGACGGTGTGGGGGTTTCAGATGAGGCCGTAAGCCAGACTTTATCAGCCATGAAATCGGGGGCGGAGCTAATCGTCCAAGGCGCACTAAAATCTGCTCACTGGGCAGGCCGCGCAGACATAATGAGACGGATCGAACGACCAAGCGAACTTGGAACATGGTCTTATGAAGCTATAGACACGAAACTTGCCAGAGAAACAAAGGGAGGTACAGTTCTCCAACTCTGTTTATACTCCGAACTCATCGGTGAAATTCAAGGGGCAATTCCGGAATTTGCGTACGTCGTTCCGCCTTGGACAGATTTTGTACCGGAACAATATCGGATCGCCGACTATGGCGCATATTACCGTCAGGTAAAAGCCGGTCTAGAAGTTCAGTTCACTGCGGAAACCGAGGCAGAAACCTATCCAGAGCCAACATTGCACTGCGATGTATGCGTCTGGGCCGGACGGTGCAGAAAGCAGCGCCGCGATGATGACCATTTGAGCCTTGTTGCCGGAATATCAGGTCTGCATATTACAGAACTGAAAGAACAAGGCGTAACGACTACAACACAGCTGGCTAAAATACCCCTTCCTTTGAACTGGAGGCCCGAAAGGGGATCAGCTGACTCCTTTACCCGTGTTCGCGAGCAAGCGCGGGTGCAGATCGAAAGCCGTGTCAGCGGCACGCTGAGTTTCGAATTGCTCGACATCGAACCCGGTTTTGGCCTATTTTGCCTCCCAGAACCGAGCACAGGAGACATTTTCCTCGATTTTGAAGGGGATTCGTTTGTTGGAGAGCACGGTCTTGAATATCTTCTTGGTTTTCATTTTTACGAGGACGGCCAACCCCAGTATCAAGGGTTATGGGCATTTGATCGCAAATCTGAAAAATCAGCTTTCGAGACCTTCATCGATTTTGTTATTGCGCGGATGGAGATTTATCCAGATCTTCACATTTATCACTATGGCGGATATGAGGCTGGAGCGCTCAAACGCCTTATGGGTAGATACGCAACTCGCGAAGAAGAACTAGACACGCTATTGCGCGGCAAGGTGCTTGTCGACTTGCTGAGTATCGTTCGCCACTCCATTCGCGCCGGAGTGGAAAGTTATTCGATCAAAAAGCTTGAGCCGCTCTTTGGCTATGAACGCGATGCCAGCCTACCTGATGCCAACTTTGCATTGACACGGCTACAAATGTGTCTGGAATTGAACGATGCAGCCGGGATTCTGCCCGAAGATCGTAGTACTGTTGAAGCTTATAACCGCGATGATTGCATCTCCACACAGTTTTTGCGCGACTGGCTTGAGGTCCAGCGGGCAGGCTTAATTGAGCAAGGGTTAGTGATCGCAAGACCGGAGACTCCGGATGGAGCAGCCAGTGCAAATATCTCCGAGTGGTTGGAGCGTATCACACCGCTCATCAGGGCTTTGTCTGACGATGTACCCGTCGACCCAGAAGAGCGCACTGCCGAACAACATGCCCGTTGGCTACTTGCCAACTTGCTCGAATGGCATCGCCGCGAAGAGAAGGCTGTTTGGTGGGAGTTTTTTCGGCTGCGCGACCTTTCAGCCGACGATCTGTTCGATGAGCGAGCAGGATTGGCAAGCTTAACTTTTGTTGAAACCGTTGGCGGCACCGCAAAATGCCCGATTGATCGATATCGATTTCAACCGCAAGAGGCCGATATCAGGCCGGGAAAAAGCCTGAGAGCGGTGGGCGGTGAGCCAATTGGCACGGTCGAAGATATGTCTCGTGAAGACCTGCTGATTGATATCAAAAAACGGTCAGCAATGGCATCAGAACACCCCGCAGCTGTTTTTGTACACGAACATGTCCCATCAAACGTCATGCAGGAATCTCTCGTTCGGCTGGCAACCTTTGTTTGTGAAAATGGAATCGTCGGAGCTGGTGCATATCGCGCCGCTCGGGACATGTTGCTGCGAGACAGCCCAAATTTAGCAGATGGCACGCCAGTCAGCGATGACGATGAGGTAAGTCTGGATGCGGCGCTCCGAATAGCACCGCTCATTGAGGCTGGTGTACTTCCAATTCAAGGTCCTCCGGGAACCGGAAAGACCCATACTGGCGGACACATGATTTGCGAACTCGTCCACCAAGGCAAAAAAGTGGGGATCGTCGCGAACAGCCACGAAGTTATCCGAAATCTGCTCAATAAAGCAATTGAAGTCGCATCTGAGACCGGCATCGAAATTCAGTGCATCCAAAAGCCTAGAGGAGGGTCAAAGGAAACGGCTACTGATCAACTGTCATTTGCAAAAACAAATGGAGACGTTTTCGCCGCATTGCAGTCAGGTCATAATGTAGCGGCCGGAACCGCCTGGCTCTGGTCAACGCCCGATGCTTTTGAAACACTGGATGTGTTGTTTGTAGACGAAGCCGCGCAAATGTCGCTTGCGAACGTGCTTGCTATTTCACAAGCGGCAAAGACTTTGATATTGCTTGGAGATCCTCAACAGCTTGACCAACCCATGCAGGGCAGTCACCCTGACGGTACAGGATGCTCCGCACTGGAGCATATTCTGGATGGAAAGCAGACAATCACCGCCGGAGAAGGTTTGTTTTTGGAAACAACCTGGCGTCTTCATCCCGACATATGTGCTTTTACATCGGAGCTTTTCTATGACGGTAAGCTCGACTCCAAGCCGGAAACTAAAGGACAGACTCTCAATGCGATCGGCTTATTTAGCAAAACAGGTTTGCACTACCTGCCAGTCGAGCATAGCGGCAATCAGAATTGCTCGCCTGAAGAGGCAAAGGTAATTGCAGGCCTGGTCAACTCAATTCTTAGCCAAGACGCCACCTGGACCGACCGGGAAGGAAATATCAGCCCTATTGGCATCGAAGACATTCTTATTATCGCGCCTTACAATGCACAGGTTTTCGAGATCCAGAAATTTTTGCCTCAAGCGAGAGTCGGCACAGTAGACAAATTTCAAGGCCAGGAAGCTCCGATTTCAATTTACTCACTGGCAAGTTCATCACATGCAGATGCGCCTCGAGGGATGGAATTTCTATATAGTCTAAATCGACTGAATGTCGCTACGTCGCGGGCCAAATGTGTCTCCATTCTAGTTGGAAACCCCCAGATTTTCGAGGCGGAGTGCCGCACGCCCAGACAAATGAAGTTGGCAAATGCATTTTGTCGTTATCTCGAGATCGCGATGAACAATATGTAACGATATAGCCATAGTTCAATCAAGTTGATCTTGCCTACCGACCAATTTCAACAATCGTGAGAATTCCTCGTTTCCCGTGCTCCCTTTCCAAAAATTGATGAAACGGCATACGACTTGAAGATTGCCAACCTCATAATGTCCATGGCTGTCAATTCGGTCCAATGATGGCAAGAGATTGTCATCAGCAAAATCTCCATGAAAATTGAAACGAATGCCGGTCAGTGCACATCGATCTTCCTGAACCTCCAAAAGGGAGCTGATATGATCTTCCAGCTCCTGCGGCTGCATCCGCAAATCCTTTTCTTTTACGGTCCGTTGCACCAATTGCCCATTTGAGTTCCTGACCGTGCTTTCAACCGAGTAACGCATCGCTATTATCGATTTTTTGCGACCACCAAGCACATGTCCTGGTCCAGTCTTCCCCGAAGCTTTAGTCAACGTTCCTTCAGCGTCTTGCTTTAATAGGGTTGAAAATATCCAACAAAAGGAATGGCTATCGATCAGCCTGACAATTGGAATATCGGCTGCCTGCGATAGAAAGGGACCGAGCTGGCCTAGTATGTTATTATACTCTTTGTAGTTTTCCCAGTTGCATTGACGAAGTGTTGTAAAATCAATTCCTAATGCTTTGAACGCTCGGTCAAATCCGGTCGGCTGAATAGGCATAAAGCTATTCATATCTTTCAAAAAAAATAGATATCCAAGCAACGGGTATTTTCCGCCTGTCAGCTGGGCCAATTCTTCAAATGTATCAGCTTCCAGCTCGCCACCTTGAAATAGAAAAAACAGCGTTTTCTCAAGCTTTGAACGAAGGCTTGGATTCAATTTAGCCTCAAGGAGAGCCCGATGATCACGATTGGAGTGACCAAAACGATTCTGCCAAAAAACCAAATTGTTGGTCAGGTTGATGCTGCTGTCTTGGATTTCGATTGCAGCAATAGTATTCTCCAAGACCTTTCCAGAACCAATATCTGTTTCTGACCATTCTCCATGATTGAGTTTAGTCAAAGCATGGTCACGTAATCGAGGCTTGTAGTCCTCCCAAGCTGCAGCAAGTCCTTCATCAAAACTACCAAACGGGTGCCCAGATTTTTGCAAAACGAGTGACAAAAAGCGTTCATAGGATTTAGTAAAATTTTCAATGTGCAGCACGGTCCTCATCCTCACAATTTTTTTGATTGTTTATCATAGGTCCCGAAAGCCTAGCGGAGCAGACTTGGCCATTTGTTCGGACACGCCCGCTTTTCCTGCAAATTCCTGCCATTTGCCCATTGCCCATTTAATGTCTGCAATGATCGATTTGGTTTCACCAGTTTTGAGGTCAGCAAATTTTCCAAATGCTAGTAGATCTTCTAGTTCAAAATTATCTGTCTTTCCCGCGAGCGACATCTGATGTTCGCTTGTCCACGCGCCGTTCGGGTTATAGGCATATGTGACATCAAATGCTGGCGACAGGTGCCAACTGCCGTCGCGATCCATCATAAAGGCAATGTTTTTTGTATGATCGTCCTGGTTGCGAATGAATATATTGAGCAAGGCCCGCCGAACCTGCTCTTTGAGAGCATCGCGCCCGAGACCCAAAATACGGATCGTTTCAATCGCTTGTTCATAGCTATAGGCGCGCGCCATATTGAAATCAAAATGGCGCATCGCGCAAAGCGATTGCATATGCAGCTTCCGACCATCTTCAGTACGATCAAAGCGCTGGGTCATAAAATGCGCGCGTCCGCCTTCTTCATGCAGACGTGAACGCGCCATCGTCACACCGGCTTCGCGGGCGAGCAGATAACAGGCATATTCCAGTCGGCCAAAACCCATGGGATCAGCAAGTTCCTTATCGGCATTTCCTGAGACCCCATCAAATTTGAGCAGCCACTGAGTATATCCTGGCCCTGCTTTTAACTGACCGGAATGAAATTTTCCTGTCGCTTCATTCCATGCGAGTACGGCTTTGGCCCGCGCGCCGCCCGCTGATGTGCCGACGCGCAATATTTCTTGAAGCGCATGATGATCATCTTCGCCGGTCAGGACGCCCGATAACTTTTCTCTTGCGGCGATGACGCGATTTGCCAGATCAACCAGCGGCGCAATCTCGATAGGCCCGCCCTCGTCGCGGCGTTCGCCTGTAGCTGGCTCAAATTCCAATGCCCCCATTCCGCGCCGACCGGTATAGCAAAGGCGCTCAACTGGGTCGAAGCTCTCGGCGCTCCGGCCTTGCTGTGTCAGCCAGCGGTTTATGAGTGCATTCCCAAATTTGTCGGGCAGACTGTCAGCCAGCATTCCCGGTAGTCCTTTAAATGTCTCATGAGGCAAAGCAGGAAAGTCATATACGCCGCTTCGCAGAGGCATGGTAAACGGTGCCACTTCGATATTGCTGCGGATAAAGTCCGGCGTATATTCAAAAACACCAACATCACGATCCTTGTCCCAAAGAACCGCGCCAATCTGGCGTCCCCAGAGATTTACTGTGGCGCGCGTCATGGCGTTTTATCATCCCATTGCCACTCATCGGAGCCGGGTTCATCGGAAGAATGACGAACCCGCTGTCTGGGTTTACTTGTGTCCGAACGCTCATCGAGCGGGCTAAGTTGGGCATCAGGAACAATATCAATCAGACGCTCTTCAACATCGAGCGCGCGCATCACTCTGGCTAGACTATCAATTGTTCCGCCCTTTCCGCTTTCTATGCGGACTAATGTTGATCGAGAGATTCCCGCTAGTTCGGCAAGATCGACCTGCTTGATATTGCGCGATATCCTATAGGCTTCGAGCTTGCGGCCAAGGTCGATTAGAGTTTCTGCTAGCGGTCTATGCTGCGCTTTCATATAATGTGCCAATTACCAGTCATTAATATACAATATCGTCTTTATGTATCAATAATGCGTCTTTATATAAAAACCCATTATGTGTCAAGATCGATGCATAATAAGACATAAGTGCCTTTATGTATCGATTTTGATACATTAATCAAAGGATAAATTGGAATGAGAAATCATATTTCCGGGCATCGGCAGGGAGAGCAAAGAATGCTATGGTAGATGCAGACTGGTGCGTCGGAGAAAGTGATATGGCAGACAAACAAACCCAGAAACCTTCAGAAGATACCGAATGGGAAGGCTTCAAAGAGATTGATCGCGCGATCGCCGAAAACCGTGTGACCGCTTATACATGGAAAAAGACTTGGGCCGACCCTTGGGGCCGGTTAAAACTCCTCACCATCATCATTGGCTTTATGGCATTCGCCATTTTTGTAGTCATTTATGACGGCATCCTATAAATTTATTTTCCCCACTCTTTTACGTCATCAGCAGCTTTTTCGCTTGCGCCTTTTGCACCTTTTGTCTGACCACCCAGATAGCCTTTTACAGTTCCGATCCGTTGGCGACCACGTTCCTGCACGCTACCTACCTCGTCAGCTATTGAGCCGTCATTAGATGACCCACTCGCAGGTCCGCGTCCAGATTGTGAGAGCGATACGCTGCCACGCACATCTCCAGCGCCGCCAACACTTGGCTTGCTGACCGGCGCAAAGGCAGGAAGGCTGAGATCGCTCGCAACTTCATCATGCAGTTGATCAGCATAGCCCTCGACAAAACGCGCCTGCAACTGTTGACCCTTCGCGCTCATTTGGAAATTAATATCATCAAAGCGCGCCTGACCATAATAATCTCGGTTGGCATCTATTTCTCCCATTCCCCAGTCACGATAAGCCTGGCTAAGGTTCAGCGATCCAGCGACATTATTATTTTCATACCAAGTGGCTTGGTTCTCAAGCCTGCTGGCAACCTCCTGCGCACGCCTTGCTTCAACGGTATAGCTTTGTGCTTCCGTAAGCGACTTGGTGAGTCCCGACGCGCTGCTCGAAACTTGTGAACTGCTGCTACTGCTCACACTGCGCACGAAACTGTCGCGCGTATTTGACCAATTATTGCTATCAGAAATCTGTTTCAGGGACCCCATAATCTTACTGCGATCTTCCGAAGCAATTCCTATATCGCTGTCTGTCCAATTCTGGTTGCGACCACCTTTAAGTCCAGCAGAAGCAGTGCCCGATCCTTTCTCACCTTTCACGCCCAGAGCAGCGTCGCCATTGAGAAACCACGATACGGTAATGTCATCCGAAGCCCGTCGCGACAGACCATATTGCTGCTGCAGGCCTTTGGAGGCATTGTCGACTTCGCTAAAAGCACTGCCAATGCTGCTGCTGGAACCTTGACCATTAGAGGTTTCAGACGACGTTCCGCGACTATAAATGTCGCGCAGTTCATTGAATCTCGTGACGGCCGAACTCGTCGATTGCTGAGCCATATTCGAGAAAGTCTCGCTCTGACTGCGACTGGTACTTGCAAGCGTCGATAACCTCGATGTGAAATCCTGTCCCAATGTCGGGGTGAAGGGATATTGCGAATTAGGCACGGTCGCAAATTCTGCGCCTGCAAAGCTAGTGGTCTGTGTGCCGCTTTCACTGAAGCCGCGTGTCTGCGCCGCACCGTAACCAATACTTGGATTAAGCGACGCTTGTGCAAATTGCCGTGAAAACACACTGCTATTGTCGATATTACTGTTGCCAATCGAGACATTGCCTGTGCTGGCTTCGCGCGCAGCTTCTTCAGCGGCATTCTGGCTTGGATTAAGATAAGAGGTCGCCTGCGAGGAGATCGCCATCGCGCCTTTGGCCACCCCGCCTGCCAAAAAGGGTATCGAAGCAACCAGATAGCCAGCTAATATACCAATATCGCTGTTGACGTCGGTCATACCCGTAAAGGTGGCAAGGCTAAGACCGCTGCCGCCTGCAACCGCGCTAACCTCACTTGCACCTTTGAACATCAGGATCATGTGCAAAATCACAAACAACGGCCCCCAGGCCGCTAGATAGAAGAACCCGGTCACATAGCCGCGAAGTGCAACCGGTCCGGTTTTCGGCATCAGAAAAAGTGGAAACAGCACCGGGAACAGAGCGTAGAAAACCACAGTCAGCACCACATTGAGGATCGGTACCCATTTCATGGCATTATGGGCGATTGAGGCATAAGTGCGTTCGGTCTGGATGTCCGCGCGGGTCTGCGCAAATACATCAACGCTCGATGTTCCGCTGGCCCCAGCCATCCCGTGCATCGCCTGATTCATCGCATTGATCGTCAATACCTGCCGGAAAATGTCGCTAGCATTATTAGAGACGCCCGCAAGATAGCTATAGGCAATGGGCAAATCAGCCATCAGCTTGGCTTTAGCAAGCGCGGCCGTCTGCTTGGGATAAAGCTGGCGGCCAAAAGTGCCGCTCATGGCATCGATCAAACCCGTCCACTGTGCGTTTAAACTGGTATATGCCTCACGGCAGGTAATGATATTCGCAGTGACACTGTCATCGGCCTGCCGCGTCAGAAACTTCTGCGCGCGCGCCTGACTGCCCGGCGCGATTGTGGTCCAGATATTATTGCTCTCGGACAGTTCTTTCATCGATATCCGCCCAAGCAGCAGATCATAGAAAACACATTGCCGAAAATGTTCGTCGAGATTGGTGGCAAATTCCGGATCAGAAATACGCAGCGATTTGGTCGCCTCAAACAGGCGCGCGCCATAGATCATGCCATTTTTGGAGTAATTGAGATCATTCGGAAGCCCAAACACGACCTCCGATGAGCGCACGAGATAATCACCAATCTGGCTGGTAAAGCTTGCCATTAGCGCTAAGCCCAAGGGCACATTCGCAACCGTCGATGGAGCAAGACTGGGATTGACGCGGTCGGTGACCTGAACATCCATGCGCGGCACCATCAGGCACATATATATAAGCGTTGCGCTCAAAAACCAATTAAGCCAAGCGCGCCAATCTTGGTTGAATGCCAGCACGATCACAGCCAATGCGAGCCCCATGACCATAGTCACCTGAATTAGGCCCTTATAGCCGCCCGAACCCGTCCAGCTCGCAACCGCATTCAATACATTGACGACATATTCACCGCCGCCGACCGTGAAAATCTCCACCATATCACGCTATTCCTTATCTACGGGACGAGGCTGCGGGTCTGAACGCCGCGCGACCAGTCAAGCGCTGCTGCCATTGATGGTGACATGGAAGCCGCGAGCAAATTTTCGATCATCGCTGTTTTTTCAATGATTTGCATGATGGCCGAGACTTTCGCCTGACCAGTGGCTTGCCGCTGCGCAAGACTAGCGCGGACATCCGCAAGCTGGCCGCGCCAAAGGCTGAGCTTCGCTTCGTCAGCCGCAATGAAGCTTGCCATCGACCGGCCCGATTCTGATACGATCCGTTCCAAGATCGCATAGAGCAAATCAATGCTGGCAATTTCCGCGAGCGTTTCACGGTCATCGGTAGGCATGCCGCGGCCATAGGCGGCCTGAACGGTGAGAATTTTATAAAGCGGCACCGATGCGACTTGCAGCAATTCTTTTTCCGCATCACCAATTGCGCTGTCGGTGCGAATGGCATCCACCATATTGCCAATCATCGCGGCCACGCGCGGTCGGATGGCTTTGGAGGTTGCAAGGCTCATATTGCGAAACGTCGGATTGAGGCATTCGTCGACTTCGTCGCAGTCAAAAACCTTGATTGTCTGACCCTGCGTTCCATCAAGCAAGGCCGTAACCAGGTTTGAGGAAGCATCGCCGCCAAAGGGAGTGAACTTGCCTGGTGCATCATCTTTGGGCGGCACGTAAATCACTGTGCCGATAAGCGTCATCGCATATTCGGCAAGCTCCCGGTCAAATGTTCCGTTTGGATTAAAGAAAGCCGATTTCTTGAGAATATGCCACGTGTAGTTGCGCGCAACGCCGGGATTAACATCGGCATAATCCGCACCGGCGCTCGCATTGGTAGAACTCCTCTGGCCTCGCGTTCCGCAGCCATGTTTGGCGGCGGCATAGTCGGTGAATATACCTTCTGAATTGCCGATGGCTTCGCAGATCGCTTTGTCGGCGAGATCACCTTTGGGCCATATACCGCCCACCAGCCCCTGCGCCATTTCGCAGCTGTTGATATTGAGATTGTTCATCAACTGCGCTTTTTGGGAAAATTCCTGCATGATTTTCGAGCATTCCGGACAGACGGTATCGATGGCGAGACTGAAGGCAAAGCCAACCGCATTATTCGCCACGGCTTTGAGCATCGCGACAATTTCACTGGCATTGATGAAGGAAAAACTGCCTGCAAAAATATCGATCCCGCCGCAGCCCGCCCGTGCGCGCGGCAATTGGAGGTTTGCGATGTTGGTGGTTTTTTGTGGGAAGCGTGTCCAGACATTGCCTAGACTATAATAACCGGCCGATTGGCCTTCAAAAGCCGCAGGCCCAGTCACATTCGCAGCGCCGCCCATATCATCCATGAAGCGGTCCATACTGTCACCAACATTGGCAGAAACCGGGCTGATCGCAAGATTTAGGGCAGCGAGCAGCGCAGCAATTTTGGGAAGTTTAGTAATCATGTCCAGCTTCCTTCGATGTAAGAAGATAAATGCGGTCCTGCAGTTCGTCAGCGGAGAGAACGCCGTAACCGATGGGAATGGGGCGCTTTGTCTGACTGTCCCACAGCACCAGTGCCGGCGTTATTTTGGCCTCGAGACCCATGCGCGTTCGCTCGCTGGTCTCCACTTTATATCCGGGAAAATGCCGTGACGGGCCGCCGTCGGTAGATATCGCGCGTATCGTAATATTCCACCGGCCAGCTACCGATTTCACAATCGGGCTCATCACTTCACAGGCACCGCAGCTTTGTGCAAAAAAATAGAACAGTCCGTAGCGAGACGACAAGCTCGCCATTACGGCATCGCGGCCTTGCTGCCGGCTATCCTGCCATTGTCTTTTGGCTAACGTCGAAACAGGACGCTCCAGCGTGTAATCAAGATCAGGATCCTGCCAGATCGCCCGCTGCCAAACATCGGAAAAAAGCGAAGCCCGGTCGAGCTGTTCCCGCTGGAACTTTATGTAAGCGGTCACATTTTGCGGTGTCGGTTCGATAATGGCTTTGGCTTTAAGTTCGCGCAAAGTCTGGGTGATTGCCTCTAACTGCTCGGTAGCGTTTACCGGCA
>Ga0207901_1000343_pt1 | contig 13713 bp, 16 predicted proteins | sample LinPmetageLP46_FD_184057 | JGI IMG/M metagenome (GOLD analysis project Ga0207901, IMG submission 184057) | Marine viral communities from the Pacific Ocean - LP-46 (SPAdes) | ecosystem: Environmental > Aquatic > Marine > Oceanic | place: Pacific Ocean | collected 2011-06-12
ATTGTTTATAAGGATAATTAATTTCAAGAAACTCTATATTTAAAAATACAAATTAAAAAAGCACAGAAAAATAGTGCTACAATTAGGTTCTTATAGTTATATTATTAGGGGAGAACTATAATGATGGATAGAGTGTTTGTTAGCTTAGGTGTCTCGGTTGTGTCCTTGTGCTGTGCAAATATTGCCAGTGCTTCAGATCAAGTGCCTTCAGAAGGAGGCGCTGATGATCCTCAAAAGTTTGGAGTGGAGGGGAATGCTCTCGATGAAATTATTGTTACGGCGCAGAAGCGCGATGAATCTGTCAATGAGGTTCCGATGTCTATTTCGGCCGTTTCCGGGAAGCAATTAACCGAGGCTGGTATAAACGGACTACAGGATTTAGTTAAAATCGTGCCTGGCTTTAATTATACTGAGAGCGCCTTTGGCACTCCGGTTTACACTTTGCGGGGCGTCGGCTTTTACGAAACTTCGATTGGCGCCAAACCGACAGTAAGCGTATATGTTGATAAGCGTATATGTTGATAAGCGTATATGTTGATGAAGTGCCCCTTCCATTTTCAGTGCTTGCGCGAGGCGCTACATTGGACCTCGAGCGTGTCGAAGTTCTTAAAGGACCGCAAGGTACGCTTTTTGGCCAAAATGCACCCGGTGGCGCAATCAATTATATAGCAGCCAAACCGACAGACGAATTGTCGGCAAGCGCTCGCGCTACCATCGAGCGTTTCGGTCGGTTTTCGCTTGAGGAGCATGTTAGCGGGCCATTGAGCAGTGGTCTAAATGCGCGCCTCGCTATCAAGGCCGACCAAGGTGGGGCATGGCAGAAAAATTCTACTCGCCCAGACAAACTGGGAGATGCAGAATTTTATGCCGCTCGCTTTATTCTCGATACGGAACCTAGCGATACAGTTAGGCTGTCGCTCAATGTAAATGGCTGGAAAGACAAAGGTGATGAAACCGCAGCGCAACTCCTGCAGGTAATTCCCTTTAATCCGGATGTAGTTCCTTTCATCCCCCAAGCTTTGTTCGACTATCCTGTGTCGCCGACGAATAACCGGGCAGCTGACTGGACACCAGCAACAAACCCTCGCAAGGATCACGAATTTATACAGGGCAGCTTGCGAGCTGATATTGATATAAGTGATTCTCTTACACTGACCTCGATTACGGCATACTCGGATTATAGTCATTTTCAGTCCGTTGATCCCGATGGGGTCTCGCTGCGAAATTACGCCTACAAAACTAGGGCGAGCATTAAAGCCTTCTCGCACGAGATTCGGTTGGCGGGCGAACTTTCTGACCAACTAAGCTTTATTATTGGTGGCGCTTACCATAATGAGAAGGTCCATCAGCGCGACGACCAAGGGCCCTATGATCAGAGTGGCCCAGCCTATCAGTTGACGGTATTTAACGGTGTCCAACCCTTTTTCACGTACTATCAAGAATCGGATCAAAAATTTAAAACTGCAGCTGTATTCGGCAATATAGACTTCGCTCTTTCGGACCAGATTACCTTGCATGCTGGTGCCCGCTATACGGATGCGAAAATCGATTTTGCGGGCTGCACTTATGATGATGGGACCCTTCCGGGAATCGGACTCAGCCAAGGCATCAATGCCGTTCTCAACCTCGTTCGCGGTTCCGTAGGCCTAGATCCAATAGTTATTGATCGTGGAAGTTGTATCACTATCGATGGCCCATCACTTACGCCCGTCCCACTTGTGAAGAAAAATCTTGATGAAGATAATCTCTCCTGGCGTACAGGGCTTGATTTTAAGGCAAATGATGACATTTTCCTATATGCTAATGTCAGCCACGGTTACAAATCAGTCAGCTTTCCCTTGCTGTCTGCAACCGACGTTAATCAGTTTAATCCGGTGACGCAAGAATTAGTCACCGCTTATGAGGTGGGTATGAAGGCGACGCTGTTTGACCGCCTTGCCCAGCTCAATGTCGCAACTTTCTATTACGATTACAAAGACAAGCAGTTGAAGGGACGGGTAGTCGCTAATCCGAATGTGTTCGGTCCTCTTGAAGCCTTGATTAATGTTCCAGAGTCGTCGATTACAGGCGGAGAAGTCCATCTCCAAGCGGCCCCAGTAGACGGACTACGAATTAATTTCGGTGCTACTTATATTGATAGTAAAATTCGTGGGGATTTTCTCAACATTACTTCTTTCGGTGAGTCGGGAAATTTTGGTGGCGAACCGTTCGCTTATACACCGAAATGGCAGTTTGTGGCTGATGGAGAATATCGGCTTCCCGTAAGCGATAATCTTGAATTCATGGTCGGAAGCAACTTGACACACCAAAGCGGTACAAACGCAGCCTTTAGTCAACTACCTATACTTAATATTGCCCCTTATACGCTAGTCGATTTTCGTGCGGGTATATTTGATATCGACGATCGTTGGAGCTTAATGGGATTCGTCCGCAATGCTTTTGACGATTATTATTGGACTAATTCTACCAAGGTGCTGGATACCACTGTTCGGTTTGCAGGGCGTCCACGCACATTCGACATGACCGCTTCGGTGAGTTATTAAGTAGTAATGATGGGTAGTTAGTTCCCATTGCCATTAGAAATTGGAGGTTTTTGAAAAATGGAAGTTCGTTTCCCAGAACTTGGCTATTACGGTCTTCCAGGCCATGTATTAGATCCAAAGCCACTCATAGACGAAGTAAAGCTCGGCGAAAAATATGGTTTCGGTTCAATCTGGTTATCAGAGCGTTTAAACACAAAAAATGTCGCTGTTCTAAGCGGGCTTGCCGCCGCACATGCGCCGACTATGGGGATCGCCTCAGGGCTAATCTCTAACCTACCTTTGCGCCACCCATTAGTAACTGCCGCCTACGGATCTACTATGGCGCTACTTACTGACAATCGCTTTGCGCTTGGAATGGGGCGTGGCCAGCCCCCTCTTTCTAAGGCTGCGGGCGTCGCACCGTCAACCTTCAAGTTGCTTGAAGATTACATCGCGATTCTACGTGCCTTGTGGAGAGGGGAATCGGTTACCTACTCTGGCCCAGTTGGTGAACTTAACGACGTTTCGCTCAGTCTTAAGTTAGATCAACCACCACCAGTCATCATGGCCGTAATGGGTGAGAAGACCTGCTATTGGGCAGGTCAGCATTGCGATGGCGTTGTCTACAATTCTATGTGGAGCCCTTCGGCGATTAGTCGCTCGACGGAAATTGTACGCAAGGGCGCGAGCGATGCCGGACGCGATCCAGACCGGATTCGTGTCTGGTCGGTGTCGATTACCGCTTGTGATCGTTCCGAGGAGGAAATGCTTAATTTCGTCGTGAGGCGGATGAACACTTATCTTCCATTCAAAGGAATGTACGAGGCCATCTGCGAAGCTAATGGATGGGATTTCACAGTTGTTGAAAAAGCCCGTGCCCTCAAACAAGAGATGGATGGTCGCGCGAAGGGAACGCTGGGCGATGAGAGTACAAGTAGAAATCTTGATGATATACGCCGTTTTCTGAGTATTTATCCGCCGAACTGGATAAACGAAGGGTGTATCGTTGGTTCACCCGCTGTGGCCTCATCAAAAATGATCGAGCGTTTCGATGCCGGATCGGATGGTGTGTTACTGCATGGTAGTGGGCCAGGAGAGTTAACTAGTCTGCTGGAGGAATGGAGCGTGCGCCGTCCTGCCAAACGGTTCGAAGGCCGAAGTTCGAACCCCGGCCTCTAGTAAACTGATCAGGTCCTACTAGAAAAGTAACAAGGATAAATAAATGCCGTGTTCAATCGCAATCGCGGGTTTTGATAGGATTCCGTCTTTGCATAACCCAACTGAAGCAGAGTCCGAGCGGGCTCGATTTGATAAGGTTTCGAGTCAGTCGCGCACTTACATTTCGTTCAACTTGCTGTCAGCGCCTGAAGGAGTGACTAATGAATAATCTTGTGAATAATCTTGCGTTGCGCGAGAATCCTACTTTAGAGTGGATTGAGAGTTTACGAACAAAATATCCGACCGAACGCTATGTTGACGGTGCGCTCACTCGAAAGTTGATGCGCCGGAAAAACGGTCCTGCAGAGGTCACTGATAAAGCGCAACTTCTATCCAAGCTGCGAGAGTTCCTATCCACCCGGGTCGAGGGTGATTTTAAGATATCCAATTTACAACCCCTTACCGGTGGCGCTTCGAAGGAACAATATGTCTTCGAAATGGACTGGATCCACAAGGGTGAGCAACGCATACGCGAGCGTATGGTGTTGCGCCGTGAACCGGCCGAATCGGTGGTTGAAAGCGATCGTCTGCGCGAATTTCAGTTACTATCTGGCGTCAGCGATATTGTGCCGGTACCCACAGCTTACTGGCTCGACGAAAGTGGTGATGAGTTGGGTTCCCCCAGCCTCATCTATGCGTTCGTATCCGGAGTCCAAAAGCCGCCGGTAGGGACTAGCAATGTTACGGGTATTGGCATCGAGTTTAACGAATCATACCGCGATGCCCTTGGTCCACAAGTCATAGAATACCTCGCGAACATTCACCGTTTCCAGGGTGAGGGGAAGGACTTTTCCGCTTTCGATTTTCCGGAAGTCGGAACAACTCAAGACATAGACTGGCAACTTAATTGGTGGTCTCGTTGCTGGCAGGAAGACATGTACGAGGCGATACCGCTTATGACTCTGGCTGAGCAATGGTTAAGGGCCAATCGGCGTCCGCTTGACCATTTGTCGCTTGTACATTCCGATTACAGGACCGGCAATTACTTGTTCGATCCCGATACGCGCAAAATTACTGCGATATTGGATTGGGAGTTGGGTTATTTTGGTGATCGTCATTTTGATCTAGCTTGGCTGCTTATGAGCGTTTTCGCGACGCCTGATGAAAATGGCAAATTTCTCTACAGCTCAATTTTTCGAAGAGAAGCCTTTATTGATGCCTACTGCGAGGCCAGCGGTTTCACCATCGAAGAAGACCGCTTGCGTTATTACACCGTGTTCGCCTTATGGAAAGGAGCCATTTTTACTCTTGGCGCGGCACTACGGGCCGCTGGCGGACTTCGCTCACATCAGGATGTCGTGCTGTGCTGGTTTGCAGGGCTAGGCTATCCCTTTTGTGAATATCTCCGGAAGGAGTTGTCGGAGGTTACGCACCTCGGGAAAGCTGGCTAAAAGAATTAGAGGAGATTGATAATGCAACCAAGTTTTGACCTTCGCATCCGCACTATGATCAAAGCCATGAACGAAGTGGTGATACCCGCTGTAGACTCGGACAATCAGGCTGCACTTGATCAGGCGCGTTTGGTAGCGGCCTCGCTCGACATGTTAATTGAGCAAATCGACTACGCGCATTGGTTCGAAATTGCCGATATTCAGCTGATGAATCGGATGATTAGCGCGTTAACTGAGATTACACCAACCGAAACTGCCGACTTGGCTAAAGCGGTAGCCGTTACGGCGATGCAAGCTGCTTCGCGGCATGAAGTATCGTTGCCCGAGATCAGGGAGCATACGCGCCTTCTCCGGGATCGAATCAGTGATTTGATTGAATCAGTTGGCATGCTTAATGATCCAAAAAAACTGGCGCAGGCGAACGAAATTATTTTGAAGCTGAGCCAGCCTCAGCTTAATCGTGAGCGAGCGTTCGTTGCCAAGACCGGTTTTGACACAAGTCCGGAGACTCTCAAGTCGATTAGGGAGGCGCTCGAACAAAAAGATTAACCCGATTAGCACTGTCAAGCTGGGCGATTGGACTTAAGACGAACTGCAACCCGAAGCTGATGAGCGAAGCTGGTCGCCTTGTCAGATTAACTTATAACAGGGAGAAGCCGTTAATCCGTTGGCCCAGACTTAAGGTGTAGCGGAGAAACTCTGGCACAGCTTCACGAGTAGCAGAGTCACCAACCTCTGATATCTCCAAGTTCACAACTGATTTAGCACCTAAAGGAATTATATATGCCCATCAACACGGCTTATTTTGGATTTGAGGTATCTGATCTAGATGCCTGGGAGGCCTATGGGGAACTAGTTGGTCTTGGTATAGACCGTAACGCTGAGGGTCTGTTTTTCCGGATGGATGATAAGGAACGGCGGCTTCACCTGATTGAGGGGCCTTCCGATGACATTGCATGGGTGGGTTGGGAAGCAGACACAGCAGAATCCTATCAAAAATTACGCGACCATCTGGAAAGCATTGGCTTGCCAACACTGGATGGCGACGCCAAATCAGCGGAATTACGCGGGGTTGACCAATATTACTATTTCAGCGATCCCCGCGGCCTGCGCTTTGAGATTGCGCTTGGTATAAAAGAAGGCGCTGCGTTTGTGTCTGACAAGTTGGAAAGCGGGTTTCTGACCGGTAATCTCGGTATCGGCCATGTCGCGTTTAATTCAACCGACCATAAAGCCGATGAAAAATTCCTGCGCGAGGCGCTGTTCGCGCAATTGTCGGATTATATATATCAGCCCATGCCCGATGGCAGCATGATGCACGCTTCATTCCTGCACACCAATCCCCGCCATCATTCCGTCGCTTATGCCGAAGGGCTTGGTGATGCCAGCTATCTCAGTCACTTCGAGATCGAAATGAATAATATCGTCGATGTTGGCAAAACATACGAACGCATGCTCGCCGCCGGTGTGGCCATGGGCATCACGCTGGGCCAGCACTCGAACGACAGGGTGGTGTCCTTTTATGCGCAGACGCCTTCCAAGTTCATGATGGAAATTGGATCTAACGGGATTCTCATCGAAGACGAGGAAAGCTGGGAACCGGTCATTCATGAGCGTATCAGCGAATGGGGTCATGCGTTTCAAGCGCCCTGATAGAGGAAGTAACTATGCTACCGGGTTTGATGCAGGACGCGCCGCTCAACATCATCGATATATTGCGTTTTGCGTCGGTCGCGCATGCCACGCAGGAAATCGTTTCGAAAAATGTCGCCGAGCCGGTCACACGGCTTGATTACGCTGCCTCATGGACACGCGCCAATCAAGCTGTTGGCGCGCTCACGCATCTCGGCGTCGTGCCGGGCGACAGGATAAGTTCCCTTTCATGGAACACCCATCGGCATTTTGAACTATTCTTTGCGGTACCGGGCATGGGCGCAGTGCTGCACACTGCCAATCCGCGTCTGCCCGACGCGCATCTGGTCTTCACGATCAACCATGCAGGCAGCAAGGTTCTGCTGCTTGATCGCAACATGGCCAACATAGTCGCGCGGATCAAGGACCAGCTCGAAACGGTGGAGCATTATATCGTTCTGGCCGATGAAGAGCGCACTGATGATGGCTGGCTTTGTTACGAACAGCTTATTGCCGCGCAGCCGGAAAGCTATGACTGGCCAAAGCTGGACGAAAATACAGGCGCGTTTCTTTGTTATACTTCGGGTACGACAGGTGACCCAAAGGGGGTGCTCTATTCCCATCGCTCGGTCGTGTTGCACGCGCTTGCCGCAGGGTTAAGCGGCGCGCTCAACTTCTCCGCTTTTGATGTGGTTATGCCCTGCCAGTCGCTTTATCATGCCACGGCCTGGGGCCTGCCCTTTGCCGGAGCGATAAATGGCGTGAAGTTCGTTTTCCCCTGCGACAGGTTTGATGGAGCGAGCCTGCAACAGCTCGTCACCAACGAAGGGGTTACCTTTTCTGGCGGCGTACCCACCGTCTGGACGCTGTATCTCGACCATATTGCCAAGACCAAGGGAACCACTGGTACGCTTCAGCGCGTTATCATCGGTGGATCTGCCGTCCCCCGCGATATGGCGGTTGCGTTCGATAAACTGGGAGTCAAAGTTCAGCAAATATGGGGCATGACCGAAACCAGCCCTTTGGGCGTGGTGTCCACCCCTACCCCTGCGCTTACTGCGCTTGGCAAACAAGAAGAGAATGAAGTTATCTGGACCCGTCAGGGACGGATGATGTTCGGGATCGAGATGAAGATCGTCGATGACAATGGTAGTGCCCTGCCCCATGATGGCGAGCAATCGGGCGCATTGATGGTACGCGGCCCCTGGGTGCTGGAGCGCTATTATCGCGCCGATGAAACCGCCCTCGACAAGGATGGTTGGTTCGATACAGGCGATATATCGACCATAGACCGTTTCGGCTTCATGCGGATTACCGACCGGAAGAAGGACGTCATCAAATCGGGCGGCGAGTGGATTAGCTCGATCGATCTGGAAAATATCGCGGCAGGGTGCCCGGGTGTCAAAGTCGCTGCGGTGACCGGCATCTTCCATCCCAAATGGGAAGAGCGCCCGATCATGTTGATCGAACCCCATGACGACAGTGACGTGACTCCCGAGCAAATCGCCACATGGCTGGAACCGCGCATTGTAAAATGGTGGATGCCCGATCGCATCCTCATCGCGTCGGTTCCGCTCACCGCCACCGGCAAAATCGACAAGAAATCTATCCGTGACAAATACGCCGGACTTTTGAGCGAGGCAGACCAGCACTAGTGGATAACATCTTACACAAAAGTCCTTTTTGGGATTCCCTTTTGAGCTTTGTCATGCGATTCAGCGTTATGCGCATCGGGATCATGTTTGAAGTTTCGCCATCTGACCGTCTTCGCCTTGAGCGAGTGGTAAGGGATCGCAATGCCGCCCAGAAACATGTCTGGCGCGCATCGATCATATTGCTATCCGCCGACGGTGTCGGCACATCTGCGATCATGCGGGAGACGGGCAAGTCGAAGACCTGCGTCTGGCGCTGGCAAGAGCGCTTCATGGCGGAAGGTGTTGACGGTCTGCTGCGCGACAAGACCCGGCCGTCACGCATCGCCCCGCTGGGCCCGAGGTGGCCGAACGCGTGGTGGCGTTGACCCTGACTGATGCCCCGGGCGAGACCACGCACTGGACAGCGGATATGATGGCAGCAGCCAGCAAGATCAGCGCCAGCGCGGTACGCCGCATCTGGAAGGCGCATGGTCTGCAGCCCCACCGTTACCGGCTGTTCAAGCTGTCGAATGACCCTAAGTTTGCCGAGAAGCTTCATGATGTGGTCGGGCTTTACGTCTCGCCGCCAGTCCACGCGGTTGTCCTGTCGTTCGATGAGAAGAACCAGATTCAAGCGCTCGACCGAACCCAGCCTGGACTGCCGCTCAAGAAAGGACGGCTTGGCACAATGACCCATGATTACAAGCGCAACGGGACCACCACGCTGTTTGCAGCCCTCAACATTCTCGATGGTACCGTGATCGGGCGAAATATGCAGCAGCACCGGCATCAGGAATTTATCCGCTTCCTGAACACGATCAATGCCAACGTGCCCAGCGACAAGGCGGTGCACGTGATCCTCGACAATTATGCTGCCCACAAACATGCCAAGGTGCGCGCATGGCTCGATCGCCACCCGCGGTTCACATTCCATTTTACCCCGACGTCCTGTTCGTGGCTCAACGCGGTCGAAGGGTTCTTCGCCAAACTTACCAAACGCCGGCTCAAACGCGGTGTTTTTCACTCCGTCGTCGATCTCCAGGCCGCCATCAACCGCTTCCTCGCCGAACATAATGACAAGCCCAAACCCTTCACATGGACAGCCGATCCTGACAAAATTATCGCCGCTGTCAAAAGAGGGCACCAAGCGTTAGATTCTATCCACTAGGCCGTGCACCACCTTATGTATGAGAGGAAGAATGAATGACCCGAGATATTGAACTGAAAAGCAAGTTCGTCGACGCCGCCGATGGCCGTGTCCATTACCATATGTGGGGCGAAGGCCCGGCTATTATCCTGATCCATGGCGGCGGCGCGGGAGCTTATGGTTATAGCAATTACTGCAAGAACGTAGCGCAACTTTCACAGCATAATACCGTCATTGTTCTCGACCTACCTGGCTATGGACAGTCGGCCCAGCGTAAGCAGCCCGACGGGCTTATCGTCGCACTCGCTAATGCACTGCGCGATGTGATGGACGATGCGGAAATAGCAACTGCCAGTCTGGTTGGGAACTCGCTGGGCGGGATGACCGCGCTGCGCTTTGCGCTCGACACCCCCGAACGCGTTGACAGGCTCATCTTGATGGGACCGGGTGGCGGATTACCGGTGCTGAGCCCATACCCGACCGAGGGCTTGCAGCGGATGCTCGACTTTTACGGCGGCGAAGGGCCTACGCTGGAGAAACTATCGCGCATAACCGACCTGCTGGTCTATGATCGCTCTTCAATCACCGATGAGCTGCTGGAAGAACGTTTCCGTATCGCCACATTGCCCGAAACGATGGCCAACCCGCCGTTACGCGCGCTGATGGCACATCCGAAAGACCATTTATGGAACCAAGGTCTCGACAAAATCGAAAGCCCGACCCTCATCGTCTGGGGAGCCGAAGACCGCGTCTTACCCATTGATGCGGGCTTTATTCTGCGGAAACTCATCCCCAATGCCGATATGCATATCTTCTCTAAATGCGGGCACTGGGCGCAGTGGGAACGGGCTGACGAGTTTAATGCACTTGTCGAGGATTTCGTGAATCACAATTGAATTACTGACTAATCAAAGGTCATGCAATGGGTAGTCAAACTCTTGTCGCACGCTTCCGTTACCGTATAAAGGTCAGCAGTCCCGGAAACCGTCTTCATGTGGGAGAGTACCTGACCCGAAATCACCGGATCGAGACTGTCCGCATATTTGCAGGCCCACGCTTCCCATGCAGCAAGGTCTGCCTCAAAGATGGGCACCTCCATCAACCTAATGATTTGACGCTTTGGAGCCATGGACTTGTAACGGTCGTCTAATCGCATCCCCGTCAAGAGGGATTTTCCACATATTTCCGCACTCTACGTTTGGAGATCGTAGCGATGGGTATTCGGGTCTGCGCTTTCTGGTTTGATTGCACCGGGACGCGTCGTTTGCCGGGAACATGGTCGTCTACGCGGTCGAGACGTGCTCGCCGCATGATAGGTTTCGTAAGGAGGGATGTAAGGCTCCGGCGAGGGCCGCCTTGCATATGACGGTTGTTGATAGGAGATTGCACTGGTGCAAGTAATGTTATTTGCACCGTAATTAGTGAAGGTGCGATGACCCAGGTGACAGTGATTGCGGGTACGGAACGACGGCGGACCTGGACCGACGACCAGAAGCTGGATCTGGTCCTGGCGACGATGGAGGAGGACGCCAATATGTCGGAGATTGCGCGGGCGGCTGATATTCAGCCGGCGCAGCTCTACCGTTGGCGCAAGGAGCTCCTCGATCCCGACCCGGAACCGGAGCGCGGTTTCGTGCCGGTGGTCGTCGAAGAAGCGCCGCCACGAAGGGAGGCAACAAGCATGGGGATGGCGGCGATCGAGATCGAAGTCGATGGCGCCACTGTGCGGATCGCGGCCGATGCGCCGCTGGCGCTGGTCACGGCAGCCTTGCAGGGCGTGCGGCGGTGATCCCGATTCCGGGTCAGGCCCGGATCTGGATCGCGATGGGCCATACCGATATGCGCCGCGGGATACCGGGCCTCGCGCGGCAGGTCCAGCACGGGCTTCACCAGGACGTGTTCGCCGGCGATCTTTTCATTTTTCGGGGGCGCAGCGGATCGCTTTGCAAGGTTTTATGGCACGACGGGATCGGCATGTCGCTCTACGCAAAAAGGCTCGAACGGGGACGCTTCATCTGGCCGTCGGCGAAGGACGGCGTGGTCTCGATTTCTGCCTCCGCGATGTCCTGTTTGCTCGAAGGAATCGACTGGCGGAACCCCCAGGCAACATGGCGTCCGCGCATGGCAGGATAGTTGCTTTTTTGCATAAAAAGCTTCGGGATTCCGAGGGCTTTATGCTATAGATTCATGCCATGAAGAGCGGCGGTAATCCTGGGATTTTGAGCTACGAAGAAGCGCTCGCGCGCCTCGCTCATGCCGAGGCCGAAGCCGCTCGCATCAAGGCCATAAACAGCGACCTCGAAGCGCGCAATGCGCTCCTCGAACTGCAAAACGCGAAGATGAAGATCGAGCTGTTCGGACAACGCTCCGAACGTAGCAGGCGCCTCGTTGACCAGCTCGAGCTCGGCTTCGAGGAAGCGGAGATTTCGGCAGGCGAAGATGAGGCGCTCGGCGAGGTCGCGGCGCGCAAGACCACAGTCCGCGCCTTCGAGCGCAAGCGCGCCGCACCGCGAACATTCCCCGAGCATCTGCCCCGCGAACGCGTCATCATTCCCTCGCCCGAGAACTGCCCGTGTTGCGGGTCCGACAAGCTCTGCAAGCTTGGCGAAGATATCACCGAGACGCTCGAGGTGATCCCGCGTCAGTGGAAGGTCATCCAGACCGTGCGTGAGAAGTTCTCTTGCCGCGCCTGCGAGAAGATCAGCCAGCCGCCGGCACCATTCCATGTCACACCGCGCGGCATGTTCGGACCGAGCTTCCTCGCAATGGTCCTGTTCGAGAAGTTCGGACAGCATCAACCGCTTAACCGGCAGCGGGATCGCTATGCCCGCGAAGGCGTAGATCTCAGTCTGTCGACGCTCGCCGACCAGGTCGGCGCCTGCGTCGCGGCGCTCAAGCCCTTGACGCTGTTGATCGAAGCGCATGTCAAGGCGGCCGAACGCCTTCACATCGATGATACCACGGTGCCAGTTCTCGCCAAGACCAAGACGATCACCGGTCGCATCTGGACCTATGTTCGCGACGATCGACCATTCGGCGGTCGCGACCCGCCAGCGGCGTTTTTCCGATATTCGCGCGATCGCAAGAGCGAGCATCCGCTCGCCCATCTCGACGGCTATTCCGGTATCGTCCAGGCCGACGCCTATTCCGGCTACAATGCGCTGCTCGATGCCGCGCCCGACACGGCGCCGGTCGCCCGCGCCCTGTGCTGGGCGCATGGCCGAAGGCCATTTTACAAGCTCGTCGACATTGCCGCCCTCGTGCGCAAAGCGGGAAGCAACGCCAAGATCGTCATCTCGCCGCTCGCCCGCGAGGCCGTTGATCGGATCGACGCCATCTTCGCGATCGAGCGCACCATCAACGGTCGTCCTGCTGACGAGCGGCTCGCCGTCCGGCAGGAACTCGTCCGCCCGCTCGTCGACGAACTTGAAGCCTGGATGCACGCGACCCGCGCCGAGCTTTCGCGCCACGATCCGGTTGCCAAGGCCATCGCCTACATGCTCAAGCCCTGGCCGGATTTCACCCGCTTCCTCGACGATGGCCACATTTGCCTGACCAACAACGCTGCAGAACGCGCCCTGCGCGGTATCGCTCTCGGGAGGAAGTCGTGGCTTTTCGCCGGGTCCGACCGCGGCGGCGAGCGGGCTGCCGATCTCTATACGCTCATCATTACGGCGAAGCTCAACGATGTCGACCCGCAGGCTTGGCTCGCCGACGTTCTCGCCCGCATCGCGAGCATCCCGCAGAGCCGCATCCACGAGTTACTCCCGTGGAACTGGTATCGCTCCGTCGATGCGCTCGCCGCCTGATCGATGCAGCTGGGCAAAATATCATCGATCCGCACCATCGCACTCGTCGCCAAGGAACTTGGCGAAGACGAAGATTGGCTCTTCGATATAGCCGGCGAGATGGAACCCGAGGACGGTCTTATCTGGGTTTACAGCGCCGGCCACCCTGAAGGCACCATGGCCTTCTCGCCCTATGGCGTTAATTGTCTCCGCGATACCATACAGTGTCACCGCGAAGAGAGTTAGTCGCCAACTGCGGCCCTCGCCGGATGCTTACGTTGAACGGATCATTGCCCGCGTTGAAGTCGGCGATCACGGAGCCGACACCCGCTTCATCGTCACCAATCTCAAGAAGGGCTCGCCGCGCTGGCTCTACGAGCA
>Ga0207901_1000346_pt1 | contig 13637 bp, 10 predicted proteins | sample LinPmetageLP46_FD_184057 | JGI IMG/M metagenome (GOLD analysis project Ga0207901, IMG submission 184057) | Marine viral communities from the Pacific Ocean - LP-46 (SPAdes) | ecosystem: Environmental > Aquatic > Marine > Oceanic | place: Pacific Ocean | collected 2011-06-12
GTCCCCGACGCTCATATTCCGGGCAAGACCCACGCGCCGATCATGTTCACCACCGATATCGCGATCAAGGAAGATCCGGGTTTTCGCAAGATTGCCGAGCGCTGGCATGAAAATCCCGATGAATTCGCGGCCGCCTTCGCCCGCGCCTGGTTCAAGCTGACCCATCGTGATCTCGGCCCGTCGGGGCGCTATCTTGGCAAGGATGTACCGAGCCAGAGCTTCCTCTGGCAGGACCCTCTGCCCGCCGCCGACTATGCAATGATTGGCGATGCCGACGTGGCGCAGCTCAAGTCTGACATCCTGGCCTCCGGTCTGACCACGCCGGAACTGGTGCGGACCGCGTGGGCCTCTGCGTCGACCTTCCGCAGTTCGGATATGCGCGGCGGGGCCAATGGTGCCCGGTTGCGGCTGGCACCGCAGCGCGACTGGTCGGTGAATGACAAGGCGGAACTGACCAAGGTGCTGGGCAAGCTGGAAGCGATCCAGAAGGATTTCAACAACAGTGCGACCGGCGACAAGAAGGTCTCGCTCGCCGACCTGATCGTGCTCGGCGGTAACGCAGCGGTCGAGCAGGCTGCGTCGAAGGCGGGCCACACGGTAAGCCTGCCGTTCACTCCCGGCCGCGTCGATGCCACGCAGGAGCAGACTGACGCCGCGTCCTTCGCCTATCTCGAGCCCAAGGCGGACGGCTTCCGCAACTATTATGCCTCCGGTGCCGATCTGGCGCCAGCGGCGGCGCTGGTCGACAAGGCAGACATGCTCAATCTGACGGTACCGGAAATGACGGTGCTGGTTGGCGGGCTGCGCAGCCTGAACGCGAACGCGGGCAAGTCGGCCAATGGCGTGTTCACCGCCAAGCCGGGGCAGCTGAGCAATGACTTTTTCGTCAACCTGCTCGACATGAAGACGCAGTGGAAGAAGTCGGACACCAACCCGGGATTGTACGAGGGCCATGATCGCAACACCGGCAAGCTGGTGTGGACCGCAACCCCGGTCGATCTGATCTTCGGATCAAACTCGGAATTGCGGGCTGTCTCGGAAGTCTATGCCTCGGATGACGCGGACCGGAAGTTCGTCGAAGATTTCGCCGCGGCCTGGACCAAGGTGATGAACGCCGACCGTTTCTAGGTCCCTCTGAACAGGGGAAAGCCCGGTGGCCGCATGATCGCAGCTTCCGGGCTTTTCTGTTTGTGCGCGCCTGGCAATTTTCCGTCAGACACTACTCTCCCGTTCGTCCTGAGCCTGTCGAAGGACGTTTGCGCGCCATCATGCTTCGACGGACTCAGCATGAACGGAGAGACCGGCATACCTAGATCGCCCCCTGTGCAGTCATGATTTCCCTGCCATCATTGCCGAGCACGGCGAGGATAATATTTTCGCCCTGCTGCCTGCCGACCAGATCTATCGCCTGATTGACAATGGCCGGGGACTGGCCCCGGAAGGAAAAGCGCGACAGCTTGTTGGCTCCCAGCTTTGCCGCCGCGAGGTTTAGCAGCAAGGTCGCCATCAGCGGCCCCTGCACGACCAGCCCGGCATAACCTTCTTCCTCGACCGCATAGGGGCGGTCATAGTGAATCCGGTGGCTGTTGAAGGTCAGCGCCGAGTAGCGAAACAGCAATGTCTCGGACGGCAGGATGGTCTGCTGCCAGTCCCACTTGCTCGGGTCCGCGCCGCCGCCGGCCGCTGGCTTGGCAGGAGCGGAAGCGGGTTCCCGATAGACAATATTCTGCCGCTCGCGCACGACGATCCGATCCCCGGCGTGTGTCTCATGGTCGATGGCGACAAACACCAGGTCGCCGGACTTTCCGGATTTTTCCTCGATTGAGGCGATAGTGGATATCCGCGATACTTCATCGCCCAGTTGCAGCGGCTGGTCAAAAGAAACGCTGCTCGATGCCCACATCCGGCGGGGCAACGGAATGGGTGGCAGAAAGCCGCCCTTTTCGGGATGGCCGTCTGCGCCCAATTCTGCGGTCGGAGCGTCCGGCAGGCAAAGGCACCAGTGCAGCCCTTGCGGGATCTCGGCGGTCACCGGCCGGTCAAGCGTGGCGCAGAAGCGGTCCAGCAGGCCCGGCGTGATCACATCGCTGCGCGTCTCGCTTCTGCCGATCCAGTCCGCCCAGTCGCTCATCAATAGCTCCTTGGCAGACCCAGCACATGTTCGGCGACATAGGACAGGATCATATTGGTGCTGATCGGGGCGACCTGATAGAGTCTTGTCTCGCGGAACTTGCGCTCGATATCATATTCGGCGGCAAAGCCGAAGCCGCCATGGGTCTGGACGCAGGCCTCGCCCGCCGCCCAGCTGGCATCGGCGGCGAGCATCTTCGCCATATTGGCTTCCTCGCCGCAATTCTCGCCCGCCTCATATTTGCGCAGCCCCTCGTGGACCAGCAGCTCGGCCGCGCGCATCTGCGCATAGGCGCGGGCGATCGGGAATTGCACGCCCTGGTTCTGGCCGATCGGCCGTCCGAACAGCACCCGCTCCTTGGCATAGGCGGTCGCCTTCTCGATAAACCATTTGGCATCGCCGATACATTCCGCCGCGATCAGCAACCGCTCGGCGTTCATGCCGGACAGGATATAGCGAAAGCCCTTGCCTTCCTCGCCGATCAGATTGGCCGCCGGCACCCGCATATTGTCGAAGAACAATTCGGTGGTGCTGTGGTTCATCATCGTCTCGATGGGCCGGATCGTCAGGCCGTTGCCGAGCGCGGCATTCATGTCGACCAGAAACACCGACAGGCCATCGGTGCGCTTGGCCACCTCGTCGCGCGGCGTGGTGCGGGCGAGCAGCAGCATCAGATCGCTATGCTCGGCGCGGCTGGTCCACAATTTCTGCCCGTTGATGATATAATCATCGCCGTCGCGCCTGGCCACGGTCTTCAGCGCCAGCGTATCGGTGCCGCTGGTCGGTTCGGTCACGCCAAAGGCCTGCAGGCGCAGCTCGCCGGTAGCGATCTTCGGCAGATACTGGCGCTTCTGCTCGTCCGATCCGTGGCGCAGCATCGTGCCCATGATATACATTTGCGCATGCACCGCGCCGCCATTGCAGCCCTGCGCCTGGATTTCCTCGAGGATCGCAGCCGCCGCCGAGATCGGCAGGCCGGCGCCACCAAATTCCTCCGGGATCAGCGCCGCCAGATAGCCGGCCTCGCCCAGAGCCGCGACAAAGTCGCTCGGATATTCGCGCGCCTTGTCGCGAGCGCGCCAATATTCGCCGGGAAATTTCTGGCAGAGCTTGGCAACTTCCTCTCGTATGTCACTATAATCCTGCATCCATTCATCCTCTAAATTCGCACCGCTCGGATGATCTACTCGCCAACCTGAACCTGGAGTGCCACCGCCATAACAGTCAGTCCTTGAAAACAATCGTCTTGTGGCCGTTCAGAAAAACCCGGTCCGCCAGATGATAATGCACCGCCTGCGCCAGCACCCGGCGTTCGATATGGCGTCCCTTGCTGATCAGGGCTTCGGGCGTGTCGCTATGACTGATCGCTTCCACGTCCTGATGAATGATCGGGCCTTCGTCGAGATCGGCGGTCACATAATGGGCGGTCGCGCCGATCATCTTGACGCCGCGCGCATGCGCCTGGTGATAAGGCTTGGCGCCCTTGAAGCCGGGCAGAAAGCTGTGATGAATATTGATGCAGCGGCCAGCCAGAAACTGGGCCAGATCATCCGACAGGATTTGCATATAACGCGCGAGCACGACGAGATCCGCGCCGCTTTCGGTGACCAGCTGCTTCACCTGCGCTTCCTGCTGCGGCTTGCTGTCGCTGGTGATCGGCAGATAGTGGAACGGAACATCGCCGATAAACGTGGTTTCGACTGCTTTGCGCGGATGGTTGCAGATAATGCCGACCACATCCATCGGCAGCTCGCCAATCCGGTGGCGATAGAGCAGATCGCTCAGGCAATGATCGAATTTGGAAACCATGATCATCACTTTTGGCCGCTCATCGCTCCGCCGCAATTTCCATCGCATCTGCTTTTCTGCGGCAAAAATGCCGAGTGCATCGCTGACCGGGCCGGTCTTGGCACTCTCGGCCAGCTCAAACACCACGCGCATGAAAAAATAGCCGGTTTCGCTGTCGTTGAACTGTTGTGAATCGACAATATTGCCGCCGTTATCGGCCAATATTCTGGCCACGCTGGCGACGAGCCCCGGTTGGTCGGGACACGACAAGGTCAATATCTGCTGGTCTGTCGGCATTTTCATTCTCTCAACGCAAAAAAGTCTGGGTTACATGCGATGTAAGGACTGGTCTGGCCAGACATTTTTGGAGTTGGGGAGCGGATATTGCAGGCGCCTGCGGATTTTACCGAGGCCGTTCGCTGCGAAGCCCAAATTGAATTTGCACGCAATTAAGCCGTTTATCTTGAGAGTAGCCGTCCCTATACCATGGGCACAGGATCATTGATCGACAAAAGGAAAACAGCATTATGAAGACCCGCGCCGCCGTAGCATTTGAAGCCAAGAAGCCGCTCGAGATTGTCGAACTGGATCTGGAAGGTCCAAAGGAAGGCGAAGTGCTGATCGAGCTTATGGCGACCGGCATCTGTCATACCGACGCCTATACGCTCGACGGTCTCGACAGCGAGGGCAAGTTCCCGAGCGTGCTCGGCCACGAAGGCGCCGGTATTGTCCGCGAAGTCGGAGCCGGCGTGACCTCGGTCGCCCCCGACGACCATGTCATCCCGCTCTACACCCCGGAATGCCGCCAGTGCAAAAGCTGCCTCTCCGGCAAGACCAATCTGTGCACCGCGATCCGCTCGACCCAGGGGCAGGGGCTGATGCCCGACGGCACCAGCCGCATGTCCTACAAGGGCGAGACCATCTACCATTATATGGGCTGCTCGACCTTCTCCAATTTCATCGTCCTGCCGGAAATCGCGGTCGCCAAGATCCGCACCGACGCGCCGTTCAACACCAGCTGCTATATCGGCTGCGGCGTCACCACCGGCGTCGGCGCGGTGGTCAACACCGCCAAGGTCGAACCCGGCGCCAATGTCATCGTCTTCGGCCTCGGCGGGATCGGTCTCAATGTGCTGCAGGGCGCGCGCATGGTTGGCGCCGACAAGATCATCGGTGTCGACATCAACGACGACCGGGAAGAATGGGGCAAGAAATTCGGCATGACTCATTTCGTCAACCCGAACAAGATCGACGGCGATATCGTCGAGCATCTGGTCAAGCTGACCGACGGCGGCGCCGACTATACGTTCGACTGCACCGGCAATACCAACGTGATGCGCCAGGCGCTCGAATCCTGCCATCGCGGCTGGGGCGAAAGCATCATCATCGGCGTCGCCGAGGCCGGCAAGGAAATCTCGACCCGGCCGTTCCAGCTGGTCACCGGCCGCGTCTGGAAGGGCACTGCCTTTGGCGGCGCGCGCGGCCGCACCGATGTCCCGAAGATCGTCGACTGGTATGTCAACGGCAAGATCGAGATCGACCCGATGATCACCCACACGCTGACGCTGGAGGAGATCAACAAGGGCTTTGACCTGATGCACGCCGGCGAAAGCATCCGCAGCGTCGTGGTCTTTTGATGGAGACCGTCTCGACCAACCGGAGCCATGCCGGCACCCAGGGCGTCTATTCCCACGCGTCGAGCGCGACCGGCACCGACATGACCTTCGCGGTCTACGTGCCGGACCATGAAGAAGGCGCGAAACTGCCGGTCCTCTGGTATCTCTCCGGGCTGACCTGCACCCATGCCAATGTCATGGAGAAAGGCGAATATCGGCGCGCCGCAAGCGAACTGGGTCTGATCATCGTCGCGCCCGACACCTCGCCGCGCGGCGAAGCTGTGCCCGATGATGAAGCCTATGATATGGGGCAGGGCGCCAGCTTCTATCTCGACGCCACCGAACAGCCGTGGTCGCAGCATTTCAGGATGCGGACCTATATCGAGCAGGAACTGCCCGAGCTGATTGCCAGCGAATTTCCGGTCGATATGGATCGACAGGGCATATTCGGCCACAGCATGGGCGGCCATGGCGCGCTGACCATCGCGCTCCGCAATCCCGACCGGTTCAAGTCGGTTTCCGCTTTCTCCCCGGTCGTCGCGCCCTTGCAATGCCCCTGGGGTGAAAAGGCGCTGGGCGCTTATCTCGGCAGCGACCGGGCGGCATGGCGTTCCTACGATGCCTGCGCGCTGATCGGGGACGGCGCGCGCGTTGCAGACATCCTGGTCGATCAGGGAACCAGCGACCAGTTTCTGGAGGAACAGCTGAAACCGCAGCTGCTGGCAGAAGCCTGCGAAAAAACCGGAATCCCGCTCACGCTGAATATGCGCGAAGGCTATGACCACAGCTATTATTTCATCTCGACTTTCATGGCCGATCATTTGCGCTGGCACGCCGAGCGGTTGTGAGCGAGACCATGCCGCTGCACTTGCAGAAAACTCTGGATAAGGCGCTGGCCGAGCAGCCGGTGGCCGGCGCGGTGGCGATGGTCGGCAATGCGGAGGCGGTGCTGGCTTGTGCTGCATCCGGTCTCGCTGATCCTGCAACGGGAAAGCCGATGGCGCTCGACGCCATATTCCAGATTGCCTCGATGACAAAAGCGGTGACCTCGGTCGCCGCCATGCAACTGGTCGAACGCGGTCTGCTGTCGCTCGACGAACCGATCGATCCGGTGCTGCCCGAACTGGCCCGGCCCGATCTGCTCACCGGCTTTGATCCGGACGGAAAGCCGATCCTGCAGCCCGCCAGCAAGCCGATCACGCTTCGTCATCTTCTCACGCATACGTCCGGGCTCGGCTATGCCTTCACCAGCGCCGACATGGCGAGGGCCCAGGGCAGGGTCGTTCCCGCCAGCATCGCCAGCATCACGGCACCGCTGATGTTCGAACCGGGGACGGACTGGCTATACGGCGTCAGTTCCGACTGGGTCGGACTTGCGGTCGAGTCCGCCAGCGGCCAGACGCTCGGTTCCTATATGGCGGACCATATCTTCGGGCCACTGGCGATGCACGACACCGGCTTTGCCGTCGCTCCGGACAAGATCGGGCGCAGGGTTCCGCTGCTCTCCCGCCAGGATGACGCTCTCGTGCCCTTGCCGATCGAAATTGGCGGCGGCGATGCAGCGGAATTCCACTCCGGTGGCGGCGGCCTCTATTCCACGGCAGAGGACTATATGCGGTTCCTGCGGATGATCCTGAACCGCGGCACGCTGGACGGCGAACGGATCGTCAGCGCCGACACCGTTGCCACCATGGCCCGAAACCAGGTCGGTGAGATGAAGGCCGGGCGCATGGAAAGCACGGTGCCGCTGCTTGCCAGTAACCATGATCTGTTTCCGGACATGGACTGCGGATGGGGTCTCGGCTTTCTGATCAACCCCGAACCCGGACCAGACGGCCGGTCAGCCGGCAGTCTGGCCTGGGCTGGTTTGCCCAATTGCTATTACTGGATCGATCCGGCCAGCGACCTGGCCGGGCTGGTGCTGATGCAATTTCTGCCCTTCGGCGACGAGGCCGCGCTACGCGTGCTGGCGGCGGTGGAAGCCGCGACCTATCGTGCGCACAGCTAGTTCGTGACCGGCCAGCTCGTCGCCGCATCCATTCAAATTCTGGAGAATAGATCATGACCACCCCATCGCGACCCTCCTCGATCGGCAATGCCGAACGGAAGCAGCGGCTGGACGATTTGCGCCATGCCATGCCCGCAAACAGCGTTGACGCCGTACTGATCACTCCGGGCAGCAATATGCGCTATTTCTTTGGCGAGGCCTTTTATGAAAGCGAGCGCCTTGTCAGCATCCTGATCACCGCCGACCGCACCACCTTCATCTGCCCCAAATTCGAGGAATCGGCGATCCGCGCCAAATTTCCGATGGCCTCCGAAATGGCCTTCTGGGAGGAGCATGAAAGCCCGTTCACGCTCGTCGCATCCCTGTTGACCGAACAGGGCTGCCAGCGATGCGCGATCGACCCGGAATGTTCCTATGGCCATGCCGCCCGGCTGGTCGACGCGCTGGACCGGCTCGCCCAGCCGATTGCCAGCGACTCTGCCGCCGCCATCATCGCACCGCTGCGCGCAACCAAGTCACAGCAGGAAATCGACCTGATGATCGCGGCCATGCAGCTCACTCTCTCGGTTCACCAGACGATCTTCGAGTGGATCAAGCCGGGCATGAAGGCCAGCCAAGTGATCGCCGAAATCGACCGCCTGCACCGCGCCGGCGGTGCCGATGGCGGCAACAGCTTCTGCGCGGTCCAGTTTGGCGAAGCGACCTCGCATCCGCACGGCGTCCCCGGCGATCCGGCGCTGCAGGACGGCGAGCTGATCCTGATCGACACCGGCTGCACCATCGACGGCTATAATTCCGATATTACCCGCACCTATGCCCTGTCCAAACTGGACAGCGGGACCGAGAAGCTCTGGCATGTCGAAAAGCAGGCCCAGCAGGCTGCCTTCGACGCCGCTGCCATCGGCACGCCATGCGAAGCGGTCGACCAGGCCGCCCGCGACGTGCTGATCCGCCACGGCCTTGGTCCGGACTATGATTTGCCGGGTCTGCCCCACCGCACCGGCCACGGCATCGGTCTGGATATCCACGAAGGCCCCTATCTGGTGAAGGGCGACCGCACCCCGCTTGCCGAGGGCATGTGCTTCTCCAACGAGCCGATGATCGTGGTGCCGGGCCGGTTCGGTATCCGGCTGGAGGATCATTTCTATATGACGGAGTCGGGGCCGCAATGGTTCACCGAGCCGCAGCAGGATCTGTACCGGCCCTTTGGCTAGAGTTTACATCCCGTGCTCCCGGAAGGGAGAAGGAAAGCTATCCCGGAAAAAATTGTCTTCCATCCGGCCGATCTCGCTCGCAGGTCCGCGATATCGACAGCAAACGAATGTTACTGAGGTCGAACGCGGGTAGGGCGGGCAGTATCGCAATGCCACGTTCCCGACTGATCTGCTGAAGCCCTATCGCTTGAACGACGTTTATAATGGATCGGGTTTTGGGACCTCTGCTTCGCCGGAATGAAGCCTATTCGAAATCTCAGACGATGTTGAACGAATTGGCTCGACCAGGCATTCCAACCCCGCCGCGATGTCCGCGGAAATATCCTTAAATTCGCGCTCCCCGGCCAGGCCCAGCCATTTCTGTCCTTCCGTCAGCGCGATCAGGCAGGTTGCCGTGCGCAGCGCGCTCATCTTGAGCCGGATTTCACCGGACTCCTCCATCGCCGACAGGCGCTCTGCCAACAGCACAAGAGCCTGCTCCATCTGTGGCTTCAGCAGGTCTCGCATGGGGCCTGGGCGAAGACCACTGGCGAGCAATTCCAGGTTGGCTCTGGCGATCGTTGTCACGTCAAAACCGTGCTGCTCTTCCAGGGCCGCCAGATCATCCCGCAGCGGCGACCATCGATGGGGTACCTCGGACGGATCCATAGCGGCAAATTGCAGCGCCGCTTTGACGATTTCGTCCTTGCTTCCGAAATGCTTGTAGATTGCGCCCGTGCTGAGGTCGGCCTTGCTGCGGATCGTTGCGATCGATGTCTTTTCCAGGCCCAACTCGCCGATGCAGCGAATCGTGGCGCGAAGAATACGCTCTCGCTGAGCTTTCATATGTTCCGGGCTTCGCTTGGGCATGACTCGCTGCAGTATAAGGATGAAAGCCGTAACATAAACGATCTTGACCAATCGGCAATAAGAGAATAAATGTTCTCTTATTGCGCTGGCGAAGGTAGAAATATGTGCCTCCGACATTCGACTCAGGGTTGCTTGCGGCGCGCGGCCTTTTGACCAACGGGTCGGTTGGATGGAGCAGAGGTCAGAATATTCTCACGCGGGCTACGCCACACCAGTCGGCCCCGCACGGAAGGCAAAGAAGGAAGAAACTGATGGGAAAAAAATTACTGTTCGCCTTGCTCTCGGTCACACTTGCCGCAGCGGTGCTGGCGTCGCCCAGGGATTCGCTATCACGGTCGCCCGTATCGACTGTGACTGACGCTCCTAATCCTCAAAAACCATCAACCGGTCCGCAAGCACTCACGGCGGCAGACCTGGATGCGTGGCTCAGTGGCTTCATGATGAGCACGCTGCAGCAGGGCAAGATTGCCGGCGCGGAAGTCGTAGTTGTGAAGGATGGGCAGGTGCTGCTGAAACGCGGCTATGGCTACGCCGATGTGGGAGCCAAAACGCCGATGGATCCGGACCGTAACCAGGTACGGATCGGCTCCGTTGCGAAACTGTTCGCCTGGACGGCAGTGATGCAACAGGTCGAGGCGGGCAAAATAGACCTCAACGCGGACGTGAACCGCTATCTCGATTTCAAGATTTCCCCACCGGGAGACCGCCCCGTGACCATGATCGATCTGATGAGCCATCGCGGCGGTTTTGAGGAAGGTCTGAAGGATCTCCTTGCCACCGATCCTGCGCGGCTGAAAACGACGGAACGCTATTTGAAGGAAAACACCCGGCCCTTCCTGTTCGCGCCAGGAGAAGTGCCTGCATATTCGAACTATGGCGTTGCGCTTGCCGGCTATATCGTTGAGCGGGTATCCGGCGAGCCTTACGAGACCTATGTCGAGCGGCATATCCTCAAGCCGCTGCACATGAACAGCAGCACGCTGCGCCAGCCGCTTCCACCAAAATTTAGCAAGACCGCGGCGAAGGGATATCGGACCAGCGAGGCTGCCCCCAGTCCCTTCGAACTGGTAGGAACTGCACCGGCGGGCCAGATTTCCGCGACGGGTGCGGATATGGGTAATTTCATGCTAGCCTATTTGCAGGACGGTCGCTTTGGCGATGCGCGAATCCTGAAACCCGAAACGGTCCGTATGATGCGCGAACCTATGCTGGAGGCGCCGGAAGGCTTCGACTCAATGGCATATGGATTTTTCCGCGCGGAACGCAACGGCCGTCTTGTGGTGGGCCATGGCGGCGATACCATAGTGTTTCACAGCGACTTGAACATGCTCCCCCAGGAAGGCGTCGGAATTTTTGTCAGCTTTAACAGTGCGGGCGAGGAGGGTTCCGTATATGGCGCGCGCGATCGGCTGCTCGAGCTGTTCCTGGACCGCTATTTTCCGGCGCCTGTTGCGGTTACGCCGCCAGCCGTTGAGGGGGCGGCAGAGGATGCACATGCCATCGCAGGCAATTATGACACTTCACGGCGGGTCGAAACAGGGTTCATCAGCCTGTTCTATTTGCTGCAACAGGACCAGATCGTCGCGAACGAAGATGGCACGATCAGCGTGTCTTCGCTGGCGGACAAGCGCTTCCGGGAGGTTTCTCCCGACTTGTGGCAAGAGGTCGGCGGCACACGGCAGTTGCGCGTGACCGAGGCGGGCGGGCGCCGCGCAATCATCGACAGCCATAATCCTGTCTCGATATTGCAGGCTGCACCGGCCAGTCGGAACGGTACTATTTTCAAGCTCGTCGCCGGATTTTCTCTTCTCGTGCTGCTGTGCACGGCCATTGTCTGGCCTGTCGCGGCGTGGGTGCAACGCACCCGTCAGCTGCCCCCGGTCGCTACCGGTCGGGCGGCACTGCTTCGCCGCCTGACGCGTATCGCCGTGGTGGTCAATCTAGTCTATCTGGTCGGCTGGTACCTGCTGCTCGCCCCGATGTTGAGCAGCGAGTACAGCTTTTACAATGACAGCATCAATGTCTATATCCGCATTCTGCAAGTCGGCGCAATCTTGCCGCTGATCGGCGCGATCCTGGGGGTTTGGAACGTCTGGCTGGCCTTCAGGACAAGTCAGGGCTGGGCCGCCCGTCTTCGTAGCGTGATTGTCGCGCTGGCGCTGATCGGCTTCCTGTGGGTTGCCTGGATAGCGGGGTTCATGAGCTGGAGCCTCAATTATTAGGAGGCAAGACAGATGAGTGCCGAGCTGGGGAGATGATGGGGACGTTATCTTTGATCAAGTCCCTGGACGAGCCGGTCAGACAGGTTTGTCCAGGGCCTAGAGCCACGGTATCGCATAATCCTCCTGCCGGCATGACTCGGCCGGATGAATATACGGCTTCAGCCACGCTGATGATGCTCATCCGGCGATGATTACGCTCCGGATCGCGGACAGAACAGCGGGCCGTCCGAAGGGTAGAAATTACTAAATCTTTGAAAAATTGGTCGGGACGAGAGGATTCCCGACTAAGGAATTTCATCTATTACCGTCAACGCAAAACCGCAGAATTCCTAGGGTTTTATTCTCTAAAACATGTTTGAATCAGTTTAGGTGCACAGTCAAGTGCACAATTTGTGCGCAATCTGTCATCTGCGGTTTTGTCATAAAACACTGAGATTTGATCCCAAGGCAGGCTGCTATTCTGTCATAAGTTTCCTATTGCCGACGTAGTTTGCGCGGAACAATCATCCGCATGACCTGATTGGTACCTTCAAAAATGCTGTGCACCCGCAAGTCGCGCCAGAAGCGCTCGATTGGATAACCCTGCAAATAGCCATAGCCACCAAAGAGTTGCAGCGCGTCGTTGACAATCTTGTTGCCATTGTCGGTGGCCAGTCGTTTGGCCATGGCGGCGAATTTGGTCTTGTCCGGCACACCTTCTGTTACCTTGGCGGCAGCGTCACGGGATCCTCCATAAATATTTTTCGAGATCTCGCCTCATATTACGGGCGGTTCAGGACGGAGCCTCAGGCAGGCGCAGGGTTTTGCTAGGGTAAGTAATGATTGCGGAACGCCGAGGTGATCCATCAGAATATGTTCAATATTTGCCGAATGCCCTGGAAGCCCAGCTCCAAGATCACCGCCATGATGTGAGGCCGCTTTGGGGAAATGAAACCACGCAACGCGTGGCGTAGTTGCTCGCTCAGCATACCAAGGATTTTGCCCGCAAGGATACGCTTTTAAGTAATGGTCTGGATCGGACACATTGAGGCGGACATGCTTGATAGTGGATTAAGCGAAGGCTCCGATCGAAGCACTGCACGTTTGCTGCGTCTCAAAGATGTCCTACACCGTGTTGGATTAGGCCGATCAACCATCTATCGCTGGATGGATGAGGGCAAATTTCCAAAACCGCATTCCATTGGTGATTATGCCGTTAGATGGTTGGAAAGCGATGTCGATGCGTGGATTGCCTCGAAGACATCACACGGTGGTGCGAATTAGCGCTATGCCTATTTTATAAGTTGAATCCATATTTTGTTCGACCGATGTTTTAAACAATCGGTGTGACCAAACGAGAGGCTCTTTTGGAAGGGAAGGCAAATCAAGTCTGACCAACATCAACGTTTTGGTCTTGTTCGACTGGCTTGACCGGAACTTGTTTTAGCCAGTCAATCACCGCTTTAATCCGCCCGACACTGCGTAAATCACGATGCACAACGATCCAGAAGCTGCGTCTTATTGCGATTTCCTCCGGCAGAATGTGCATGATGGAAGGATCATTTCGAGCCATGAAATAGGGAAGAATCGCAAGCCCCAATCCTTCGGCACACATGGAGCGCTGCATATTGATACTGGTGCTGCAGGTCTGCGGTACCAAAGCGGGATCGATTTCCGAAAGATAACGCAGTTCATCGGCGTAAATGAAATCGGGAATATATCCGATGAGAGGAAATTTGTGGAGATCCTCCGGTTTTTCCGGCTTGCCCATTGCGCTGACAAAGCTTTTGGCAGCGTAAAGGCCAAGACCATAGTCACTCAGCTTTTGGG
>Ga0207901_1000349_pt1 | contig 13570 bp, 7 predicted proteins | sample LinPmetageLP46_FD_184057 | JGI IMG/M metagenome (GOLD analysis project Ga0207901, IMG submission 184057) | Marine viral communities from the Pacific Ocean - LP-46 (SPAdes) | ecosystem: Environmental > Aquatic > Marine > Oceanic | place: Pacific Ocean | collected 2011-06-12
TTGTCATTAAATCTCTCAAACTGCGGCTGTTATAACAGCCGCGCTTTTCGATGTTCCATTCCGTCGGAAAGCAGGGAAATGGTAGACGCTGAGGGGTTCGAACCCACGACCCGCTGATTAAGAGTCACCGTCAAACGGTTTTCGCAGGTTTGCGTTTGATTGCGCGGTACTTTTCTAACATACTTATATATATGCATTAATGTTCAAAAAAGCTCTACGCTCTGTTCCCTTAGATTGCGCGCCATTACTTGTTGTGGTGGTTGCTATGTGGTTGCTATTATGAATTGTCAGAGCCGCATTTTTTTGCCATAAGCTGGGACATTGAGGTGCCAGACATGCCGCGGATTACCAAAACCTTTGTAGAATCATTGCCCGCTCCACAAGGACGGCCGACTTTTGCGTGGGACGACAAGGTCTCCGGTTTCGGGGTTAAGGTCTTGCCAAGCGGCAAACGAAAGTACGTGTTGAAGTATCGCACACATGGCGGTCGTGCAGGCAGACAGCGATGGCTGAGTCTGGGCATGCACGGACCAGTGACTGCCGAGCAGGCAAGGGCAATATCACAGCGCGCGCTTGCGACAGTCGCCGATGGGGGGGATCCGCAAGCAGCTCGGCTGGAGATGGCAACTGAGCCCACCTTGTGCAATGTGTGGGATCGGTATGAGCGCGATCATTTGGATCTCAAAAAGCCCGCGACCAGGCGGAATTACCAGGCCATCTGGAATGATCGTCTCAAACCCACATTTGGCAAACACCCGATCAAGGATATTCGGCGCGGGGAGGTCGACGCGTTCCATAAGAAGCTGGCTGCAACTCCCTATCAAGCCAACCGCACTCTTGCGCTGCTTTCAAAGCTTATGAACCTTGCGGAACAGTGGGAGTGGCGGGAAGGGACCAACCCCTGTCGTCACATAAGTAAATTTCGTGAGCAACCTCGGCAGCGGTTCCTAACTGTCGACGAAATTCAATCGGTCCGGAAGGCGAGCGACAAACTTGTACGAGAGAAGGAGATCACTGCACATGCTGCCAGCATCCTTGAGCTGTTGCTCCTGACGGGAGCCAGGTCAGGTGAGCTGGCAAGCGCTAATTGGAATTGGGTGGACTGGGAGCAACAGATCATAGCTCTTCCGGATAGCAAATCGGGAGCCAAGACGATCTATCTGTCGAAAGATGCAGTGGCTGTGCTGCGCAAACAGCACGCACGATCCAAAGGGCAGCCGTTTGTTTATCCTGGTCGATCAGCTGGGAAGCACATTCACAATCTTCGCAAGCCATGGGCGCGCATTTGCGCTGAGGCGGGCTTGGAGGGTGTGCGCGTCCACGATCTAAGGCATACCGCAGCCAGTCTTGCACTTGGTTCGGGCACGAGCCTTGCCATCGTAGGGCGGCTGCTTGGTCATACCCAAGTACAGACGACCCTTCGCTATGCGCACCTAGACAAGGACCCGGCTCTTCAAGCTGCCAACATGATCGGTCTGAAGATACGTGGGAATGAGCCGGAGAAGGAAGAATAGGACCAGGCTATTGGAGGGTGCGCTGGAGAGGCGACGTAAACGCTCAATTAGAATGAGATTAGGTTTCGCAACGTCTCGAATTGGGCCGTTTGCTGACAGGCAGGTTTCGGATAGGTGGTCGCGAGAAGCGGACCTTCGTTCAGCAGTGTCGAAAAATTGATATTGACGATGACTTGACCACACTTTGTAACCCACCGCGTGTTCATTCTCTGCAAGAGACGCTCGCGAGTTTTAATTTCGTTAAAAATCTCTGAATCGCCCGGCCGTTCGGTCCCTGCCGCAGTATGTTACCTTCTCTTGTGTATTGGTGCTGACTCAGCCAATAGAGGAAGCTCTTGGGTAGCGCTATTTGAACAGTGCCGCCGCAACCGGGGATGAAGTAGGGCAACTATAAAATGGGAATTGGATGGGGTCCGGGCGGCCCGACCGACAGCCTGAGCCGGTTCGCAGCGCATGAGGTTCGCCGGCAGCTCGCCGGCAACCCGGTTGCGCGCCGTGCGCGTTATCCTGCCGACTACCGCTTGCTGCGAATCCTAATGGGGGCCCCGTTTAGTCTATTCCTGGCCCGCTATTTGATCGTCGATCTCGCTGTGCTCAATGTCGAGGCATGGTCTCGGATCGTTGCGCCCGACGTAGCAAAGATGTCGACGGCACAAGCGGAGCATATCGTCGACATCGTGACGACCGTGCCGAGTTACTTGCTCGGCGCGCAGATTGGTTTGCTAACGATAATCTCTCTGGCCTTGGCGCTTGTCACACTGATCGCGCAGCGGGACGACGCGACTACCGACGTCAAGGTTTATTATCATGAATCGATGTTCTTTGGCATTACTGCGAGCGGCATCGCACTCGCGGCCGTTTTGTCCATCCAGTTCTTCTGGCCTTTGCAGACCGCTCTCCACCTGTTGGGCGGCGGTTCAGATTCGCCGGCCTTCAAGTTGGCATTAGTCGCCGCGCACACCGCGTGGTTCGTTATAAACCTGTGGGCGGTCGCGCACTTTGTCTCGGTGACTTTCAGCTTCGTGCAGCGCTCGGCGCGAGAACACCTGCGGGAAAGATACACCGCCAATGTGATATTGCCCCGCCAGCTCACCGACCGCCTTCGCCAGCAACTATACGGAGCATCAGGCGGTGCTCCGAAGTCAAGCATGCCCAGCGCCAGCTTCGGATTTTCCTTCCACAGGGGGGCCGAGATCGAGATTGAAATGGACTTCGCGCCGAACACGGTGCTTGTCGATGTGCACATGGGCATCGTGCGCTGGGTATTTGGCAGATGGTTGAAGCGCTGCTCTGTTGATCCAGCGCCGGTAAGTCAGGCGGCTCATTCTGGCCCCCGGCTATGGTTCACACCTGCACTAGATCGCCCGATGCGAGGCCGGATCGCTTGGTGCCAGCGCAGCGGTGGCGTGCCTTTGACCAGTTTGGAACGGTGGTTGCTCCGCTGTGCATTTCGTTTTGAGGAGCGCCGCAATGAGGGATGACCTGCCGACGCAGGAGCAGATCATGGAGGAACTGGGGGACCGTGCAATCGCGCAGATCGACCGCCGCGCGCCTGTAGCTTTTGGCGGGGCGCTCGATGAACTGATTCGATATCACCGCTTCCTTTTGGGACTCCACGCGACTGAAACCGAGGAGGGGCAGCCATTCAGCTATGCAGAAGTGAGCGGGTTGGCTTGGAGCGCGCCACATGTCGAGTGGATTCGCCAATACCGCCGGCTGTTCGATCGAGCAGCCGAACGGATTCCTGATGAGCAGCGTTTACTCGAAACGCTTGCCTATGTGCCCTATCGCCTACTCGACGTAGAGCCAGGCGTCCGTTTGTCGACGGCTGTTGTCGAGGGCATTTTGGACTTGCAGCCGATATTAATGCACGCAATCGAGGCCTGGGTGACTCGTCGGTCGATTATCGAGGGCGATGCCGATGTAGAAGCAGAACGTGTCGGTCTCAGCGGTTCGGACGCCCGTGCCTTCGCTAAGGTGATGCCAGCCATCGTCGGCGCATGGGAGGCAAATCTCAACACCGCGTCGTCCGTCTACGGGTGGCAGGCCGAAGGCAACACGCAGGCCGAAGAAATGTGGTCGCGTTACGTGTCGGCGTGGCCTCTCTTGCGCCAGCATCTTGGCAATACAGCTTATTGCCTAGCGGTCGCCGTGTGGAACGGTGACAAGACCGGCGCGCACCTTTTTCGTGAGGCACTTGTCCGCTGGCCGGGCTCTGCGCTGCTTGATGTCGAGCGCGATGGGATCGATCGCTTTCCCTGGCTGCTGATGCCTGATCTCTTGAACGAGGAATGGCCGGCGGCGTCTGCCCGGTCCGCGAGGGTGGGGCACCCCTACCTACCGCAAAATGGGCCAGGCGGAATCTTCGCACAGATTGTCGATGGGGCGCGGCAGGATGTGATGCTCGTCACCGCCTCGCTGATGCTAGTCTGGTCGATCAGCGGCGGAGTTGGCGCGGAGCTAGCCGCCGTCACGGCGCGGGAGCTGATTGGCGGGGTAGGCTCGGATCCGAACGAGCCGAACGCGAGCGCCCTCGAGTTTAAGACGATTGTCGAGGGTCTCATCCGCCTCCAGCTGGTCGGCGAACGCTATCAAGACGGCACCCATGGACATTGGCTCGACAAGTTAGTCGCCAGCATGGACAACATGCGCGAGGATTCCGTTGTCCCGGGACGCGTTTTCACTCCGACGACGATGCATGATCGTGAGCAACTAATCATGGGCGACCTGGCGTTGATAGCCGCGCTCGCTCCCCTCGAGGGCTCCGGAGATGTAGTCGAAGACATGGATGTGGTCGCGGCTGATGAGACGCTGCCTCCGCTCGGCGACCGTTCGCTGCGCGACATATTGATGGAATTTGAACGCTACCGGCAAATTCTCGCCACTGAGCCTCCGGCTCTGGCACAAGCCATTCATGCGCTGACGCCGGACATCGACCCCGCAGCCGCAATTTCAAATCTAAATCGGGTGATCGACGATACGACTTCGACGATCGAACTCCGTCGCCGCGAGCGGTTAGTTGCCAAGGACATCGACGCTGCCGCGATGGAGGATTTGCGGGCGGCTATCGAGGCCGACGTTCTTGCTGAGCCCGCAATAGTGCCGGTTTTTGACGCGGTGAGTGTCTTCCTCGCAGATGAGGGAACGGGCGAGGAGAGGACAGCCCGTTTCACCGGCATCGGAAAAGGTAGGCTAATCCGACCCGAGATGGAGCAGGCGAGCTTGAACTGGACTGAGTTCATCGCGAAGCACGCGCGCGAAGCGGCAGGCCAATACGCATTTGAGGTATTCGCAAGGATGTCGCGAGAATTGATCCGAGCGGACGGTAAGCTCGATGATCCGATCTTCTGGCGTGCGATCCCCGACCTTGTTGAGCGCGTCGGCGACCAACCAGTCCTGATCGTAGCCACTCAGGATTCGATCGACCACCTTGGACGGCTGCGTTTCGGACGCGACGACCCACTCGCCGGTTTCGACGTCTCATATGAGCGGACGCCGCGCGAGCGAGGGCGCTATGTCGTGACCATCGCGGGGGTCGAGGTGTTCGCGACGAACTTGCCGACTGGAACTGCGTGGCTGACGTCGGCAAGGCATCTGCGGCGCATCGGCTACGCACCCGTCGCCGAGGGACGGGTGAGTCTCGCCTATCAACCGGATGAGGGCAGCGAGACCACTGTAGGCAGCCTAGTCGTCGGCTTCCGCCAAGTGCTGGAATGGAGCGACGATCCAGTGATTGAAATCCAGTTTGGTGCAATCAATCAAAAAGACGAAGCCAAGGGACCGAATAAAGAATAACAGCTCGTGCGGACTACTCTGAACGTATCCTCGCTTACACAGCACCCGATTAGCGTCACCACGTTGTCCGATCCGATGCCCAGACCACAATCTGGTTGACAATACAAAGGAAACGAGAGTCGGCTTATAGGACTGTCGCCGAATTGGCTCAACGACAGAAACTGGGGTGCAAAGCTGCCACTCGCGCCAACGGACTGGTTGATAATTAAACATGGCATTTTGTAGGTTTTGCCACTTTTCGTTTGAATTCGGAAATTTTGCAAGCTGCCTTGACATCGACTGGCTTCAAGCCATCCTACGGCAAGAAGAGGTGGCAAGGCGTTAACCTGTATTTGCTATTTGGTGTCAGCATTCCTGAATTAGCATGTGCCCGAACGCGACGCCATAAGCTTTACTCGGAGAGTAATCTATCGCAACGGCCTCGATCGCCACATAGGTATAGGCTCGACTTCGCTCGTGACATTCCGACGTAAAAAGTTTCGCGGTCATGCTCTTCGCTGAGGTCGTCGAAGGCCCAAAGGATTATTACATCTCTTTCCAATCCCTTGAAGCGAGCTACCGTATCTACTGCCACAACATTCGGCCCGAAGTCTTCGAGCTTTCCGAAGCGTGCGGGTTTAGGAATTGGCAACGCTCGTAGTGCTTCCTCAAAGCCGGCCTTCGCTCTGTTGTCACAGAGTAAAACGGCGATGCTGTGCGGAGGGACCTGCTCGTCGGCTATCAGTTTGGTGATCAGCGAACCAATGGATTTAGCCTGAGAATCGATGCGCGAAGCTGGGAGGGTGGTGACCTCTACACCTTCAATTGGTGATGGGGTGACCTCTACTCCACGGTAATGCTTGTAAGCTGCTCGATGCACAGCTCCAGTGTTTCGGCAGTTTTGATCAAGGACCATTGGCTCAGAACTGATCGGAATGCTGCCCGAGCGATGATAGATGTCCTGGTTCTCATCGAGGAACACGTAGAGCAAGCCCTGTTCGAGATCGTTGAGCAACATTTCTACCGGCAGCCAAAAGTCGTCTCCGAAATCCTGCGCCTCATCAACAACGATGGCGTCATATTTCGGTCCAAGGGCATCAATAGAGTTCGCCAAGGCAATCGGCATAATATGATCGAACTCGTTCGCTCGCGGATAATCCCTTCGAGCCTCAGCAAGGAAATCACGTGCAATTTCTTTCTTGGCACGCGAGGCCCATGCGCTGCAAACTTGGTGGAAGCTCGCAACATCTAGATTGGAGACATCAGCGCATTGTTCTCGCAGGAAGTCGGCTAAAGGGCGATTGAAGCAAATGAACAAGGTACGGAGTCCCTCGTTTGCCGAGCGAATAGCTTTTTCGCGGGCGATGAGCGTTTTACCTGTGCCAGCTCCGCCTGCGATCATTACCCGACGCTGTCGCTGCAAAATATCGAGAATTTGCGCCTGCCTCTCAGTAAGCGCAATCCGCTCGCGTTCCTCATCTTGGAGGCGGGCAGAGAGAAGCGGGCGTGTCGACACCCTGCGAGCGAAGGTGTCAACAATCGCATCAACACCTCGTTTCCCGAGGTCCTCCAATCGGTCGTCGTTCCGACCCCAATAGGTGAGAGCATGGCTGACCCACTGTTGGAGACTGTCCATGTCATTTCGGTCGCCAATGATTTCTAGAGGCGCATCGGGACCGCGCAATTGGTCACCGTTGCCAATCCCTGGGAAAAAAGCGGCGTGCCCTATGTTAAAGCGCCGGATACCGAGACGTAGCCAAGCCGGATTCTCCCTCAGCTTTTCTAGTATCGAGTACTTGCCATTCTTAGCTTGCTCGAAAGGGTTCTTTATGGGGTGTTGCTTATCCTTGCGGTCCACTGAGGTCCATTTTTGGTTCCCATAATCCAATAAAACCCTGCCACCTTTTACCTCGAGCACTAAGAGACCGAAGCGGGGGTGTACAATCAGAAAATCGCATTCCCCATCTCGAGGTCCGCCACGTCGGGGCTTAGCTATCCAAGCCACCGAATGCATGACCGTAAAGTCGTCACTCAACTGGGAGTTGAAGGCCTCCAGCAGCTTCAGTTCAGCAGAAGATTCCGACTGGGCCAGCTCGACGGGAGGTAGGCAATTAGCCATCAGTCTTGTAGTTCCAAGCTAGAGTTGAAGGGGATAAATTTGATTCCTTCGTAACCAAAGTCGACCTTAACTCTGATCGCAAAACCGCTTCGATCGACCTCGATGATTTGTCCTTTACCCCATAATGTATGGCGCACGTAGGCGCCTACCTGCAGGTTCAGCTTAAAGGCGCTGGCCATTTCCTCCGCTTGAGCCCGCCAAGCATCATCAAACCAATACTCTTCAACCTTCTCAAAGGGATTGCTGATGGCGTTGACGTGCTGGCTCTTCAGATCTCGCGCATTCTCTACAACATAAATCCAGTATTCTGTGGGGTGCTTCTGTGCCATGTCGAACTGGACATGGGACAACTTCACACCCCGCTGCGTCCACTTGTTCTCGAGTCCTTTGACCTCGATCAGACGTCTTTCCCCGTCGGGACCAGTCGAGCGGATATCATATCCTGGATTGTTGTGAGGCTGTTCTTCGGGTGTCCACCCACGCTGTTCTTCAAATTTTAGGGCAGCCTTGACGGCTTCGAAGTCTACCAAAGCACCAATGTCCTCTTCACCGGTGGAGTGATCGCTATCGTCGGGCCCCCGATCACCGTCCCGTGAAACGTATGAAAGCATCCGGGAAGTGCGTGCTTTGCGCTCCCGACCACCAGTATTGGAAGTGGCGCGTTTTGAATCACCAAACTGCCTTGTGTCAGGATTATTGGTCGAATCGCTATCATTTTTTTCCTTGTCCCCGCAGAACAGCGGGGAACCTCGTTTGGATTGGAAGTTTTCCTTCGTATCGGCGCTGTCAGACGAGACATTGGCGGTTGCTAAATTTTCCTCGGAACCGTCTCCGTCGTCAGTGTCTGAAGGAATTTCGCTGATATCGGAGGAAGGCTCTACCTCATCATCGTACAAACCGCCTGCTGATTGACCTAGCTCCGCCGTCTCGCTGTCAAACTGATCCAGTGGATCGGAGGTGCCCGGGGCTGCATCTCCTTCACTTGCTTCGGGCGCGTCCTCATTCAGGTCGCCAAGAGCAATCCCCAACTGCTCTTTTTCTTCCTCGACTGGCATCATATAGCCAGTATCCAGAAGGACCTGCTCCGCAGCTCCCCTGCTGGGCGACAGCATTATGAGCGTGGCCGTGGCTACGAGTGCCTTTGGGTCAGATACTGCGCTGAGCCCGTCCAATTCCGAGAAGATAGCTGTCATAGCCGAGGGCCAATTTATTTCTGACTTCGATCTTGCCACATGCAGAACTTTGGCTTGTGCTTCGAAAAACGCTGGGACGTGCGCAATAGGCGAGCAAACCGGTGGATCGAATTCGGATATCTCAGCACGCACCCCAAGAGTTTGACTGCTTTGAACCTCGATATCCCTCAGCATCACACGCAATGCACCTCGAGAGGGGGCATTGGGTGCAACCCAGAGGAGCAGATCAGCGCGCTCCCGAAGTTGCTTACTGGCCTGCAACTCAGGGTTGCGCTCGGGCTCGTTGGCAAGGCGCAAACTTGCCACACTAGACAAGGGCCTTGCGCCCAAGCTTTGGTAGATTCGTGCGATCGAGGTACGGGCTGCCTCGGGCGGCTTAACCAAGTAGTCGTTCAGCGCCGACCCAAAAGCATCGGCCAAATGTGGAGCATCGATCCAGATCGCGTCCTCTGGCCAAACCGCATCACCAGTGACTGTTAACAAAGAGCCATCTTTTTTCAGGAGATTGAGCGCTTCGAAAAACCCTGGATCATTCTGCTCCAGGATGCCGCACAGCTTTTCCAAGCATCGGTCATGGGTTTCAACATCTTCAGACGTTAGGTCACTGCGAGCCGCGATCTTCAACATGAGGTTCGCGAAATCGCTTGCCACTGGCTGATCACGTACGCCCAGCAAGTTATAGAACGAGGAGAGTGGAGCCATATTTCGATTGGCTAGCCACCAGTAGCCACGAAAAGGTGGAGGAAGCCAGAACACCTCCTCTGACCCAAGAAAATCCTCGAGTTGAGGATCGTAAATGAAATCCTGCGCACTTAGCGCCTCGATGGCGGCAAGATTGTCCTCTGCATCAACGCGTTCATTTAAAATTGCATAAGTCACCGTGGAAGGCGCTTTCTTCTTCTGCATACAGGACAGAAGATGATCGACTACGACTTGCGTCTCGGGTTCGTCGGGAACCTCAAGAAGGTCTAGTATTTCGTTCACCGTGCTGCTGGCGCGTCGAAGCGGGGCAAGGTCAATCACAGGGGCCTGAGAAGAGAAGCCAGCAGCACGGGCCGCCCGATACACCTCTGTTGGCAGGTAGAGGTTATCGGGGTCCCTCTCTCCATCCACGACCGCTGGCAGAAACTCCAAGTCTTGGAGCTCCTGAAGGGTCTCCCTGTCATCGTCCTCAAAACGGGGCCACCGCTCGATTATATGCCGAATTAGAGGTGTGATCTTCTCGGCCACCTCGTCAGGAGTGCCTTCCTCTGCAAGCTCCGATAGTCTGTCGACAATATGCCGCGCTGTGACGGTGTCCGGCATACCTAGCTCTGACTCGAGCAGGTCACGCAGCTTAGCGCCAATCGCTCCCATCGGCATCCAGCTTTGGTCTACCCAAGTCTCCCGATCGTCACCCAAGATGGTCTCGAGTGGGGCCGACCAATAATAGCAATCACTTGGTTTCACATAGGAGCCAGCTTTAGTTCTAACGAATGCCGTGTCGCGCAGTCGGCCCATGCTACCTCTGTCAGCAAGCTCATTTTTGTGCGTTACAATTTGCGCGACGATCTCACGATACTGATCGCGCGTTAAATCGTTAGCCAGTATGGTGGTAAGATGGCTGTCGATGTATTCGTGAAAACTAAGAACGTCTACATTAAGAACATGCCGTGCAAAATCGTCCATTCCCGGGCAAAATAGTGAAGTGTCAATTAGTCGGAAATAACCGCTGGGGTCACGGAAGTGTCCCGGTAACTGGCTCCGGGAAGGTGGAACAAATGCTTGCTTAGTCCGGAGAATCGGGGTGTCTGAGAGGCTGCGCTCCGTTGCTCGTGTTTCATCGGCGAGGAACGAAACGAGGAGCTCATAGAATGCAGTTGCATCTTCCGGCCTAGTTCCAATGAGCTGCAGGGCGTCCTCACTGTCAGAGATGGCATTGGTCAGCAGATCGGCAAACTTTTCCAACGTTAGTTCGTCAACTAGGCCTTCTAGCGCAGGGATGGCAGAGACCTGATCGTCCACTATCGGGCAGTCAGGAAAATAGCGTCGAACATGTGCGGAGCTTACCTCATGGGGCAGGCGCCAAAGTTTATTAGGACTGGCGGGATTTCCATCGATGTCGAGCAGAAAAACGGAGGCTTGAAGGCGCTGCACCACCGACTCGTATCCGAGCCTTCCTGATGACACATCCATCAGCCGCGCGACCGCTTTCCATAGGTCAGGAACTGTTGGTTCATCTGTATTAATGCCGGCCCCAGCATTGTTTTCTAGAGCGGAGACCGCCGTCAAAAGGACTAAATTCCTTGCGCCTACTGCAGTAAGAGCCGTGAATTGCGGTCGCAAGCTATCGTCGATTATTTCTACACCGAAGCTTTTAAGAGCAGAGCGTTCTTCAATCGGCATTCCGTCCGGGGCTAGAAATGTACCTTCGCCAAGGTGCCAAGCCCCGGACTCAGTCCATACGCTGAAGTGCTCGGTGGCCCCCTCAGCAAACGCTTTCCAAAACTCGCCAAACACAACTTGATCGCGCATCTTGTAAGTCGCCGAGCCAAGCTCCCACAGTTTAATTGGTCCAAGAGTATCCCTGATTTTATCGAAGTTAGCGGAAATTATTTTGGCCGCGGTGACTATAAGGGCTTCGTTCCAGTATCGTTCGTGATCCTCTCCCTTGAGGACAATGTCCTGGCGACTTGCGTGAGGAAAGAAGTCCGCATTCACATGCAGAGGCAGTCCCGTAGGATGCTGGGTTGGCAGATAAGCGAAAAGCTTTCCGTCAATGGCATCACCATTGAGTGGTATCGCCAAACTAACGGTTCGCGATCTATCCAACTTTTCGAGCGCTTCAAATTTTTCAGATAGTTGTTCCGACTCAATTACTGCATCTGCGCTCTCATCTAGAATGAGCCACTCATGCTTACCATCCGGGCCAAAATCTAGGGTTAGCGTTTCTCCACTAGGTATAATATTGACCGTCATAACCGGTCGCCCTTCTTCTCGGACTTCCACTTGCTGGAGGTTCCTTAGAAATAAGAGGCTGGTCTTTAATATCTGAGCAATCTCGGATGCCACGCTTGAAGCTACATCAGACGGTGTAGGAGATCTGTTAAGTGCTGACCGAATGTCGCTATTTGTTGAGGCCCACGGCAAAACAAATTCCGTACCCTCAATTGGATCGATTTGGGATACCGACCCTCTCCCGCTCAAGGGATTTAGTTGGACTTGAGCTCCCACCGACCGAATGATTGGTGAGTCCGTAACTTGGTAAACGGAGATGAAACCGATCCCGAAGCGACCTATCTGATCTGAAGCCGCAATTTTACTGCGGCTGCCCATTCGAGCGATAGCATGAAAGTTACAAGGCCGACGAAGGCCATTCGGATCTCCCGCTATTTCCCATTGGCACCTTCCATGAAGAGACCCGCAACTGCTAAATTCCGCATTATTGCGAATGATGAGGGCGTCAGCCGTGGCGTCAAACACTAGCGTATCTGCGCCTGCATCGTCCGCATTTTGAACGAGCTCAAGACCCATGATCCCATAGCCAAGTAGGCCTTTGAGGGCTTGTTCTATGTTGCCGCAAAGATCAGCTTCGTAGGTAAGCTCCGAAGCTGGCACTGTCTTGGCGCTTGGTTCAAGATCCTTAGACAAACTATCAGCCCCCAGAGCAATTGACGATAACCCGCGACTCGCCGTATCTTGCTAACATAGTCAAGGCGATATGTCGTAATTTTGCCCGCCCAATAAAACATGGCCTTCCATAAGTTTTACCATGTTCTACCCTTGGGCCAAGTCCTCAGGCCTTAGGTTTATTGAGGGCTGAGCGTGGGCGGCGGTAGGCACCCGCCCAGCCATACACCTTTTTCTTCTTGGCCATCTTCGCTTCAATAAGCTCGTAAGGGCCAGCTTCATGCAGGAAGCCCAGGTAAAGCTCAGGTCGGACATCGTTGGCCCGCGCCAACTCCATTTCCATGGCCAGGCGGCTGCGGGTCTTCCGCTTCCTGTCGTCCTGTTCCTTGGAGGCAAATAGGCGGCAAACCCACTGCGCATCATCATCGCCATGGCCATCCCACCGGGTCCCATCACGCTCCCTAATATAGGCCTTAAGCTGATCCATCATGCCAGCCTGCACAAGCCTGCAGTAATAGTCGTAGGCCTCGCGCTTCAGCACACTTGGCGGCCGCTTTCGGTACGACAGTGGCGCGGCGCGCGATGCCTTGCTGCTAGTCGATGCCTCGGCTTCGGTATTCTGTTGGGCCTTTTCTCTGGCCTTTTTGCTGAGGCGCTTCAGCCGCTTTCGCCATGCCTTAAACTCGCTGAGCGTGGGCTTGGTGCTGTCAAAATATCTGCCCGACATAGGTTCTCCTCTCCTTTTTCAACCCGCTGGATCTGGTGTCCATATGACATAAAAAATGCGGTGAAGGAACTTATCGTGACGTTGCGAAGTCACGGTGTGGAAACCATCGTGACAGCAGGCTGTCATACTGCTGTGAAAAACATGCTCGACACCAACGTTTGAGCGTTTGGAATTATCTCTAACAATTCAACGATATAAGGCACGCATTTGCCCATTTGGGCATTTGGGAATGGCCATTTTTTGTGCTCCATGCTGGTCTGAATCGCGGATCTGTAAATGCTGGTCGCCTAACGTTGGAACATCCAGCGCGGCCTTTGAAAATGAAAGGTGATCAGTAATGAAAAACGAAGGAATAGATGCAAAGGAGCGCAACCTGACGGAGATTGAGGTAGCCGAATGGCTGGGCCTGTCAGTGCGAACGCTGCAGGGCTGGAGAGTCCAGGGCAAGGGCCCTGCGCACGGAAAGCTAGGAAGGAGTGTGCGGTACTCCCCCACTGCAATCCAAATGTGGCTTTGCGCACAGCAACGATCAAGCACGAGCGCTACGGCTGCAGCGGGACCATGTAATAGGCATAACTGTATCTGTGATCACCAGCAGAGCATGGGAGATAAATAATGAAGATCCCATATAATA
>Ga0207901_1000350_pt1 | contig 13567 bp, 10 predicted proteins | sample LinPmetageLP46_FD_184057 | JGI IMG/M metagenome (GOLD analysis project Ga0207901, IMG submission 184057) | Marine viral communities from the Pacific Ocean - LP-46 (SPAdes) | ecosystem: Environmental > Aquatic > Marine > Oceanic | place: Pacific Ocean | collected 2011-06-12
TCGAAGTCAACGAGCACACCATCCATATCGCAATAGATTTGATATGGATAGGTTTGGTCTTCCGTGAGGAAATCTCGCCAATTTTCAAGTAGGAGTTTCATTCTTATTCTCCTTCATGCCTTATAACAGGAACTTTTCTCAATCCTATTCTTTTTGCTGCCTCAAGTCGATGATGGCCATCTAGCACATAATAAAACGGTTCTTCAATTGGATTCTTCTGTCCGATTTCGTCTTTTTCAACATTTTGTCCGCTTCTTGGTATAGGTTTTTGGTGACAAACCATAATTGGATCAAATTTGCCAGCCATTATTTTAGCTATTTTATCATTAATAACATTTTCGCATTCTTTACTTGGACATTCATGTGGTTTGCCGTGTCCTAATTCTTCCATAGGTATTAACTTTTCAATTGAAACATAAAAGGGCTTTGGGCCCTCTTGATACTCTTGCCATTTTTCAAATAGGAGTTTCATTTCTTTAATCCCTTGGTGTTGTGGCCACCCTTCGGCCACTCTTCGTGCATGAGGTGGCCTAGCTGGTTATAATCGCGCCAACCAAGAGCGTGTCCAAGCTCATGTTCCATAATACGCTCAGTATCTCCCCAACCGGGCATTATCTCTATCTTGGCTTTAAAGATCTCGCTCGTGTCCTTATCAGCCCAAGTTGTCGTTGTTCCTAGGTGTCCATCGCTGTTATTGGTGTAGTTCATTACATCAATAAGTATGTCGCCATATAGAACTATGTCCCTTTCACAACTGAAATCATCAACCTCTGCTTGCACAACTTCACCTATATTATAACCCATACTTTCCCAAAAGTCAACTGCTTGTTGAACTCGGTCCCTTCGCACCCCCGCAGTCGCACATATAATAACCGCAGGAATCTCCTTCCATTCACCGCGTTGGGTGGGTGGTCCGAAGGTTAAGGCAGTGTTCACTACGGCGGCTGGGGGGTTACTCATTAAAGTTAGGAGCAACAAAAATATCATCCATTCCCGCTCCCTTCTTTAATCACCACCATAGGTGATCCACAACTCGATCTCTTCCTCGTAGTCTTCAACGATATCATCAAATTCGAATTCGTCAGATAGGTTTGAAAGTGCTTCATCCAAGTGTGCCATGATGCCTCCTTGTACGTGTATCTTACACCCTTTTAAGTAGTTTTTCAACCCTTAAAAGCCGCTGCTCTTCAGTGATTTCATGACCTTTTGAGACTAGGCCCGCATAATGTTTAAAAATATTATTCACTAATTGGTTGACCTCGTCGAGATCATCCCAATCGTTCACCAATGCTTTCATAACCTCAACTTGTTCATCTGGGTCGTCTGCTTCGGCTATAAATTTTAGTTCTGTTTCGATTTCATCATCGTCACTGTCTAAGACGTCATGCTCAGAATCTGGAAAGTATTGTGAGCCGACTTCTTGTTGGGCTGCGTCTGCCATAATGCTGCGAATCTTAGTCCAAAAGTTCCATGAACCTAGGATGTTGTCTGCTACTTCGCGAGGAACATCTCCCAATTGAACTACAGGGTGAATAGTCGCCGTCACACTTTCAATTTCACGGTCGTACCCTTCTTCTGCTTCGAGATCCCACCGAATGATATCGTGATCGTCACTCAAAACTTTCATGCCCCACACTTGCAGAACGCTGCCTTTTAAATCTCCTTCTCGCAGGAAATATCGTTCAAGTTCCGCCTTCACCATATCGCGCTGGTCATCGATCTTGTTTAGCTCCACGCAGAAGTCCTCAAAATCCTCAGGGTTGTAAGCCCACGCCCGATCAAAGCCAAGGACGCCTTCGGGTTCGACTTTAATACGTAATACTACCTCCTTGTCCCGGCGCCACATACCACCCCCGCTGTCTGAGATCCAACTGAATCCGTAGTCGCGTAGCTCGTCGGCAGCATACTGACCGTCGACTGGCCGCGGCAGCCGTTCCCATTCATCCAGATCCCACTTAACCCACATTTCCGCGGAGATACCGATGGCCACATCTCCACCACCGTCATCATATGCCTCTGGTACCACTACGCAGTCCGCATAGCGATGATTCCATTCATCTGCTATTCTGCTGCACTCTACTTGGTAGTCTTCTTCTCGGGTGTCAAGAAGCTCTATATCTAAATTGTCTTGAGTCTCCTTATCCTTGATGGGGCCCCCAACGCCAGGCATATCGGGACCAAATAGTCGAAGAATCAACTTCTTGATACCTGTGTCTTCATAGGTTCCACCAAACTTCACAAACTGCAGCAGGTTAAGCGTTCCCCATTGCCAGGGCTCATCGCCGTGCTTTGTGAAGGGATCCTTCTCTGTGCGGGGTGCACTCCTCAACTCCTCCGCTTGCTTTTCTTGCGCCCACCTTAAGAGCCATGGTTCAAACTCTGGTATTTTCGTTCCATATAGATGACCTGTCGTTTCAGGCACTGCTATCTCTGTGGCAACACCACCTTCTTGATCGGCGCGCGCTTGGCGAATGATGGAAGACGACTCCTCATCAGAAAGGCCCCCTATGTCATATAAGCCCACTTGCTTAGCATATTTCGATGGCATCTCTCCATCTTTCCAATAGCGAACCTGACGCAAGCGAATACGTTGAATCGGCAAAAGCTCACCAGACTCAAAATAGGGCATATCTTCGTCTTTAAAGAGTTCTCCATCCTGGATGGTATCCTCGGCCTCTTCTAACGTTGGAGCGTCTGTAGCATCCAACAACTCTTCTTTATCCACCACATACGCGATGGCACCGTGACCATGAGCCTCCGCTACAGCGCATTGATAGTACTCGTTGGTCCCGTGGCTGCTTACATCGCTCTTAGACGGCGGTCTATGGCAACTATCGTAGATGTCCATAAAGTCTCCCATCCGCAAGACATCCATTGGATGGCGAGTAATGACGACTGCGTACCCTTTTTGGCCCGAGAGTATATCGCCAATGTTCTTCTTAAGGTAGTCGGCGTTGTCCGTCCAATATTTCGCAAGCTCGGGAATCTTCCCAGGATTTCCCAAAAATTGGATACCCACATCTTCAGTGGCTAGCATATTTAACATGTCTACGTTGCGGTTGAATTCTTTGGCTTTCTCCTCCCCTAAGGCGTTTTCTATTTCTTTCATGGAAATACGACGAAGCATAGATTTACCAGTTTTTTCTTCCACCTCGTCATCCATCTTAACAATCTTATCAACATATCCTTTGACTTTGGAAAACCATTTTCCGATTTTCATTTTTATTGTTCGTGTTTTTAATTTGGGGGGCCGGCCGGCCAGGCCAGCATCTGCAAGAATGTCATCCACGGCGCGGTCGACACTGTATGTTTTTGGATCTGTCTTCTGTGCTGTCACAATGCCTTTATTCCAATCAACTTTATAGCCCATTTCTGACCACAAACCTACAAATCGGCCAGCTTCGGTTTCTTTGTCGGCTACAGGAAGCTCATATACCAACCTCTTTTTGCCGCCGAAGAGATCATTAAAAGCAAGCTCCTCTGGAGCCAGTTGTAAGGCGGCTTTAATGTGCTCGCGCTCTTCACCTGTTGCCTCCTGTAAGGGCGCGGTGTTGTATGTTCGCCATTGTTCAAGTAGGTGTTTCATGTTTGTTGTCATCGACAGTATGCCGACGTACGATAGCAGATCGAAGCGGCGTTGGCGCCATCGCCGGCGGGAGTGGCAGACCATTCATAATAAAAAGTTTCGTCATCATTAAGAGATCCCGAAACAGGTATAGGCACCAAAAAACTCAACCAAGCCGATATTCGGCCGTTGCAGTTCGCGTTCTTGCGAATGGAAGACATTTGGCTCGTCAGGAATGCCGAACCGCTAACAACGGTGCCATTCAAAGATAAAGTTATATCTTTATTGGTATCATCGGTGTTTTCTGCTCTTATCCAAACCCACGCCTCTCCCCCAGAAGGAAGTAAATCTCGGCAATCTACCCCGGTCTCGGATGTGCCCGTCCCTGTCGACAGGAGAGTGTGTCTGCTATAACTCCACCCATCCTTCCCCTGAGCGAATCTTTGCCAAGTGTCATACGTCGCATTCCTATAAGCATAAAAAAGCGCCTCACTTCTATAAGTGTAAGCGGCCGTTGCGCCGTGAGCCGGCGGCATTTCTGGTGAGATGGGATTTAAGGAAAATATCAATGCGGGATCGGCGCCGGCATCTTTGGTAATAAGAAATAGGTAATATCCCCTACTGTTGTCGGGGTCGACCACCCCAGTATCTAACCCGCTAGCACCAGTGACCACGGCCTCAATATCTGCTGTTATATTAGAGGTTACATCAATGTTAATCATTATTGAACCGCTTGTAATTGGTATGGTAGCCCTTCCATCTATTGAACCCAAACTAGGTATAAGAGAAATTGTTGTGCAGCTATCGCCCACATCGCTAGAACTAAAATAGGTACCTATTGGGGTGCACCGTCGCGTGTTTGGAAAATCTAATACGACTATACCTGACGCGTCAAGAGCCAACTGACTTCCGCTACCAGCCAACGAACCGCTAGCGGGGGCCTCCAAGGTAATTGCGCCGGTAACATTAAGGGCGCCCGCTAGCGAAGTGTTACCTGCTACTTGGAGGGTACCCGAACCGGATAGATTCGTAAATTTGCGCGATCCAATAGCTTTGAAGGGGATATATGCCATTTGTATTGTTCTCCGTTCTTTCTTTTAAGTAGTCAACTCTGTTAAGCGCGCGGACAGCTTTGCCAAGTCGGTTGAATAATCTATGCCATATGTCTCCTGGGCTTCGTTGATGTCCTTCTTTTGTCGCATGAGATAAACTATTTCATCTTTGCGTTCTTGTTCTTTCTCAGCGTTCCATACTTCTTCATGTAATACAGCCATTTGAGTGTCGGGATCATATTTTAGTGGAACATTTATGTCGATCCCCTCTGGGTGAATTAATTCAAATTGTGGCATGTGTTTCAATTGAACAATTTCAAGTGTGGTGTTTCTTGTTTCGGGCCTGTTGGCACAAATGTTAACCAAGACACCGTTCTCTTTCTTTTCTGCGAATACAGGCATATGATATTTTCCTTTGTTATATTATAATTAATCTTGAGGATTGCAAAAAGCCTCAGTTTTCCAAGCAATGGCGTTAAAATCTGCGCCAACCGACGCACCGCCGGCGGACATCGATGCGTTCCACTTGTACCAAAATGTGTCCGAACTCGAAGACGGCGGCGCCGGGAGACCAAAAGTCCAATCTCTAAGTAAATCTCCAGTTCCGGCGTTGTTTAAACGGAAACTACCCATTGATTCATGGACGTCGGATTCGCCGGTAATATCATGGCCCACAGTTTGGTTAATGTTTTTATAAATAGTTAGCGTCCTGTTGTTATTTTGATCCCATTTTCCGTTCACATACAACACAAAACGGCCGCCGGCTGGTACCTGGTGCGATGCATCTATTGAGGTCTCTGCACTGTTGATTTGATTGCTAGCAATATTGGTCTTCCCATATGTCCACCCGTCCAAGCGGTTAAAAAACGTATGCCAGGTCGTCGTGGCACTCACAAAATTAAAGAAAAGCGCTTGGCTTTTATATGTATATGTTGCCGGCAACGTTGGGTTGCGAGAGTCTAGAGACAACAACAACTTAGGGTTGGCGCCATCGGCTTGAGTAACCACATATGTGTAATATCCCTTGCTGACAGTAGCGCTTGCCCCAACATCTACGCCACCAACGCCAGAAGAAGTGAGGCTAGCTGTAAGCTTGGTGGTTAAAGTAACATTCAGCAGCGAACTACCGCTAATAATAGGTATGATGGCCGCGGCATCGCTCCCAGTGGGTATCAAATCTACGGTAGTATCAATACTACTACTAAACAAACAACCAGTTGGACTTCCATTGCTGATAGTTGACGGCGGGGTATCTAATACAACTAATCCACTACTATTAAGCGCTAAATAACTACCGGCGCCGGCGGCAGAGCCGCTGGCCGGCCCATCGAGAACTAAAGCGCCCGTGACATTAAGAGCCGCATCAAGAGTGGCGGCTCCGACTGCTTGAAGGGTCCCAGAACCTGAAAGATTTATGAAAGCGCGATCGCCTACAGATTTGAAGGGTTGATACGACATTTAACTGTATACCTCCGTTTTCCATCCTAGCTGCACAAAATTAGCTCCGGAGGTGACGCCGCCACTCCAATCATATCCCAACGTCTCCGAGCCAATGGGAACAGGAAATTCTACGTAGTAGGGCTGTATGTAAACCCCATCGCCAAGAGTCCTCTTTCCAAGGTTGTCTACATAAAAGAAACTGGTACCACCGCGATTTCCAACCGCGTTTCCGCCAATTTGGCGTAGATAAATATAAAGAATGCGCGCACTAGTGCCAGTATTTCGGCAAATTACACTAACACCCGCCGTACCACTGACCGGTAGGTACGCCGATAAATCGGCATAAGTGGGCCCTGATGTCGAAGTGCCGCCAGTCATCCCTTGATCGCGACAATACGTCCATCCGTCTGCTTTATTCACAAAGGGCTCGATGGTGCTGTTGTAAAAAGCAAAGAATAAAGCCTGGCTTTTATAAGTGTAATCTGTTGGCATCGTCGGGGTGTCGCGACTTAACGATCCCATTAAAGCAGGATCCACGCCGCCATTTTTAGTAATGAGATAAACGTAGTAACCTTGATCACTGGTGTCGACTGTTCCTGTGTCGAGAGCGCCAGCGCCGGTCGCCGCCGTGAAATCCATCGTTAAAGATGCCGTTAGCTCTTTGTTAAGTAAACTAGTACCAGTCGCTGTATCGATGATAGGAACAATGGCTCTGCTGTCGATTCCCACAGGTACAAGAGTGATGTTGTCGTCAGCGCTGCTAGTAAACTGGCAGTTGATCGGCTTCTTACGAAGAACTGTTGGATTAGTTAAAACTGGGGTGGCGGTAGTAGAAAGGCCCAAATAACTTCCCGAGCCGGCCGCTGAGCCGCTAGCTGGGCCCGCTAATGTGACGGCGCCGCTAATATTTAAGGAGCCCCCCAAATATGTATTTCCAACAGCTTGTAACGTGCCCGAGCCGGACAGGTTTGTAAATGTCCGAGTTCCAATAGATTTAAATGGTCTGTATGACATTTATTTATTCTCCTATACGATTGCCCATTGTTTGCCACCACGATTGGTGCACACCAATGTTAAGCTACCATAAGCATTGTTGATCACTTGTGTGGCCGAGCCGTCGATAGTTTCAGATCCATTGGCATCAATGGTAATATTGTTTGTTTCCGCATTCCCAGTTTCATCTTTAATGATGATAACGCGCCCAACGCCCGCACTCGCTGCAGCTTGCAAATCAACCTGGATGGTGCCACCCGAGGTGTCAAGCCCAATGTAATGGTCAGTGGCCGTCATCGTATACGGAGAGTCACCAGAAGCTTTCTCTACCCTATCAATGACTGTGGAACCTGCGTTGCTGAGGCCACCCACCGTCAGAACGTTGCTAGTCTTGTTGAAGGTTAGGCCCGAATCGCCGCCGAAGGAATCACTATCATTAAACTGAACTTGAGTGTCTGATCCGCCAGGCGAACCTCCGCCACCGCCGGCGGGCTCATCTAAGACAACTAGGCCGGCGCTATTCACAGCGAGGAAACTACTCGGACCTGCTTGTGAGCCGCTAGCGGCACCGGCGAGTGTGACAGCGCCAGTAACATTGAGGGCGGCGCCGAAGGTTACATTACCTACAGCTTGAAGAGTACCAGAACCAGAAATATTCCCACCAACGACAACATTAGTCCCTACTGGGTTTAAATTAATATCTCCATCAACAGCAAATGTAAGATGGGCTGCAGCGCCGCCATCATCAACTGTTGTGATTGTGGATGCACCAGCGGTGGTGGTTTGAATCTGGAAATAATCACCACTATCGGCTGAACTTTCAATTCTAAGATCAACACCACCATCCTCAACGTCAAGCTGGATTCCGTAGTTGAGGTCTCCGCCTCCAGCTTCAAACCTTGCTGCTTGGACGATGCTGGTGCCGTTTGTTCCGCCTTGTGCATTGATAAGCGCACCATATACAACGGGGAGGCCGGCATCAGCAGCGTGCGTAAGCGTCGGGGTGACGTGTAAGCCATACATGGTGTTGTTACCATTGGTGGCTGTGGTATTGTCCATGTCAATATTGAGACCATACATGGTGTTGTTTGTCGTGGTAGTGGCAGTCTTATCAAAATCTATATTCAGACCAGTTACTGTTGCTGCGGTAGTATCTGAGAAGTTCTTGTCTACGTTGACTCCCGTAACGCCACCATCTGACTGAACGGCGAGCGCTGTGGCGGCAATGGCCGCGGCATCATTCTGAATTATGACCGCGCTCTTTCTTGTCCCTGTGTTGCTTGAACTGTCATCAATATAAAGAGCGTTACCAGTTGTTAAGGCATCGGCAGAAATGTGAACACCTTTTCCTGTCGTTATCTTATCAGCATCAACCTCAACAACCTGGCCAGTCGTCTGCTCAGAGTCAATCCACAATGCTCGAGCATTTGCATTTGCCTCAGTATTGAAATTGATCTCCAATCCTACGCTCGCGGCAGAGCCGGCCCTGTTTCCTGTCTGTGCTATCTTAACCAAACTGCCGGCGCTGTCATTTGTTGCCGAATCTGAAACTCTAAGTCCAGTTCCCGTTGTTCTTGCATCAGTAGAGAGGTCAATGCCGTTTCCTGTCGTCAATGAATCAGCATTGATGTCAACAGCGTTGTTAGTATCTTCTGCGTGAGTAATGCTAAGTGTGGGTTTCGCCTGAGCGGAATCCCCTACAATCTCTAACACAGCAGCAGGCGCATCGGTGGAAACACCAATGCTAACAGCATCATTCCCCCCGTCAACAAAAAGGAGATGAGTATCGTTATCAGATTCGACCCTAAAGTCTACGTCCGCACCGCCCTCGTTGAAGACAGTCTCATCACCGGCGATGGCATCAATGACGATCTTTCCGTCAGCATCTAGCGTAAGATTCGCCACTGCGGCATCGGCATCGTTAGTACTCAGCGTTGTCGCTCCTGCCGCCCCAACCGAGATCTTGAACTGATCGAGGATATTGTCCGGTGATCGTGCTATAATATGAGTCCCGTCATTGGGTACTGTAATATCAACCCCAGTGTGAGTGTCGGCGCCGGCCAGAGTTATAGCCACGCCTTTCATCGACTGCGTGCCCGATGTTCCACCAGTCATTCTGCAATCTAGGCCAGTTGAATTAAGGGTGCCAACGTGGGTCGGCGCGTCTTGGTTAAAATTAATGGCAATAGCGTCATGAATTGCTGTTTGATCTGCTGCGACTATGCCAGTTACATCATAATCAACAAGCAAGCCCTGCGGATCGGTTGTATAATTACCGACGCTGGTAGTGCCAGTATAATTTCTATCAATTGTTATAGCTGGTATAGCGGTGTTAGAAGCATTTGTCGCCGTTAAAGTGTTGCCATCAAAAGTTAAATTAGATTCTACATCAGCAGTCGATGAGTTGCCGTAAGTCACAAGACCGTTGGCCGTAGAACCGTTAAAACTAATGCCTCCGCCGCCAGCCGGCTCATCAAGAACAACTAGGCCGGCAGCGTTCACTGCAAGGAAACTACTCGGACCTGCTTGTGATCCGCTAGCCGGACCAGACAAAGTGACGGCACCAGTGACATTAAGGGCGCCCCCTAAATATGTGGCGCCAACGGTCTGGAAAGTACCAGAGCCTGAATAGTTGGTGGCGCCGGCGATTGGACCGGTGGCACTAATGCCGCCATTTTGGAGAGCCAGCGAGGTTCCACCGATAGTAGTAAAGGTGCTTGCTGCGCCAGAAACAGTGCCTCCTGCGGTTATAGCTCCATCGCATACGTAGGATGCGCCCGTGATGCCAGAGGCGCCTGAGACGGCTCCTGTGACGTGCAAGATGTTTCCGAGATATGTGGCGCCGACAGCTTGTAAAATGCCGGAGCCTGAAATGACGCCGACAACTGTTAGGGCATCTGAGGGGGTTTCAGTGTTGATACCCACCTTGTTTGTGCCAGCGTCTGCATGCAGTATTACTTCTCCATCATCGGCCATAGCCTGGACGTCTAGATTTTCATTGCTATTGTTTAGCTGAATCTTGCCTGTGCTGGTGTCTAATTTAATAGCTGATTTGCCGCCGGCGACAAGATTCACAGTGTTAGTTTGGAATCTTAGATAAGTATCTGGATCGCCGGCGTGGTCTATGTCGCCCGCCACCGTAACAGTGCCTGAAACCGATAGTGTGCTACCAAGAGTAGTGGCGCCTACTGCCTGGAGAGTGTTGGAAGCTGACAGGTGGATAGGCTTAAGCATATCTGTCGTTTTGTTATAAACGAGGCCCGCATCACCACCAAAGGATCCGCCATCATTAAATTGAACTTGAGTATCAGACCCGCCAGGAGACGTGGAAGCGGCCGTCGCAGAAGCAGTCAAGACAAGCAACCCTGCACTCGTTACTCCCAAATAACTCCCCGGCCCAGCAATCGACCCAGAGGCGGGGGCTGCTAATGTAACGGCCCCCGAAACGTTTAGAGTGCTTCCGAGTGTGGTGGCACCCACTGCTTGTAAAGTTGATGAACCCGAATAAGTGGTGGCGCCTGCTATTGCGCCAGCAGCCGAGATGCCACCGTTCTGCAAAGCTAAGGAAATTCCACCTAAAGATGTAAATGTGCCCGCGGCGCCCGATACTGCTCCATCGGACGTCCAAGAGGCGCCGATGACGCCTACCGCGCCAGACATGGCCCCTGAGACGTTTAGAGTGCTCCCAAACGTCGATGCACCCACCACTTGAAGTGTGGATGAGCCCGAATACGTAGTGGCTCCGCCGATTGCGCCGGCGTTGGTAATGCCACCGTTTTGTAGTGCTAGCGAAGTACCACCGATGGTGGTGAATGTGCTAGCAGCCCCAGAAACAGTGCCACCAGCCGTTACAGCCCCATCACAGACATAAGATGCACCAGTGATTCCTGCAGCGCCAGACAGGGCCCCCGAAACATGCAAAATGTTTCCAAGATACGTTGCCCCGACGGCCTGTAAAGTTCCCGACCCTGAGGCATTTACGAGGCTCAATACATCCGTGGTTTTATTATAGGTAAGACCAGCGTCCCCAGCAAAGGATCCGCCATCATTAAATTGAACTTGAGTAGTAGACCCTCCAGGATCGGTGGCTGTTCCTCCGGAAGAAGCCGTTAACACAAGAAGGCCGGCGCCGTTGACACCCACATAACTTCCGGGACCCGCTATTGACCCGGAAGCAGGCCCAGCGAGCGTCACCGCTCCTGTTACATTCAAAGTGCTTCCAAAAGTGGTAGCTCCCACAGCTTGTAAGGTTCCCGAACCAGAAATGTCGGCTGCAGTGGTGATACCAGTGAGGATAGGGGCTGTTATTGTCTTGTTGGACAAAGTAACCGTATCATCCAGTAGCACTACGGTGCCGGTTTGTCCCGGCAGCGTAATAGTGCAATTGCCCATCGAGGACTTACCTCGGAACGTACAGACGTTGGTACCGTTGGATGATTGCTCATAGAAATTAATGAAACCAGCACTGGCGTCAGCGTTTTTTATGGTGAGCCCTTGCTCAAAAATAGCCCCTTCCCCTCCTGAAGTGCCAGCTACAGTAATTGTGTCGAAAGTGCAAGCACCCGATACCTTAAGCGTGCTTCCGAGAACGGTGGCGCCTACAGCTTGGAGGGTACCGGAGCCTGAAAGATTGGTGAAACTTAGGACGTCTGTGGTTTTGTTATAGGTTAGGCCGCTATCTCCGCCAAAAGCTCCGCCGTCGTTAAACTGTACTTGAGTGGTGGAACCACCCGGAGACGTCGTGGCTGCAGCAGGTGTATCTAAGACCAATAGTCCCGCGGGCGATACTGCCAAAAAGCTTCCGTCGCCAGCAGCAGAGCCACTTGAGGGTCCTGCAAGAGTTACGGCACCCGTAACATTGAGGCTGCTTCCTAGAGTTGCTGCCCCTACCGCTTGGAGTGTCCCTGACCCCGATATATTGTTAAAATTGGTGTTACGATTTTTATCAATGGCCGTTTGATTCTCGAGAACTAAACGAAGTCCAGCTATCTGCGCAGAGCCAGAAATAGAGCCACCAGTCGATGAGATATTTCCGCCGGCGGCAACGGTACCGTCGCAGGCCAAAGAGGCTGCGGTGGCTGTAGAAGCTCCGGAAATAGCACCAGTAACGTTTAGCGTGTTTCCTAGGGTTGTCGCGCCGACCGCTTGTAATATCCCAGACCCTGAAATATTATTTAAAGTGGCGTTACGATTCTTATTGATAGTTGTCTGGCCTTCGAGAACTAAACGTAATCCTGCTAAGTAAGAAGAACCAGACACAGACCCGCCAGTGCTGGCGATGTCTCCTGCCATTGTCACGGCGCCGTCGCCACTATAGGACGCGCCCACAATATTGGCGGCACCAGAAATTGCTCCAGAAACATTCAAAGTGTTTCCTAGAACGGTAGCTCCGACCATTTGTAGAGTGCCTGAGCCAGATATGTTAGTAAAGGTAGTGCCACCAGCAAACGTCGTAGACCCCGAAATGCTTAAATTGCCTTCGGTCACCAGATCCCCAACGATAGTCGCATCTCCAGAAGCGGAAATTTGACTATTATTAATGACAAAGCGCGCTATGTTATTAGTTCTGAAGGTTATCTTATCGTTATCCCAGTCTATTTGGGTATCGATATCGTCTTCATTTTGCAGATCTCCAAACCCGCGGGGACCTTTCGAGGTATTATACGCCATTTATTGTATTCTCCTTATCATAAATAGCTTGTTTTTAAATAGAAGTTTCGTTTTTAACCTTCTCTAAAGCTTTCTCCAGTAAATAGATCGGAATTTCACTATTTTCTAGACGTTTTATTTGTTCAATAGATGCCCATTTGTATGCGTCGTGCTCAATCTCGCCCGAATGGGGGTTTGGTTTGTTTACATTTACTTCTCCCTGCCATGTTTGAGTTAAATAAGAGTATTTACTCAACCGGTCCTGGGCCACACCCTTGGGTTTGCCTAAATATATAAGATCGCTAGCCCTACAGCTTAAATTTGCCTCTTCGTAGAGTTCTCTAATAGCTCCCGCTTTAATGCTTCCGTCTTCATCATCAATGTGTCCGCCGGGCATTGTCCACTGGCCCGCTCGTTTATCGATGTGCGAGCGCCTTAAGATAAGAAATTCATCGTTGGAGTTCAAACACATTACAATTCCCACGACGGAAAGTTCCCCTTCGCTGAGAAATTGGTTCCATTTTTTGTTCATGGGTTTTATTTACACGCGCGATGGCCAGAGTTATAGTTTTCACACGCTGTTGCTATCGCCGCCTCAAAATTTAGGTTTTTAATAGGTACCACCCACACCATATCTTCAATAATTTGTGGCCAATCGTTGGGATGTTCGACATCCACTCCCCACAAGATACCGGCAATGTGGCCCTTTTCTGTAAACACGACTGAGCCGGAGCTTCCAAACCATCCGTAGGTATGAATAATTATTTGAGTTCCGGCTTTGCGTAGGTGTTCGTAGCCTGCGACGCGGCCGCGTACTGTCATCAGTTGATGATTAGACGGGTACCCCGAAAATGTAACCTCGGCTCCC
>Ga0207901_1000352_pt1 | contig 13561 bp, 10 predicted proteins | sample LinPmetageLP46_FD_184057 | JGI IMG/M metagenome (GOLD analysis project Ga0207901, IMG submission 184057) | Marine viral communities from the Pacific Ocean - LP-46 (SPAdes) | ecosystem: Environmental > Aquatic > Marine > Oceanic | place: Pacific Ocean | collected 2011-06-12
TACCGCCGATATTACGACTTCAGGTCGATCAATCTGGATGTAGTGGCTCGCGTCTGGAACAATTTTCTGGCGCCCCCGCGTGGAAAACGCAGCCTGGTCGGCATTGAGCGCTTTCCATTCCTGTTTGAAGCGTAGACCATCTTCCACCGTCATGCCCAACTCCTTTAGTTGTTCGGGCTTGAACGGTGCCATTGCCGTAAGCACAATCAGTGGTCGATCCCCAAAGCTGTGGACACCACGAGCGTCGTCCATGGTGCGATCGAAGCCATCAAGTTCGGACGTTTCGCCGTTGATTGACAAACTCCCATAGGCGGCCGATATGGTCAGCGCGTCGCCGAGCTTTTTGGTCTCTTCGGCAGATCGAAGTGTCGGCCGTTCTCCGCGTGAGATGACGAAGCGAACAAGCCCGGTCCACGACAAAGCCTTCGCGGTATGTAAGAGCGTCGAGGCCTGTTTGGGATCGACATCAACGCGGACGACCTTGCCAAGACGTGCAACTTGATCGGGGTGGGACGGGTCCACCATCACCAGCCCAGCAACCTGATTGCCATATTTCCCGACGTAGGTCCTGATATACGGGCCCCCGATCGAATGACCCACAAGCACCAGCGGATCGTCGATCCCTGCCCCCTTCAGTAACTCGTGAAGATCGCCGGCAACCGCGGCTGCCCGCTGCGGCGTTTCCTTGGGGTCGCTCCACATAATGCCTGCTCGATCATAGGCGCAAGTGCGAGTGAAATTTGCAATCTCGTCGTGAACCAGCGTCCAATCCAGCGATCCACCGGTGCCTAGCCCGGCTTCAAGGACTACGGTTGGCGATCCGGTGCCACGGCAGTCTATGTGCATCTTACGTCCGCCGACATCGACCATTTTTCCGCGCGGTGGAAATTTCTCGTCGGCATTCTTGCGGCCCAACATCTCGTAGCCCGCGCCAACCAATACCAAAACGACCAGCAGGCCAAGAAACCCGAGAAGTATTCGCTTAACCCAGCACCAGACTCGCTGCAGCCTCGTTAGTTTCGCCATTTTTGGCTCCTCGCGGCCGTGAACATATGATCCTGATAATGCCACGCCGACGCCTTCCAATTCTCGTCCGCTTTGGTCGACATGATGGAGGTGCCAGCCTGAATCCGGATAGCTTTGTTGTTGGGCTCAGATTCCTGAGACGGAGTGGCGAAGGCGGAACCGGGAACTAGCCCGATTGCCGCGAAGCAGACGACCAGATGGAAGGTTTGTTTCAATGTCATAATGTCGCTTATTACTCGGTGCGTTGACCCGGCCACTCCGTTGTAAATCAAGCGACTGCGGAACCGGCGTAATCTGAATAGCGGCAAGATATACATCGCAAGGAAGACGCAGCCGAGCGCATCACGCCGCGGAAATTTCTTGCAGCCATTGCCACCGTCCAAAACATCCTTCGCCTGTGACAGCACAGACGTTGTTGCGCATATGACGCTCCATTCCGGCACGGTCTGCGGCATCGAGCCAAGGCGAACCCACTTGGGGCCGGGCAGGTGGAACTCGGTCAGCTCGCGCCCGCGAACATAACAGCCGCCAGCTACCAGCGCCTTGCATACCAAGCCGGGCAGCAAGAAACATTGGAACCACCATGATCCAACCTGTCCTGTCCCGGCGGCGATTTTAGTGCTCATACTAGACAACTGTCCACCAGCCTGGCGAACTCATTTCCGCCGCGGATTGGATCAGCCACGGGAAGACCTAATCTGCGGCTTTCCTCCGCCATTAGCATGGTCGCCTCTTCGTCATGCAGATGCGCGGTATTGAACGAAATACCGGCACAGCGGATCGCGGGGTTTGTCCGCGCGCCGAGGCGTAGACTGAGATCAATTGTATCCTCGATTTTTGGAACGGCATAGCCTGGGACTCCCAGCATCGCTGCACGGCCCGGGTGGTGACAGACGACTATGACGTCAGGCTGGCTGCCATGAAGGAGGCCAAGTGACACCGCGGCATAAGCGGGATGAAGCAGCGCACCCTGCCCTTCAACGACGTCCCAATGATCAGGGGCAGCATCGGGACTGAGCATCTCGGCAGCACCGGCTTCAAAATCCGAAACCACCGCGTCCATCGGAATGCCGCCACCGGCAATCATTATTCCGGTTTGGCCGCTCGCACGAAAATCGACGTCAATACCGCGACTGGCAAAAGCCCGCGATATCGCGAGCGCGGTATATTTCTTGCCCAGCGCGCAATCGGTCCCGACGGTCAGTAGGCGCTTTCCCGAACGCTTGCGGCCAGTACCGACGAGCAGGCCAGAGGGCGCATGACGCACATCAATCAAGCGACGACCGAGGCGAGAAGCCATTGCCTCAAGACCAGATACGTCCGACAATCGCGCATGCATTCCGCTTACAATATCCAAACCCGCCTCCAACCCCTCGATCAGGGCCGGAATCCAGCTGTCAGAAATAAAACCGCCGCTGTTGGCGACGCCAATTAGCAATGAACGGGCACCGTTGGCTGCCGCCTCTGCTGGCGTCAGAAAGGGCAGTCCGGTACTTACGCTAGCAGCAGGAAGCGCATATTCACCGACGCATTTTTCCGGCGCCCAATCTTTTAGTCCAAAAGCTGTCTTCGCAAACCCCGCATCGGTAACGTCGCCCAGGAACAAGAGGTATGGCTGTGGCAAACACAGCGTCTCTGCCACAGCGTTGACAGACGTTTGAAAGGTCATTGCTATCTCCAAAACCGGAAAGTGGTGACGGGGTTGCCCCCGACCCTCACTGCCATTGTCAGAAATAGAACTCTAATTTCTGTTTTTGAAAAATACAAGGAAATGTGAAAATTATTTTCCGGTGTCCTGAGCGCCCCTAAAAGTGGGAGCCCGCTGGCGCCCAAATCAGACAAATTCGGAGTCAATGTGGCCAAGCCTCACGGCAAGCCATATCGTTAAGTCTAAAAGACGCACTCAGATATAGTGAACCGCAGCGTCAAAGCACCCATCCGTCAACAAGGCCTCGCTGAGCGGACTGTCCTTGGCTTAGATAAAGGACCAATGCTTGAAAAAGAGATGATCCCCGCTGGCGCTAAGGGTGTTTTTTACCCTCGATGCCAGGGGCTGCCCTATCGAGGCCGATATCAGCAGAACAGACCGAAAGGATGCGACACGGACCTTTGCCTACCGCAACATAGCCATGCCCCATCGACGCATCAAAATAAGCTGAATCACCTGTATTCAGCAGAGATGGCGCGTAAAGGTCACTATGGAACTCGCATTGCCCTTCAAGTACCAGCACGTATTCTTCCCCTGAATGACGCATGAGCTCTCCAAAATCTTTGATGGAGCGCACGGTGATTTCAATAATCATCGGATTCAGCAACTTATTGAGCAAATCCGCCGATGGGTAGGTATAATTATACGTGGCCGTCTTAATCTGCGGCCCCTCACCTGCCGGGGTGATACTGCGCCGTCCAGAAGCCGTATTGGGTTCTGGGGCATGCATTGGATCTGAGTTAAATAATCGCCCGATGTCAATTTCAAGCCCGCGACTAAGGCGCAACAATTTTTCGTAGTTGAGCGACATTTTTCCAGTTTCAACCTTTGACAAAGTTGAAACCGGAATGCCTGTTCGCTGGCTGACCTCGGCGAGCGTCCACTCATTTTCCGCTCTCAGCTCTCGAAGAAAAATTCCTGGATTGCTATCAAGGGAAGCCCGCAGATCGTTATTCGGCAATCTTCGGTTTTGGGTATCCTGCATTTGCATCCTTCATATCGCTATCGATTGCTATATATTTGCACGCTTGCATTGGAGATCAAGCAAGTAGCCCAGAACATGCTTTCTAGCATCTATCCACAATTTTTCGCAGTTTAAGATATCAGTTCGACATCAATATGGCAAATTTGAAAATCTGAAAAATTGCGTGACAATTGAAGTGTGCTGGTCGTTTCCCGGATAGTAGGAAGTGCGCGCGGTTGACGAAGGCAAGTCGTTGCATCTTGTCACAAGATTTAAGTTTGCCATTATAGATAATGTTCGCTAACATGTTTCTATTATAGATATATTATTCTATTTTAGAAAACCTATGCTGTGTGCTATTCTCCTCGCATAAGCGGGGACAACTACAGCGACGACCAGAAGGAGAAATTGGGTGCGGTTTACCAGATTGTTTGCCGTGTTGTCGTTCGTCATTTTGGGCATGACCGTCACCTCGAAACCCTCCGCCTTGCTTGCGTCGAAAACTGCGGAGAACTCAGTTGCAGAGACGGTCGGTGTCGGACAAAAAGGTTCGACGCCCTCTTCAAAATTCGTATCCTTAACCAAGCAAGATGTTGATAGCTGGCTGGATGGCCTTGTCCCATTCGCGCTACGGCGCGGTGATCTGGCCGGTGCCGTGATCGTCGTAGTCAAGGATGGACAAGTGCTAACGCAGCGAGGGTTCGGGTATGCCGACGCCGCGAAGCGCATCTCGGTAGATCCCGCGCTTACGCTCTTCCGTCCCGGATCGGTATCGAAATTATTCACCTGGACCGCCGTGATGCAGCAGGTCGAGGCCGGGAAGATCAACCTTGATGCCGACGTGAACACCTACCTGGATTTCAATATACCGATGAAAGACGGTAAACCGGTCACGATGCGTCACTTGATGACGCATACAGCGGGATTTGAGGAGCATGGGAAGCGAATCATGTTCGACGATCCGAAGTTTCAGATACCACTTAGTGACTATGTTAAGACGCCTCCCCATCGCATCTACGCGGCGGGATCGACGCCTTCTTATTCGAATTATGGCACGGCGCTGGCAGGGTATATCGTCGAGCGGGTGACCAAGTCATCGTTCGATGATTATGTCGAACAGCGGATTTTCCGCCCCCTTGGCATGTCGCATTCGACCTTTCGCCAACCACTGCCCAAGACTCTCGCGCCGTGGATGGCGACGGGATATCGCAAGCTTTCGACAGGGCCGTACAAGTTCGAAATCCTTGGTCCATCGCCGGCAGGAGGCTTGTCTTCGACCGGCGCCGACATGGCCAAGTTCATGATCGCCCATCTCAATCAGGGCGAGGGCTTGATGCAGCCCGAAACCGCTCGGATGATGCACAACACCCCTCTGACGATCCTGCCGCCACTCAACCGAATGAAATTAGGCTTCTTCGAAACCAACATAAACGGCCGCCAAGTGATTGCGCACTTGGGCGATACGCAGGCTTTCCACACTGCGCTGCACCTGTTCCAGAACGAAAATATCGGCATTTACATGTCGTTTAACGCGACAGGTGAGAAGGCCTCGGTGGGGCCCTTGCGCCGCGCTCTGTTCGAAGGCTTCGCCGACCGATATCTTCCCGGAAAAGGAATACCTGACACCCGCGTCGACGCAAAGACTTCGGCCGAGCATGCAAAAATGATGACTGGGCAATGGCTCAACAGCCGCCGGGCAGAAACAACGTTTTATGCGCTGACGTCCCTTCTGACCCAAGTGACGGTAGATGTCGACGAAAAGGGCCAGCTCATTGTTCCTGCCGGGCACGACCTCAACGGAGAGCCTGCAAAATGGGTCGAAACCGCCCCGTTCGTTTGGCATAATGCGGATGGCCACGGGCGGCTCGCGGCGCAGGTGGTGGATGGCAAAATCGTGCGCTGGAGCATAGATAGCCTTTCCCCTTTCATGGTGTTTGACCGCGCTCCCATTTTAAAGTCCGCCGCATGGATTATGCCAGCCCTTTATGGAGGGTTCGCCGTGTTGGCGATTACGTTGCTCCAGTGGCCGGTCGCGGCACTGGTTCGCCGCTATTACAAGTCACCGCTTTCGCTGCAGGGTTACCAACTCGTCGCCTATCGCGGTGTCCGCATCGCTGCGGGGTTGGTCATTGTGCTAGTCATTGCGTGGCTAGTTAGCCTGTCCATGCTAAAACCGGTGCCCTCTTATGACCCGTGGCTTTGGGCGCTTCAGATTGGCGGCTCAGTGGTCTTTGTAGGGGGTGTCTTGCTGGCCGCATGGAATCTTTATATCGCCCGGCAGGAAAAGCGCGGCTGGCTCCGCTCGCTGTGGGCGGCTCTCATATTGCTAGCGATGCTAATGACGCTTTATGCTGCATGGGCCTTTGGTCTGTTGGCGATGACGGTAAACTATTGATGTCCCGGCTGAAACTGGGCATTCCGATCGAGGCGCTTCGCCCTGCCAAACCTTTTCGCATTTCCAGCCATATCTTCGATGCCCGTGATGCCGTCGTCGCCACGCGTGATAACGGCACCATTGTTTGACGCGGTGAGACAAGCGGCGTTTATTACATAGGCGATAATCTTGCCCATATGCTTGCTGCGTTCAAGGACGCCAGCGATGCGATCGAAGCCCATCCGTCGCGCGACGAACTGCGGTCGATCCTTCCTGCCGGCGGCACTCGCAATGGGGTGCGGGCAGCGCGGCCAGATGGATGGCTCGGCGTCCGATGCCAATCAAAGTTTTGCAATCTGTGATCTTGACGGACTGGTGACAGCGATGGTTTCAGCGGATATCTCGATAATCGAACAGTTCCTGATAGTCGCGTTGGTGTCGCGCGAAGCAAGACTGGGCGTAATGATCGGCTGAATGGTATGCAGCAGCCTCGGCGCCGCACCGTGCCTCGTTGTTGGCCCGCCTTGTGATCTCGTCGACCTCAATGTCCAGAGTTTCCTGAAGCAGGATAGGACTTTCACCGTCGTTTACCGCGATAGCAAAATTTGGTGCGATGACACAGGCCAGCGCACCGACATGTTTAGTCAACCGCGCGGACTGTCCATGCTGTTCCCGACCAACAATATGTGGGAGTGATTCTCCCATCGCGGGATGCGGACGTTACTGCTCCACTATATGACCTGAGAGGCTTCCGCTAAAATAGGCGCACAGCTCCGTCGTCTAAGAAGCCTACACCGGCTGTTCCTATACGCCTATCGTCGGCTGGTTGATCGCCGATCGCTTGCTCTGGAAACGGCATGTGCTCGTGCTCGGTGCGAGCCACTCTAAAAGAGGCAGCGGTATTATCAATACCGCTGCCTCGAGGTTATTTCTATTGAAGGCTTAGAAGCTTAGCTTGACCCCACCCGAAATATAGCGGCCAATCACGTCATAGTTCGGGTTGGTATACTGCGTAAGGGGCGGATCGCGGTCGAAGACGTTGTTGACGTTCCCAAAGAGCGTAAAAGGCCCCACCTTGAACTTTGCCCCCAGGTCAATGTAGGTTCGACTGCTAACCCTATTGTTGATAATGGGTAGGGTCCCGCTGTGATCTCCGCCGGCGACATATCGCACCCGGACATTTGCGCCGAATTTATCGTTATCAAAGGCAATTGTACCGGTTCCGCGCCATTTTGGCGTCGAGAATGCAGTATCGCCGCCGACAACACCCGATACGTCGGTACCATCGATCTTGAGGTTGAAAACATGGTTAGCCAGCGCGCGGAATGTCAGACTTCCGTCGCCCACCGCCACCCGGTAAGACGCCTCGATATCGAGGCCCTTCGTGCGGTAATTCGCCAAATTGCGAAAACCGTTGGTGATAGTGCCGATCGTCCCGTTTGCTTCACGGGTAATAATGCCTTTGCAGGTCGGATCGGTCGGATCGGACGCGAAACATTTTTGGAGCAGATCGTTCGACGTGACCGTGGTTATCACATTGTCGATGTCGATATCGTAGTAGTCGACCGAAAGGCGCAGCCCCTTCACATATTCAGGGGAATAGGATCCGCCAAGTGTTAGAGTATGCGAAATTTCGGGTGTCAAATTTATGTTCCCGCCACCATAGACCACAACATTGTTTTGCACCATGCCGTTTGGCCCTTGGAACGGATCGAAGACGGTACCAATACCTGTAGAACGGTTGAGGAAATACTCGGTTATACTCGGAGAACGGATATCACGTGAGTAGACGGCGCGAAGCAGGAGATCATTGACGACACGCAGCGTGCTGCCAGCTTTCCACGACCAGATACCACCACTGGTACTGTAATCTGAATAGCGTGCCGCGCCGTTGACTTCAAATTTCAACGCATCGATGATGTCAAGCAGTGGGACATTTGCCTCTGCAAAAACTTCTTTGACATTGAAACTGCCACTTGTAGCCGATGAATTGAGCGTACCTAGCGCATTGGCCAACGACAGCGGATCCACATATTGCGTCGACTGCTTTTCCCAACGGAAATCGGTCCCGACCGCAATGTCAACAGGCCCGGCCCAAGTTGATAGGGGCTGGCCTGAAAGGCTGGCGCCCGCTGCGTCGAGCTTAATCGTGTAGATCAGATGCGATCCACCGAACGCATAAGCGGCCGCGCTGTCAGAAATGCTGCCGTTGCCGAACAGGTTGATCGGCACGCAATTGGGATCGTCATTGGAGGTGGTAGCGTCGGCGTTGATGCGGCAGGTCGGCGTATTACCGACCAAAACGGAATCCACGCCATTATTGAAGCGCGACTTAATCCGTTGGTTGTTGAGCCCCTGGTTTAACCGGATTTCACCGTGATTATAATAGGCATCATAGCTCCAGCCTTCACCAAATGTTCCGTTAAACCCAACGGCACCCTCAAGATTGCGTCGCTTGTAGTTGAATGTCATTACCTTTTCAGCGCCAACATCGTCGAGAACGCGCCCAAGGAGAAAGGGTCCATTGACGCCCCCAGCCATTAGCTGCTCACGGTTTGCCTGCGTAAGGAATGCATTGTCGGGCATGATGACGACAGCCGGCGTTTCAGGGAAGAAGCTATAGTTTGCTGACATACGATGATAGCCGAAATTGGCCCAGACCTCGAGCGAGTCGGTTAGATCGTAACTGGCCCGGGAAAATACATTAACACGTTCATATGGCGTACTGACCGCGACATAGTCAAAAATGCTCTGGCCGCCACCACCGACGGTTGTCGCTCCTTGGCTCACGCTACCGAGCGGGAACGCACCAATGTTTCCATCCCGATTGAAAACCAAATTATAAGGCACGCCGCTCGTGGTGAGGATTGAGCCTCCATTGTACAATTGAGTGGAGTTGGGATCATTGACCAGTTCCAGCTTGCCGTCAGGGCGCTGGAACAATCCAGATAGGAGGTTGGGACGGTCATCGCGACTTAGCGCGCCTTTCTCGTTCATATATTCGGCTGCTACCATGAAATGGCCGCGCGCCCCTCCGAAGTCCGTGCCCCAGGCGATATCAGCTCCATAGCGCGCGCCATCGCCGCGTGAAGATATTCCGGTTTGTGCGCCCATACGCCAGCCGGTAAAATCATCATCGAGGATGATGTTGACGACGCCAGCCACGGCACCCGATCCCCACGCCGCCGATGCGCCGCCGGTCACGACATCGATACGCTGAACTAGGCTTTGCGGAACGATGTTGAGATCGTTGGCACCTACAAAGCGGTGGCCATTGAGCAGCGTTAGCGTGCGCGCTTGGCCAAGGCCACGCATATCCGCAGTTGAAACTCCGCTCAGAGTGCTGCCCGGTGTGGTGGTCGGCGTCACTGTGGCTCGAAACTGGGGCGCGTCGTTCAGAACTTGTGCAATGCTTGGACGGTTGCCCAGCGCGAGCTCCGCCTCCCCAATGACAATCGTCGGTGTCGGGGCGTCAAATCCTGAACGCTGAATACGGGATCCCGTTACTACGATTTCATCACCAGTTTCGGCCTCAACTGTCTCAGCAGTTGTTTGGGCAAAGACCGGGCTAAATCCGACCAGCATTGAGAGCGCGGTGCTGGCATACCAGCAAGAATGAACGACCTTCATACAAACCTCCTTTACCTTGTAAACAGCAAAGTCGGCTGCGTTCTCTTTCACATGATCTTTGAATCAGATCGAAAGGCGCTGCCTTCACCGTTTTGCTGATTTCTATAAAAGACAGATAAAATTGAAAAATGCAACATTTTTCTCCTATTTTTTTCAATTATAGAAAATATTTTCTCCACATGCCTTTTTTGCGATCGGGAGAAATGGCTGAACTTGTTACATTCTGGGCGTAGCTGCCAAATAACGGCGATAAGAGCCCTCTCAGGTGTCAGACAGCCGTTTTCGCGTGAGCTTATATTAGCAACTCCTTCAATATGGCATAATTAATACCTATTTTCCCGTAGTTTACCTAAGGGCCTCCTATCACCCTTCCGACCAGAGACACTTTGTCGGTCCACGGAGAGCGCCAATATGGCCCATCGTCTCAAAGGGCCTTTTCGTGGCTGTCAGATGCAGATTGAGGTTTTGGGCTGAGTGTTCAGGCAAACCCGAACATTTTCCTCTGTTTCGGCCAATCAAGCGGGATAGCATTGGCGAGAGTTAGCGAGCCTTGTTGGGTGCATGGACATTGACGAAAAATTTGCCGTAACCAAAGTGCGGCGCCCTGTTTGTGCTCATTACGGCACGGCTGGAAAGATGCACCACACTCTCGGACTCTCCGTCCGACTGCGACTGATCCTGAAAGCAGGCGCTCCTCGATATCAACGCTGCTTGTGTCCAAGGCGTCCAATAGCCGAGCAACCTCCTGCGATGTGGGCAAATTTCGCCTCTCCTCGCCACTTCTGCGAATGGCTCGCTACTTTCGCAATGGAAATGAACGCCCGCTTGCGAACATTGCTGACAATCGTGCGCTTTTGCGCAGTCCGATCAGGGTGATGTTGATTGCGAACTGTTTGATTTGATGGGAATGCAAAGCCCCGCGACGACAAGTTCGGCGTGGTCCGCAATCGCTGCAACCTCTTGGTTCAACCTCCCGGCCATGTCCCGAAATCGACGGGCCAGCGCGTTGTCTGGCACGATACCCATGCCAACTTCATTGCTCACCAGAATGACAGGAAAACTGGCCGTCACCAAGGTTTCAATCAGTCGCTGCGAAGCGACGGAAAAATCATGTTCGCCGAGGAGAAGATTGCTGGTCCACAAGGTCAGGCAATCGATCAACAGGACACGGCCTTCTCCCATTTCGCGCGCGATCGCATCGGGCAGATCGATGGGGCATTCGACCGTGCGCCAGCGGGGTCCGCGGTCAGCCCGATGCCGCGCGATCCGGTCGCTCATCTCCTCATCAAACGCTTGCGCAGTGGCCAGATAAACCAGCTCTCCAGGCTGGCCTTCCGCCAGAAACTGGGCGCGCGCGCTTTTTCCAGACCGCGCCCCGCCTGTTATTAAAGTCAGCATCGCATCTGTCCATTTTCCTTGCAATTCGTTTTTGCTCGCCATATCGGGGCGTCGCGACAGGTTCCCAGAGATGGGATTAATAGGGAACACGGAAGCAGGTATCTACCCCTGTAATCCGTGGCTGTCCCCGCAACTGTGACCGGAGAGCGGTCGCCCCATCATGCCACTGGATGCATCAGCATCCGGGAAGGCGGGGCGGATGTGTTGACCCGGAAGCCAGGAGACCTGCCTGTTGCAGTCGGTCCTTTACGCGGACGGGGTGTTCAGCGTGATCGAGGTTCATCCTCGCGTGACGACATCGATCGGGGTGGCGCGCGCGGGTGATATGCCAGCGAATGCTCTGTCGTGCCATGAGCGCGTGCAACCCCTTGTTGTTAAATAGGGGATACACATGCCTAATTCATTTCTGAAAGTTACAGCCTCCACACTCGCGTTCTGTTCCAGCGTCTGCGCGTCCGCGTCTGCGCAGGATAACCTTGCCAGTCCGGACCCGCGCGAACCGGTCGTCGTTGTCACCGCCAACCGCACCGCCCAGCCGGTCGAGCGCGTTGGCCAGTCGATCACCGTCGTCGATAGCGCGGAGATCGAGCGGCGCCAGACCCAGACCGTTGCCGATGTCCTGCGCACCTTGCCCGGCGTCAGCATCACCCGCAATGGCGGCGTTGGTACGTCCACCTCGGTCTATATTCGCGGCGCCGAAAGCGACCACACGGTGGCGCTGGTCGACGGTATCAAACTCAACGATCCCTCTTCGCCAGGAGGCGGGTTCAATTTCGGCAATCTGCTTACCGGCAATATCGAGCGGATTGAGGTTTTGCGGGGGCCGTCTTCGGTCCTGTGGGGAAGCCAGGCGATTGGCGGGGTGATCAACATGATCACCCGGCAACCGACAGAAGAGCTGACAGTCAATTTACGGAGCGAATATGGCTATCGCGATACAGGACAGATTGTTGGCAATATTGCCGGAAAGGCGGGCCGGCTATCGGCCAGTGTGGGTGCGGGCTATTTCCGCACCGATGGTATCTCCGCTTTCAGCGAGGCGCGCGGCGGCGTCGAGAGGGATGGGTACAAGAACTATGGTGCCAACGGCAATTTCAACCTCGCATTGAGCGACGGACTTTCTGTCGATGCCCGCGGCTGGTATTCCGAGGGACGCGTAAACATCGATGGTTTCCCGCCGCCGAGCTATGCCTTTGGCGACGTGAACGAGGAATCGCGCACGCGAGAGTTCGTCGGCTATACCGGCATCAACGCCGCTCTGTTCGACGGGCGTTTCCGCAACCGGCTGGGCTATGCCTATACCGACACCCGGCGGCGCAACATCAGCCTCGATGGCCCGGCGACCGAGACATTCGCGGGGAACGGCCGCAACGAGCGGATCGAGTATCAGGGTATTTTCGATATCTCCGACGGCTGGCAGCTGACCGGGGGCCTGGAGCGCGAAACCTCGCGCTTTTCCAGTAGCAGCTACGGCGCGGCGCCCTCGATCGGGCGAGCGCGGATCGACAGCGTATATGGCCAGATCGTCGCCACACCGGTCATCGGCCTGACCCTGACCGGCGGAGTCCGTCATGATGATCATGATCGTTTTGGCGGCGCGACGACCGTTGGAGGCAGCGGCGTATACACCGTCAGCCAGACCGGGACCACATTGCGCGCCAGCTATGCCGAGGGGTTCAAGGCACCCTCGCTGTTCCAGCTGCAGAGCGACTATGGCAACCAGTTGCTTCAGCCGGAACGGTCGAAAGGCTGGGATGCGAGCATTACGCAAAATCTTGTGGATGGACGCCTGCAGGCCAGCGCTACCTATTTCCGGCGCAATTCCAGTGATCTCATCATCTTCGTCTCGTGCGCGGCACCGCTTGCCGGCATATGCGCCAACCGCCCGTCAGGAACCTATGACAATGTTTCCAGGGCGCGGGCCGAAGGGGTCGAGATCGGCCTGACGATGCAGCCGGTCGATGCGCTGCGGCTGCAGGCCAACTATACCTATACCGACGCCACCAACCGGTCGCCCGGCGATGCGAATTTTGGCCGCCAATTGGTCCGCCGCCCGCAGCACAGTGTCACCGCGCTGATCGACTATAGTTGGGATTTCGGGCTGGAAACCGGGGTCACCCTCACCCATGTGGGCGCGAACTTCGCCAACGCAAACAACAGCCGCAAGATCGAAGGCTATGTGCTGGCTGACCTGCGCGCGTCATTCCCGGTGACCGACCGGATCGACATCTATGGCCGCGTCGAAAACCTGTTTGACGAGCAGTATGAGACGATCTTCCGCTATGGCACGCCGGGCCGGGCTGGCTATGCCGGTGTGCGGTTGCGCTACTGATGAACCAGGCAGCGCGCGCCCTTGTCGATCATTTTTCCGGCCACGGCGGGCGGATTGATCTGGCGCGCGCCACCTTTCCCGGCGTCGACCGCTGGACCGACCTGTCGACCGGAATTGCGCCCTGGGCAT
>Ga0207901_1000358_pt1 | contig 13419 bp, 12 predicted proteins | sample LinPmetageLP46_FD_184057 | JGI IMG/M metagenome (GOLD analysis project Ga0207901, IMG submission 184057) | Marine viral communities from the Pacific Ocean - LP-46 (SPAdes) | ecosystem: Environmental > Aquatic > Marine > Oceanic | place: Pacific Ocean | collected 2011-06-12
GGCAAGCGAGGCGCGAAAACCATCGAATGTCTCGATCGGCAGCCCGTTTGGATATGCGTCGGTCTTGAGCATGATCGGCGGCACGGCGCCAATCAGAACCGCCTTGCCCACGCGACCGGACTCGGCCCGTGCCACATAGCGCGCCACTTCGCCGCCACCGGTTGAATGGCCGATATGGACGGGATCGCGCAGATCGAGCGCTGCGACGACCGCGGCGACATCCGCGGCATAATGGTCCATGTCATGACCATCCGCCACCTGCGAGGAGCGGCCATGGCCGCGGCGATCGTGCGCGACGACCCGGTAGCCTTTGTTGACAAAGAAAAGCAGCTGCGCATCCCAGTCGTCCGAGCTGAGCGGCCAGCCATGATGGAACATGATCGCTTGGGCGTCTTTCGGACCCCAGTCCTTGAAGAAGATTTCGACGCCGTCGTTGGTAGTTACGTAAGCCATGGTCCTTGGTCCTTTTTACGAGGGTGATAAAAGAGGCATTCCATCGTCAATTCCTAGCTGGTCGGCACAGTTCCGCCATCGATCACATATTCGGTGCCGGTAATCGAGCCGGCGCGGTGCGAGGCGAGGAAGGCGATCAGGCTCGCTATCTCTTCCGGCCTTGATGGCCGGCCGATCGGTATCCCGCCAAGCGAATCCATGATCATCTGCTTGCCTTGCTGGATGTCCACGCCGTGCTCTGCTGCCAGCCGCTCGGCCAGTGCAACGGACGACTCGGTCTCGATCCAGCCGGGAGAGACACGCACCACCCGCACCCCCTTGGGAGCCACCTGCTTGGACAGGCTCTTGCTATAGGTGGACAGGGCCGCCTTCGCAGCGGCATAGGCGGTGGTCGCGTCCGGCAATGGCAGTTCGCGCTGGATCGAGGTCACGTGGATCACCACTCCGGCCCCGCGCGCTTCCATATCGGGAAGAAGCGCACGATCGAGCCGGACCGCCGGCATCAGGTTCAGGTCGATTTCCTTGACCCATTGCTTGTCGTCGAGCGCCGCGTAGCCGCCGGCCGGCGCCGACGATCCGCCCAGCATATGGACGATGATATCGACCCCGCCCAACCGCTCGCGCACCGCCGCCGCGACAAGCGCGCAACCTTCCGCTTGCGTAAGGTCAGCGGCCACGAACTGCGCTTCAGGCATTTCGGGCGGCTTGCTCCGCGCGGTTGTAAGCACCCGCGCGCCAAGCTCTTCGAAAAGCGCTACGGTCGCCCTTCCTGCCCCCCGCGTGCCGGAGGTGATAAGCGCGCGCTTGCCTTGCAAAGTCAGAAACGGGGTCACGGGACGATCTCGAGTTCGGCAATCTTGTCGCCCCGGAGAACAAAGAAATAGCGCAGATCCACCGGACTTCCGGGGAAGTTTCCGACGAGATGGCTGGTGATGACGGTTCGCTCGCCTTCCTCCGAAAGCGCAAATGGCTCAACCGTATAGCTATATTGCGTCGAGGCATTGGCCATCCACTGCCGGATTGCGTCCAGCCCGGCATAGCTGTTGCCTTCATCCACGACCACTGCATCCTGCGTAAAGCATGCGGAGATGGCCTTGGGATCGGACGTCTTGTCGGCGGCGAAATATTGGGCGATTACAGGGGGCAGTTCGATACTCATGGTCCCGTTCCTCTTGAATTTTCGGTGCCGGCGGCGGGCCGCCAGCAGCGATCGTTGTCGTTCAAACGCAATTTAGCGCGTTGACCTAATCCGGATAAGTGGGATAAATCAGGATGAACTATTGCGGATACCGGGACAATGAAGAGCTATAACCTCACCGATTTTGACGCGGTGCTTGCGATCAGCCGCAGGGGCTCTTTTCGCGCCGCCGCGCTGGACCTGGCCATGTCGACCAGCGCGCTCAGCAATGCCATTGCCAAGCTGGAGGAAACACTGGGTGTGCGTCTTTTCAACCGCACGACCCGCAGTGTCGCGCTAACCGAAGCGGGACGCAGGTTCGTTGACCAGATGACACCTGCTCTAAAGGATATCCATCACGCGCTCGACACCGTGCGCTCGCAGCAACAAACGCCGTCCGGCACCCTGCGCATCAACACCTTCCCGACAGCCGGCCGCGAAATCCTCTCGCCACTGGTGATCGAGTTTCTGCGACGCTTTCCCGAAGTTCATATTGATGTCGTGACCGAGGGGAAACTGGTCGACATCGTGGCCGACGGGTTCGATTTCGGGGTAAGAAGCAGGAACCTCGTCCCCACCGACATGATCGCAATCCCCGTCGGGCCGCCGAGGCGATATGCCGCAGTCGCCTCCCCATCCTACCTCGAAAAGCGGGGCCGTCCCGCTGCGCCACCCGACCTCATCGCCCATTCCTGCGTACGCGCGCGATTACCCAATGGCGCGCTGTTCCGCTGGCAGTTCGAGGCGGAGGGGCAATCGATCCAGGTGGACGTCGACGGCCCGCTTACCCTGGACGAAGCCAGCCTGGCCCGCATGGCCGTGCTCGAATCCGTCGGCATCGGTTTCTTCATGGAATCGGACGTCCGCAGCGATATCGAGGAGGGCCGGCTTGTGCGCATTCTCGAAGAATGGACGCCGCCACTTTCCCCTCTGTGCCTCTACTATCCCAGCCGACGCAATCCGCCTGCGGCCTTCAGGCTTTTTGTCGATCTCGCCCGCGAACTGGCCCGCTCGTCTCGCGACCTTCAATCGGCCTGATCCTTTGCAAAGCAGCTTGAATCTGAACAGCCGATAGGGATTTTTCCATCCGATGGCTGCCCCGCCATGCTGCCGCACATTGGCCGCCAGCCCATGGAAAGCGGTATCGCGTCAGGTCCTTCCCTTACAGCGCGCATCGAAGCCCCTGCTCAGTTCGGCGAGGCTGATTGCGCCCAGGCGCTTTTCCAGCAAGGCCTCGGCCTCGGACAACACATCCTCCACTGCTTCATTGACCACCTGCTCCACCGCGCAATCCGGGTTCGCTTCCTCGTTGCCAATCACGAACAGCCTTGGTCCACCCACAGCACGGTGAACGTCGAGCAGCGACAGCTGCTCGAGATCGCACGCGATCATCCAGCCGCCGCCATGCCCCTTTTCCGAACGGACATAGCCGGCATCGCGCAGGCCGGCCATGGTCCGGCGCACCACAACGGCATTGGTCCGCAGCATCGCGGCAATGGCTTCGGACGTCAGCGGCCCGTCGTGCCGCGCCATGTGCAGCAGCACATGCAGCATTCGGGAGAGACGGCTGTCGTTTCGCATCCCTTGATCCTTCACATCCTTATCCCGCTTGGCAAGCGCATAAATTCATGATACTTTTATTGTTACATGATTCGAGAAGGACAGCAAATGACCGAAATTGACAAGTCACCGTTCGAAAATCCGGACCACTGGGACAAGGCGGCACAGCATTACCGGACGACCGCCCATCTCTTCACTGCCCAATATGCAGAGGCAGCGCTTGCCAGGGTTGCGCTCACAGCCCGGAGCCGCGTGCTCGATGTCGCCGCCGGCACCGGCGCCCTTGCCCTGGCAGCGGCCCGGACTGGCGCGCAGGTACTGGCAACCGACTTTTCCCCGGCCATGGTGGCGTGCATTGCAGAGGCAGGGCTGGCCAATGTCGAGACCCGGACCATGGACGGCCAGGCGCTCGACCTGCCCGATGCCGGCTTCGATGCGGTCTTCTCGATCTTTGGCGTGATCCTGTTCCCCGACTGGCGCAGGGGCCTCGAGGAAATGTGCCGGGTGACCCGGCCCGGCGGCTACGGCGTGGTCGCGACCTGGCAGGATCAGGGCGCGGCCACTTTCCTGTTGCTGGGCCGGATCCGGAGCAAGCTGTTCCCGGATCGCCCGGGCATGACCATGCCTGCAGCGGTGCAGGAGTTGAGCGATCCCGATGATTTCGCCCGCGAACTGGTCGCAGCCGGCTATCGCGATCCCGAGATCGAAAGCGTCACCCATGACTATATGTTGGATGTGGCCGCACTCGACGAGCCGGATTCGCTGTTCGGCATGTCCCCCGACTGGACCAGCCTGAGCGACGCGGAAAAGATGGCGGTTGTCGCCGAAGTGCGGACAATGGCCGGTGAGCAACCGACACTGCCCATTCCCTCGACCGCGCTGATCGGCGTGGCAAGGCGCTGAGCTTCCGTGCCCCGGCGAAGGCCGGGGCCCATCTCGGATGCGATGTTCTAGCAACAATGGTTGGCAAGGCCCATATCCTTGAGACTACCGCTTCGTCGCCTGCGCCCTTCGCCGGGGCACGAGTCGCTTAAGCACCACCCCCTGCAATTTGCCGCTTCCCCTGCCTTAACCACTCGGTTAAACCGGCCGGATGATCCAGCCGATATCTCGCCCCCAATCCGCCCTGTCCTACATCGCCGCGTCGCGCTATGCTGCCGGAATGTTGGATTCTCGCCTCTTCGGGTCGCTGGAACCTGCTTGTCCGGAAGATTACACTGGGCGGCTTCTGACGGCAGGGGAAATGGCGCTTTTTTCCGCCATCCGGACAAAGATCACACAAAAGAAAACATCCTGTTTCTGTAAAGTTGAACGGACCCCGAGATGAGCTGGAAACCCGAACTCGAAGAACTGGCCGAGCGCCAGCGGCTGGCCGAAAAAATGGGCGGCGAGGAGAAAGTCTCGCGCCAGCATGGCCGCGGCAAGCTCGATGCCCGCGCACGCATCGCCGGCATCGTCGACGAGGGCAGCTTCCGCGAGATCGGCAAGATCGCCGGCCGCGGCACCTATGCCGAGGATGGCACGTTCGAGGATTTCGCGCCCAGCAATCTGATCTTCGGCCGCGCCAATATCGAGGGTCGCCCGGTGGTCGCTTCCGCCGACGATTTCACCGTGCGCGGCGGCGCTGCCGATGCGGCTCTGCACCGCAAGTTCACCCAGTGCGAGAAAATGGCGCACACGCTCGGCATCCCGATGATCCGAATGATCGACGGCACCGGTGGCGGCGGCTCGGTCAAGAGTCTCGAGGACATGGGCTTCACCTATGTCCCCGCCGTCCCCGGCTGGGAGGATATCATCCGCAATCTCGACACGGTGCCAGTGGTGGCGCTGGCGCTCGGGCCGACGGCGGGCATGGGCGCGGCGCGCACCGTCGCCAGCCATTATTCGATCATGGTCAAGGGCCTGTCCCAGATCTTCGCCGCCGGGCCCGCGGTTGCCGCAGCCATCGGCGATACGCTGACCAAGGAGCAGCTCGGCGGCTCCGAGATTCATGCGACCAATGGCGTGGTCGACGAAGAGGTCGCCAGCGAGGCAGAAGCCTTTGTCACCGCCCGCAAATTCCTCTCCTATCTGCCGAGCAATGTGAACCAGTTCGCCGCCCGGACCGAAAATTGGGATCCGCTCGACCGCCGCGACGAAAGCCTGCTCTCCGCCGTGCCGCGCGCCGACAAGCAGGTCTATTCGATGCGCAAGATCATGACCTCGGTGTTCGACGAGGGCTCGGTGTTCGAAATGGGCAAGCGCTGGGGCCGCGCCGCGATCACCGCCTTTGCCCGGCTCGACGGCTGGCCGGTGGCGGTTCTGGCCAATGATCCGTCCTTCCTCGGAGGCTCGTGGGAAGCCAAATCATCGGAAAAGGTCGAGCGTTTCGCCAAGCTGGCCGAGCAATTCCATCTGCCGGTCGTCCATCTGGTCGACAATCCCGGCTTCATGATCGGCGCCGAGGCCGAGCGCACCGGCACCATCCGCTATGGCGTGCAGGCGATGAACGCGGTCTACCGGGCGACCGTGCCCTGGGCCAGCGTCATCGTCCGCCGCGCCTATGGCATCGCCGGCAGCGCGATGAGCAATGCCGAGCATTTCCAGTATCGCTTTGCCTGGCCCTCGGGCGACTGGGGCTCGCTGCCGATCGCCGGCGGCCTCGAGGTCGCCTACAAGAGCGATATCGAAAGCGCCGCCGATCCGGCTGCGCGGCTGGCCGAGATCAGGGCGAAGCTCGACAAGGTCACCTCGCCCTTCCGCACCGCCGAACAGTTCAGCGTCGAGGACATCATCGACCCGCGCGACACAAGGCCCCTGCTCTGCGAATTTGCCGATCTGGCGTGGCGCAAGCTGGCGGCGCGCTGAGCCTCGGCAGGCCGGACAAAATGACCGTGCTATGGATATTATTGCGACTAAATATCAGCGACTTGGACCTCCCTGTGAGCCCCGTCACGGCAATCTGGCGGAAATATCCTATCAGGAAGGACATATGCAGCCTATCATTTCATCGACCAAAACAAACGGTTCATCGCGGATTCAGCAACGAAATGAGATGCTGCACATCATAGTCTGGCAATGAAGGAAGGAAGAAACGATGTATTTATCGCCGAGAACATCCGTCAATCAGCCTGCTCCAGGCCTGGGCGACAACGGCATGGCGCGCGGCTATCAGCCGCTCTACCATCTCGACATCGTCAACCGCTGCCCGGGTTGCGGCAAATCGCACTGGCATGTCGGCCGCTTCAGCGCCGAATGCGCCCATTGCGAGACTACCCTACCGCTAGCGATGGTGGACTACTCGAGGACAATCGCAAGAACCAATTGGTATGATTTGATTGGCAGAAGATTGAACAATCTTCTTGATAAAATCAATGAAGTGGAGAATAAATTAAGCTAGGAGGCAGAGAGCATGAACTCGAAACTCAATTTAGAGCTGATCCTCAACGAAAAATTCATAAAAATCGTTTCCTCTATGTCTCTGATATTATTGATTGTATCAAATAGTTTTGCAGATATCGAAAATTCTCTTTCAATTTGGGGGCAAATTGCAATTCTGATCCTCGGAGCAATCATTGGATGCATAATTGCATTGCAGAATTTTAATGGGATTATATCCGGATCAGATTAGTGATATCTATCGATTCACATTGCTGTTTATTTTGATTTATATGGCAGGAGCCTATTGGGTTCAGAAAAGAAGATATCGACAGAATCCAATTGACGAAACTGGCCATATGCTCACATTATTGTTCAATGGCATAACATTCGGGGGATCGCTTTGCGTAATGTGGGCCGTTGTCGACCCAGCAGTTATGAAAATAATGGGCGACACAACAATGTTTTTGATGGTCGCTGGAATAGCCGGACTCATCTACTCAGTGAGGGAGCTTTTAAAGCCCCTGTTGAAGCAAAAATAAGGATTCGAGTTCCTACTACTCATAATACAATACAGAGCTTATTCTCGCTTGCGATGAATCCATTTCGCGGTCAAAGTTAGCCTCTAAAAAGGGGAAGACTAATGACCACAGATAACAAATATCCATCCATTGACCGCCGACAGGCGTTGCGCGGGGCCGCCATGGCCAGCGCCGGGGCGATGTTCGTCTCGCCGACCATGGCGCTGTCCGCCGACAGCGACCTGACCGCGATCCGCAAGGCCGCCGAGGCCGGCCGCGAGGCTTCGGTCAAGCGGATCCAGGACTGGATCGCCTTCCCTTCGATCGCCGCAGAAGACCGCAACATGCCCGAAGGCGCGGAATATATGGCGGACCTCGCCAGGGACGCCGGCTTCCAGCATGTCGAAATCGTCCCCACCGACGGCCATCCCGGTGTCTTCGCCACGCTCGACGCCGGTGCCAAGCGGACGCTCGGCATCTACTTCATGTATGACGTCAAGCAGTTCGACCCGTCCGAATGGTCCTCGCCACCCCTGGAGGCGGCAATCGTCGACCGGCCCGGCTTCGGCAAGGCAATCATGGGCCGCGGTGCGGTCAACCAGAAAGGGCCGGAAGCGACCTTCCTCGCCGCGCTGCACGCCATTCGCGCCGCCGGGCGCAAGCTTCCGGTCAATATCGTGCTGATCTGCGAGGGCGAGGAAGAGATCGGCTCGCCCCATTTCAAGCAGGTCGCCACCAAACCGAACGTGCTGGCGGCGCTCAAAAAATGCGAGGGCATCTTCATCCCGGCCAGCTGGCAGGACAAGAACGGCAATGTCAGCGTCAATCTCGGCTCCAAGGGCATCATCGAACTGGAACTGGTCGCCAGCGGCGAGAAATGGGGTCGCGGGCCGAAGGGCGACATCCATTCCAGTCTCAAGGCAATGGTCGACAGTCCGAGCTGGCGCCTGGTGCAGGCACTGCAGACTCTGGTCACGCCGGACGGCAACACCCCGGCGATCGACGGCTGGTTCGAGAATGTCCGGCCGCTGACCGCACGCGAGAAGGCGCTAATCGCGGAAAGCGCAAAAGCCGGCGATGAAGAGGCCCAAAAGAAAATCCTCGGAGTCACCCACTGGATCGACGACCTGCCCTACGACCAGGCGCTGCAGCGGCTCGCCCAGGAACCGACGGTCAATATCGAGGGCCTGGTCGCCGGCTATACCGGCCCCGGCGGCAAGACCGTGTTGCCCGGCGTCGCCACCGCCAAGCTCGATCTGCGGCTCGTCCCGAACCAGACCCGGGCCGAGGCCGAGCGCAAGCTGCGCGCCCATCTCGACGCCCATGGCTTCCCGGATGTCGAGATCCGTGTCGGCGGCGGCTATGATCCCACCGAGGTCGACGAGAACAGCCGCCTGATCCGCACCGAACTGGCCACTTACGAGCGGGCCGGGATCAAGGCGACGCTCAACCCGCGGCTGGCCGGTTCCTGGCCGGGCGCGACCTTCACCGCTCCTCCGGTGTCGATCCCCGCGGGCCATTTCGGCATGGGCCACGGCGCCGGGGCGCATGCGCCGGACGAATATTATGTGATCGAATCGACCAACCCCAAGGTCGCCGGCCTGGTCGACGCCACCATGGGCTATGCCGACTTTCTCTACCAGCTGGCCGCTATCCAATAAGCGATTGCCCTGGTAGCGCCCGAGAGTTTGAGCCAGCATCCCGGCTGGCTCAAATCCGCCTGCCGGTTGCGACAGCCTGATCGCGGTTCCCGCGGTTCCGCCGGCCCATCGCGTGCCATGCACCGCCCGCCGACAGGGCTGTGATATTTTGGCATCAGAGGTAAGTTTATCGTCATTTTCCACCGTTCCGATGGAACGATCGGGGTTCGCGAGCCGTTCCCCCTACTCGTCGGTCAAGTGCGCGGAGTGTTTGCGCATCGCTCGACGGGAAGCCCGCAGCCATAGCGGGCAGAACCGGAACGACAATGTTCCATATTTAGTTAGTTGGAGTAAAATTATGAAATCCCCTATGATTACCCCCCTCATTCTCTGTTCGATTGCCGGCGCCTTTGCCGCCCCGGCCGCCGCGCAGTCCAATTCCCCCTTCACCGGTCCGCGCGCCGAAATCCTCGGCGGCTATGATACGCTGCGTTCGGGCAGCGATGTCGATGTCGACACCGACAATGACGGCATTTTCGAGAATAACACGCTTGACCAGTCGGTTGACGGCTTCGCTTATGGCGTTGCACTCGGCTATGACTTTGATGCCGGCCCGGTGGTCTTCGGTCTCGAAGGCGAATATATGGATTCAACCGGCGAGCAGGAAGGCGATGAGGCGGTCAACGCACCGTTCGGCTATAGCATCAATCTGAAGCGCGACCTCTATATCGGCGCGCGCGTCGGTACCAAGGTGACCCCCACCACCCTGCTTTACGCCAAGGGCGGCTATACCAACACCGCGGTCGAATCCCGCTTCCAGGACCGCGCCGAAGCCGATGGTGTCGATCTGAACTTCGACGACAGCCAGCAGGTCGACGGCTACCGTCTTGGTGCCGGCGTCGAGCAGCTGATCGGCAGCGGACAGGGCGGACTGGGCTCCAATGCCTATGTGAAGCTCGAGTATCGCTATTCCAACTATAGCTCGCTCAAATATAACGACACGCTGTTCAACGATAATAATGAAATCGGTGTCGACCTTGACCGCCATCAGGTGATGGCTGGTGTCGGTATCCGCTTCTAGGCCGAAGCTAGGTTAAAAAAGAAGGGCGTGCCGTTCGGTGAACGGTGCGCCCTGTTTTTTTGGCTCTCAGTGGTGACGGTTCGGGACAATCAGCATGTGTGGATAAAGGGCACTACCACCTTAGCTGCAGGGCGATATAAATCAGGGAGACCATAACGGAAAAGGGGGTAATTTTGCTCCTCTATTTAGTCGGTGCATACTGGCATCCTCGACCGCGTATGCTGTGCCAATCGGTAAAGCATAGGCACGGCCTCCCGAAATTACCAAGCAGATAGAAAAGAATGTATTTAGAAGTGGAGGGATGCATGATTGATGCGCCATTAGAATCTATACCATCGGTCTATCGGCAGCGATAACGGTGGTAGAAATGAACGGTAATAGCCTGATAGAACTTGAATTCTGGGGAAAAGAAAGTATCTGGAATGAGGAGGTCCGGACACAATATCTACTAGTTGCCGGGCAAATACTTGTGACCAATTGACGCCATCTTATCTTGCCGGATTCTCAGCGATTCAGACTATGTAAGCATTTAATCAAGGGTCAACGAAAGCCCCGTTTCATGCTCTTTCTCTAACCGCCACAATCACCCTGTATGGCAAGCATTGCAGCACCAATAACAGCCATTCGATTGAGAATAGGATTTTTTTGCTTCGGTCACGGCACCATGACAATCACTGTGATAACCCAAGTCCTTTTGATTGGCTGCGGCGGGCATATAATCACATCCAGCCGTTTTGTTATGCACCTCATGGTCCCCATTAGATTGTTCATTCTTGTTAACGACAAAGTTCGGCATTCTAAATTCCTAATGTTCTGTATCACGAGGTGGAAATGGATCCGGCTTTCCGATCGTATCCTTCGATCGAATTCTGCCGTTCAATCCTTTCGTTTTTAACTCTCCTCCGCCGGAGTTCTTCAAATTTTGTCTTGCGGCGTCGTTCGCTTCTTTTTGAGTATCGTACAAGCCTTCTGGTCTTAAGGCTCCATCGCGCTTATTTGCCCATTTCCCGTCGACGGGACGACGAAATACAGTCCGATCATTCTCCGACATGACAGGCCTCCGATTGAAGTAAATAAGGGCGGGGTGGATAATCAGGCCGAGGGAATGAAGGTCTTTCAGGACGCGGAAATTCACTCGGGATGGGGCGTTGTGGAATTTCTACCATTTTTGTGTCTCCTAGCGCTTACTATCAGGGGTGCGACGGACTTGAGACCAACCACGCCCAGGCGCGGTAGTGGGAGGCATCCGTTCATTATCGCGAACGGTGGTGTAGTTGTCGTAACGGCCTCCTCGCGGCCCCGTTTCTTGGAAAATTCCGCCATTCCGGCCAGAATTGCTTCCCGGCTTTTTCATAAAGTCAGTTCCTTTTCAAATTTGTCCCGACTCGAGACAATCCAACATTAATGCTTTCGACAAATAAGTCAATGATTTGCAAATAGGGGTTTGCATTGCAAACATTGTATTGTTGACATGCTCAGTAAATTTCGGCATTCAGCCGGTGTGTCCATCAATGAAATTTATGAAATGTTCGGTCGTCGATTGGCCGCAGTCCGTGATTCCAGCGGCATGACCCAAACTGACTTGGCAAAATTGATCGGGTTATCTCGAGCTTCCATCGCCAATATAGAAGCCGGTCGGCAAAAAATTATGCTACATCAGCTATTAGCTATGACGAGAGCGTTAAAACTTCGATCTCCAAGCGAATTGATCCCCACCGACCTAGTGCTTGGAGAAGCGCGAACTGCGCCAGCAGACCTCCTCACTACCGGTTCCCCGCTTTCGACGACTCAAAAAAAGGATTTAGCAAGAATTATGGATGCCTTTGAAGATTTAGGTATATGATGTGATAGCAGACACACGTCGCTCAAAAAAAGCAGCTCGGCAGCTACTGGAGTTGGCAAAGATCACAGAGCCTTCCGTGCCCGTGAAAAGATTAGCTACGATCTTTGGTTGTGTTGTAAAAACGGCCAACCTTGATGATGAGCTTTCTGGGATGGCCTTCATCAAAGAAGGACGGTGTGCAATAGTAGTAAATGCTTGGCATCATCCCAATCGTCAGCGCTTCACAATTGCCCATGAACTCGGCCATCATGTCCTTCATCAAAGCTTCCTTAAAGAAGGCATTCACGTTGACAAAGCTATTCTCAAGAGGGGCCCTCTCTCCTCAGCGGGAATGGACGCCCGGGAAGTCGAGGCTAATGCCTTTGCCGCCGAAATACTAATGCCCAGAAGCTTTGTGAAAAAGATCGTACCAGCGGATTTCGATCTTCAAGATGAAGCGGCTTTAATTAAGTTTGCGAAACAATTCGGCGTGAGCGCCGCAGCGCTCGGATATCGGATTTTAAATATTAGAAATTAGCATCTGATTACAATATTGTTCTGACATATTGAGACTGATCTTGAATTGACAGGGCCGCGGCCCGTCCCATAAAAAAGGGGAGCGCAATCGCACTCCCCTTTCCAAATTCCGTTCGAATAAAGGCGGCTTATTCAGCCCCCTCATCCGCGCTCTCGCCCGGTACCGGGAAGCCGCGCTTCTTGAGGATATATTTGACCTCCGGATCGCGACCACGGAATTTGCGATAGGCTTCCTTGCGGTCGGTTTCGTTGCCGGTCGACAGCAGGATCGTGCGGAAGCGTTCCGCCGTCTGCTTGTCCCACGGGCTGCCCGCTTCCTCGAACGCCGCCCAGGTGTCGGCGTCCATCGTTTCCGACCAGAGATAGCTGTAATAGCCGGCCGAATAGGCATCCGACGAGAACAGATGGTTGAACTGCGGCAGCCGGTGGCGCATCACGATCTCTTTCGGCATGCCGATTTCGGTCAGCGTCTCGCGCTCGAACTTGTCCGGATCGGTGACCGGCTCCTCGCGATTGTGCAGCTTCATGTCGACGATCGCGCTCGACAGATATTCGACCGTGGCAAAGCCCTCGTTAAAGGTCTTCGAGGCCTGGATCTTGTCGACCAGTTCCTTGGGGATCGGCTCGCCGGTCTTGTAGTGAGTGGCGTAGGTCGACAGGATATAGGGCGTCATCAGCCAGTTCTCGTTCACCTGGCTCGGATATTCGACAAAGTCGCGCGGCGTATTGGCAAGACCCGGATAGGTGATGTCATAGTTGAGATAATGCAGCGCGTGGCCGAATTCGTGGAACAGGGTCGAGGCATCGTCGAGGCTGATCAGCGTCGGTTCGCCGTCGCCACCCTTGACGAAATTATTGTTGTTCGCCGAGATCGTGTAATTGTTCTTGCCGCCCAGCTTGAACTTGTCCTTATAGGTCGTCATCCAAGCGCCCGACCGTTTGCCGTTGCGGGCAAAATTGTCGAAAAACTGCACGCCGATCACCTTGTCGCCTCGCTTGACCTCGAAGGTGCGCACCTCGGGATCGAAGACCGGGATGCTGCCGGTGGTTTCGGTGAAGGTCAGGCCATAGAGCTTGCCCGCCGCATCGAACAGCGCGTCCATCATCTTGTCGAGCTGGAAATAGGGTTTGATCTCGGCGGAATCGAGGTCATATTTCGCCTTGCGGACCTTTTCCGCATAATAGCGGTAATCCCATGGCTCGATCGTGATATCGGCACCCTCGGCATCGGCGATCGCCTGCATATCGGCGACTTCTTCCTTCACTCGGGC
>Ga0207901_1000364_pt1 | contig 13282 bp, 10 predicted proteins | sample LinPmetageLP46_FD_184057 | JGI IMG/M metagenome (GOLD analysis project Ga0207901, IMG submission 184057) | Marine viral communities from the Pacific Ocean - LP-46 (SPAdes) | ecosystem: Environmental > Aquatic > Marine > Oceanic | place: Pacific Ocean | collected 2011-06-12
AGGGTTTTGCGATTTCCACTCTGGTACTGCGGTGCAATGTAAGCCTGGATCTCGGCTTCTTCAATAGCATGCCATGCCCAAAGTGGGCGCATGGCTTCTTGCCCTCTTGCCCGATAAATCCCCGCCCTCCGGCCCGGCACCCTAACTGCTGGCCTTGTGGAATTAACCGGTTAGCCCCATATAGAGTTTGAAATCACTTTTCACTGGGATTCATTATGGTTTACCGACCAGATACGCACAGCAAGTTGTTTGGTTATCTGCTCTGGATCTTCGGGTTTTTGGGCGCCCATCGCTTTTATTATGGCAAACCGATCACCGGAACCATCTGGTTTTTCACATTCGGTCTGTTTTTTATCGGTTGGATAATCGACCTGTTTCTCATCCCATCCATGGACGAGCAAGCAGACAGCCGGTTCCGTGAAGGTGAGGTTAACTACAACATTGGCTGGTTGCTGCTCACCTTCACCGGCGTTTTCGGGTTACACCGGCTGTATATGGGCAAGTGGATCAGCGGGATTATCTACCTGCTGACCGGCGGCCTGTTTTTGCTTGGCGTGCTTTACGATTTCTGGACATTGAACGACCAGATTTCAGAGCGTAACGGCCAAGTGAAATTTGGATAACAGTTAGACCCGTAAGATCGTCGAACTCGGTGATAAGGCGGTTTGGTTGTGAGTTTGAGTCCCCAGGGATCATAAGCCTGCTGCCAAATCACCGCGCCTGAGCTGTCGGTACTTGCAATGGGCGATCCCAGGTGGTCATTGTGATAGTAGGTCACCACCTCAGCTGCACTGAGGGGTAATACGGTAAAAACGAGCACTAACAGAGCGGCCAGTGTCTTCATAATGAAACGTTTCATAGTGTTGTCCTCCCTGGCCATTACTGGCCTATGACTGCGGTATCATCGGCAACCTTCTCAGCGACCTGCGAGTCCACGTAGATGTATTCCTTGAAACCTGCTGTTTGGTCGTATTCGCCCAACAGATCACCGTTCATCGTATACAGAACCGTCGTCGCTTCTGTGGGTGAGATCCGATTTACTCGGGTATTGATCCCGTCATAGTTGTAATCGATTATGCTGGTGCCGTTGTCGATTGAGGCGAGGTTGCCAGCTCCGTCATACACCATGATATTCAGCCCGTCACTGGTCATATTGCCTCGGGCATCGTGCGTGATGGTGTAATAGAACGAGGGGAAGGCCCGGTACGTGAGCTTCTGGTTGCCGTAATAATAATCTTGCAGCACACCGTTGCGATCGCGGGTATCGATGTTCCCCAGGGCGTCATAGGTTACCGTTTCCGCACCCCAGGGCCCGGTGGCAGATGTCATGCGGTTGAGGGTGTCGTACCCAATGGTTCTATCGTGCAACGTACCGACGCTGTCGACAATGCCCGTCATGTTGCCGACGTTGTCGTAGGTGAAGCCCAGATCCACAAGGGAACTGGCACCAAGCGACGAGACAAGTGAGCTTGGGCGTAATCGGCTATCCAGTGCCTGATCGGTTATCACACCGTTAGCGTAGGCCATAGAGTCCAACGCCCCACTGGGATGATGGTCTATCTGGGTAACGTAGGGGGCAGCCTGAGTCTGCCACCCCAGTGCGTTGACAGACGTGTTCACAGTGCGCCCGCTGGGGTAGGTGATGGCGTCCACCTGATCCAGATTATCGAGCGTGTACGTCACGTTATAGGTGCGAGTACCGACCTGCAGGGATTCGCTTGTCAGATTATTGTTCTGATCGTAGGTATAGTTGCGAGCCGCCACGGAACTGATGACGGAGGCAACATTGTGGTTGTTGTCGTAGGTGTAGGTTGCCGAGGGTGTGCTATCTGAATAGCTTGCGGTTTTGAGACGGTTCAGATTGTCGTAGGTCCAGGTTTCGATAATGCCGCTGGCTCCGGTTTCCTGGCTGGTCAGGTTGCCGACGGCATCCCGCCCCAACTGCGTTGTTCCTGTCTCTGGATGCGCCTCTGCGACCAGAAAGCCACGACCATCATAGGTGTACGAGCGACCGAAGCCGAAGACGGTTCCATCAGTTTGCTGTTCTCCCTGGAACACATCGTAAACTTCGCCCAGGCCGTCACGCCTTATGATCGTCGTCACGGACTCCGGTGACTGGATCATGCGGAGCCAGGCGTTATCCATGCTTCCGTGATGAACCAGCGATTTTTTGGTTAAGTACCCGTTTTCATCCGTCACGTTTATTTCAAATCCGATCGGGTGGTCAATGGTCATGCTTGTCTGATCGGGATGGGTCACACTGGCCAGTCGCTGGAATTCATCGTAGGTCATTGTGTCCCCGTTCGGGCTATTGGGGTAGCTCTCAAAGGTAACGCTGCCCAGCGCGTCCCGTGTTCTGCTGACCTCAACGCTAGTTGTTTCAAGGGTGTCCTCTTGCTTCATACCAATGTCGCGCCAAAAGCCATCAAAATAGCGGGTTTCACGGTAGGCGCCCCGGGTTAATACCGAGTCGTCATTACTGTACGTAATGGAAACACCGGCCTTGATGGGATAGTCGATACCGGTGAGTCGGTTGAGGTTATCCCAACTGTACGTTGTGGTGTGGCCCCGACCATTCGTAGACGATGCCAGTGTTCCGTCCGCATTCACCACCCTGGATTCCGAGATGCTTTCAGGGTACTGAATGTTCCGCGCAGCACCCCGGAAATAGTTTGAGTAGGTTGTGGTGTTGTTACGGGCATCAGTGACTGTGGCCAGATCGCCTTCGGACGTATAGGTGTACGTCGTCAGCACGCCCCACTTATCTTCCGACAGCATGTTTCCGGCGGTATCGTAGGTGCGGTTGGTGACCCATTGGGTCGTGGGCGCTGCCGATGGATAGTCAATGGTTTCCTGGGTTACCAATCCCAGCAGCCAGTCGTTACCCGTTGTTCTATTTTGATAACTGAGCGTGGTGGTTCGGTTTGGGTTATTGCTGGCGTTCGATGTTTCAACGATCGTCTGCGGTGCCCCATAAGCGTCGAAATTCGAGTATTGGGTTTCAACCGATGCGCCCTGTCGCCAGTGGGTGACTTTGGCAACGTAAGGCGTTTGGGTATTGTTGTCTCTTTGGGTGGTGCTCCGACCGTGCCAGTAGTCTTCACTGGACAGCAGAATGCTTCCGTAGGTGTATGAGATCTGTTCAAGCAGATTGTCGTTGAGGTCATAGACCTCTTCGTAGCTCTTGGTGCCAACTCGCCACCGCGGAACGCCCGTCGTGTAGCCGCTGTGATAGAACTTCCGTTTGTGGTCGGGCGCAATCATCAGGGTTTCATCAAATCCGGTGCCACTGCTATGCGCTGCCGTGTAACCGAACGACCAGGAACCGGGTGTGATAACTCGCCCCGAGACGTGTTTTGCGCTGATGACTGTGGTGGCTTTCTGAGCACCGTAGTCAAAATAACTGTAGTCGTAGTCGTAATCGATGACCCCACCAGAGGGATAGGTAACGGTATCAACAGCGAGGCTGCCGGCATTGCCGTTGGTTATCAACGGATGATAGGTGTAGTCCCAGCTTAACCCGTCCGGGCGGACGACTTGGGTGAGCTGTGGGAAATCGGGCGAGGTTCCCTGAGTGTAAGTGTGATTGTACGTCCAGGTCTGGCCGTTGCTGGTGATTGATGTGAGCCGGATATTGTCATTGGTTACGTTTGTGTAGGTGTAATCAATGGTTCGGCCGTCGCTCGTCGATATCGAATCAATATAGATAACCCCGACGATGTTTGACGCATAATTTATACTCATTGAGTTGCCATCGGTGTCCTCGATATACGTTGCGTAAATCTTGGCCCCTTCGCTGTCGGTATCGTACTCACTCATGAGGTAGGTCGTCCCATCGGGGGACTTGACCTCAACACCGCCCGCCACACAATTTGCGCGCCACCACTGCCGCGTAATCAACTCCGGGCTGTGCTGACTTGCGAGCACCAGCAGTTGACGGCTGCCGTCCGGCAGTTCCAGAGACGGATTATCAAGAACATCAATGGACCACAGATTTTGTGAACACACCTTGCCCTTGTGCTCTTTGGCCACCGCGATACGGCCAAAATGCATATTCCACCCGTAGCCGTAAGGGGTATAGGCAATGAAACTGTCCTGAGGGTTGTTGTAGACACGGTTGATCTCTATATCCATGCCCCCATTGCCGGGCACCACCAAATCCGTGTATGAAAGCTGAAGCTGCCCGGAGAACGGATCAATGTGTTCTCCAAAATTCTGATTGATCGTTTCCTTAAACGGGTTCAACCCCGGCTCTTCGTAATAATCACGGATATTGGCATGGGCCGATACGGCCAGGCTGGCACTGACAAAAAAGCTGAGTATTGCCGATGGGTAGAGTGACATGGGTCACCTCCGTGTGCGTGGGCATTTGATTCAGAGGGTTCTTGTTGAGCAGGCGGTCTCTCAGGAGCCAGAGCGGTTTCTGTTTGCCTGCTCAGTCAACTGAGATGGAATAATCTGTTTGGCTGTGGGCATGCGCCTGGCGTCGGGTTTTTCAGGTGCCACTCTCATTCTTTGGCTGTTATCAACCGTGAAAGCTTGGCGCTGATGCAGTTTGGCATCAACGCTTGGCAAGGTGAGGGCCGGCTGTCCTGGCGTGAGTTGTTTTTCACGAGGCTCTTGTTCGGAAACGGTTTGGGCAGAGGCGTTCAGTGCGCTCAGTAGAAGGCTAGAAACAAAAAGGACTGTGCGAAACATGGTCTCACTCCTTGTCAAATTGTATAAATTCCGTTCAATTTTCAATCTAGCATAGATCGTTTTTTGCACAAGCAGGGCGCACAAAACGATACAAAACGCATTTTTTGGTAACAGTTCTGCTGTCACTTGATTGCGTTCCGGTACTTCTTGGGTAGGTTTTAGATCAACTTTCTGAGCTGCTATTTACCCGGAAATTACTGCAGGATGAAACCAAAGTACCGCCGTGTCGGCCCAGTTTAAATATCAGCGCCCTGCTCCAGTTCCACAAGGCCATCTTCCAGATAGTCCAGCATCCGCTGCAGGCTCGGTAGCGTGCGGCGGCAGCCAATCAGCCCGAATTCTATCTGATCCTTGTAGCTGGTCAGGGTCATATTCAGGCCCAGCCGGTCCATGGCGATGGACACGGGATACATACCCTCCAGTTTGGCGCCGTTCCAGTAACAGGTTTCTTTCGGCCCGGGCACGTTGGATATCACCACGTTGAATGTCTGCCACTTCGGGGCCACGCCGGTCAGCAGATGGAACGCCGCTGGCGCCAGGGTCAGTGCGGTGTAGTTGACGATTTCTTCCGGCGACATGTGAGCGTAGCGGTCTTTGCCTTCCTGCATGCTTTGATGAATCTTCCGCAGTCGCGTGCCGGCATGGCTTTCATTCGTATACAGGTTGGCCAGGATAACGCCCACCTGATTGCCCTCGGCCTGGCTGCCTTCCGTTTTATCGCCGGCAGACTTCTCGTATTTACGTAGCGATACCGGAATCATCGCGATCAAGGGCTTATCCGGCAGCGCATCCTGATTCATGAGGTAGGTGCGCAAAGCACTGGCGCACATGGCCGTGACCACATCGTTTACAGTGGTGCCATAAGTCTTGCAAACCGCTTTTATCCGCTTCAGACAATACGACTGGGCCGCAAAGCGCCGGGAACCGGTAATTTTCTGGTTCAGAATGCTGCGTGGTGCATGAAAAATGGAATTGTAGACCGGGTCTTTACGAGCGGTGTTTATGGTGCGCAACAACTCCCGCGCGACGGTCGGCATCGTACCCAGTTGCTTTCCCGATTCCCCCAACAAATGACTGATACTGCGCCATAACGAAGAGCCGCTGCTATCCTCATCGCTCCGTGGTTGTGCCGACAGGTCCCAGATGGGAGGCATATTGCGTTTTGCGGGGTCTGTGGACAGCATTCTCTGAAACATCCGCATTGCAGAAACACCATCCATCAGGGAGTGGTGCAGCTTGGTGTAAACCGCAAACTGCCTTTCGCCCAGCCCCTCAATGAGATGAAACTCCCACAGCGGCCGTTCACGATCCATAAGATGTGAGTGCTCCGCAGAGACAAAACCAAGCAGTTCCCGAATACGGCCCGGAGTAGGCAGAGCTTCAAAACGGAAGTGATGTTCCAGATCCAGGTGTTTGTCGTGTACCCAAACCGGCTGTGCTAACCGGCTGTCGAGACGCCGGTTGAAAGGCGCCGTCACCTCGGTATCGTTACGAAGCTGTTCAGCAAGCCGGGCCACGTAGTCGTCAGGTGCATCGTCGGGAAACGAAAAAATCTGCAGCCCGCCCACGTGCATGGATTGCTGGCGTTTCTCCAGCCAGAGGAAAAGCTGATCGGTGGGGCTGAGAGGCTTCACGGGCGGCATCCTTTTTGTGGGCGTTTTCGTGATCTTAGCTCAGGTTGCCCGTGAGTGGTTGACCTCTGGTGGATTCCGGCCCGTCAAAGTTGTTTGATTCAGCCTCCTGCCCGATCAGGCGGCCACGGCTTCCCGTTGATTATCGGCAGTTTCCAGGAGGATCCGGTTACCATCGAGGAGAACAGGATAGGTTTTGACCCTGACCGAATCGTCTTCCAGACAGACACCGGTTTTCAGATTGAAGTGTTGTTTATAGAGCGGCGAGGCTACAACGGGCTCTCCACTGAGGTCCCCCGTGATGCCGCGAGCCAGAACGTTAACGCCACTGAACGGATCGGCGTGGCTAATGGCAAAGAGCGCCGGCAGCCGGTGCGGCAGATAAAACACCGCCACCGGCCCGTCTTCCGTCCAGACAGCAATACCGGATTCCGGCACCAGATCGTCAACAGTACAAACCGCGTTCCAACAAGTACGAGCTTTCATCTTTGTTCTCCTTGAATTTTTAACTTGCGCCACCCCAAAAACAGGAAGGCTACGCAGATTCCAGAACAGGCCGCCTCTGCCCCCGTTCAGTCGTCCACTGCTGCACCGGATCCGTCTGCTCCGGCAAATTCACAAACTCCCGGAACCGTTTACGCTTCTCGGGATCTTCCACCGCCGTTTTCCACTCACATTGGTAAGTATCTGCAATACCGTTCATGTGCTCCTCCAGCTCCGCACAAATGCCGAGGCTATCCTCAAGAATCACCTGCTTCAGATAGCCCAGGCCACCCTCCAGATTCTCCATCCACACACTGGTACGCTGCAGCCGGTCAGCCGTGCGCACATAGAACATAACCACCCGGTCGATGGTGCGAATCAGCTCCTCATCAGACAGATCAGTCGCAAACAGATCGGCGTGGCGTGGACGCATGCCACCGTTACCGCAGATGTAAAGGTTCCAGCCATTCTCGGTGGCAATCACCCCGAAATCCTTGCTCTGAGCCTCGGCACATTCCCGGGTGCAGCCAGACACCGCCATCTTTACCTTGTGCGGCGCCCGCAGGCCCTTGTAACGATTCTCCAAGTGGATCGCCATGCCCACGCTGTCCTGCACGCCATAGCGGCACCAGGTGCTGCCAACGCAGGACTTCACCGTGCGCAGGGACTTACCGTAGGCGTGACCGGTCTCGAAACCCGCTGCAATGAGCTTCTCCCAGATCTCCGGCAGCTCGCTCAGAGTGGCTCCGAACAGATCAACCCGCTGGCCGCCCGTGATCTTGGTATACAGGTCGTACTCTTTGGCCACCTCGCCCAGCACAATCAGTTTGTCGGGGGTGATCTCGCCACCGGGAATGCGCGGCACAATGGAATAGGTGCCGTTTTTCTGCATGTTGGCCATAAAAGTGTCGTTGGTGTCCTGCAGCGGCACGTGATCGGTGGCCAATATGTGTTCGTTCCAGCAGGTCGCCAGAATTGAGCCGACGACCGGCTTGCAGATGTCACAGCCCTGACCCCTGCCGTGCTGGCTGATCAGGGTGCGGAAGGTGCGGATGCCGTTAACCTTCACCAAGTGGAACAGGTCTTGCCGGCTGTAGGGGAAGTGCTCACACAGGTCTTTGCTGACCGCCACGCCACGCTTTTCCAGTTCATTGTCGACCACGTTCTTGAGCAGGGCAGTGCAGCCACCGCAACCGGTGCTGGCCTTGGTCTCGGCCTTGACGTCACCAAGATCGCTGCAGCCGGCGTCAATGACGCAGCAAATATCGCCCTTGGTGACGTTGTGGCATGAACAGATCGACGCAGTTTCCGGCAGTGCGTCCGGGCCCAGGGCCGGAGCGCCACCCTGGCCCTCCGGCAGGATCAGGGTTTCCGGGTTGTCCGGCAGAGCAATGCCGTTCAGGGTGTATTGCAGCAGGGTGTCGTAATGACTGTTGTCGCCCACCAGAATGGCGCCCAGCAGCGTCTTGCCGTCTGCGCTGATCACCATGCGGCGGTAATGGCCGGCCTGCTCGTCGTTAAAGCGTATGTTGCGGGCGCCGGGAGTCTGGCCGTGGGCATCGCCAATGGAGCCGACATCGACGCCCAGCAGTTTCAGCTTGGTGCTCATGTCGGCGCCAGTAAAGGCCGCATCGCGATCGCTGTTCAGAACCGAAGCCAGGGTGCGAGCCATGGTATAGCCTGGGGCGACCAGCCCAAAAATCCTCTGGTCCCAGAGTGCGCACTCGCCAATGGCATGGATATGCGGGTCTGAGGTGGTGCACTGGTCATTGACGACAATGCCGCCACGTTCACCCACCTCCAGACCACTGGCTCGCGCGAGTGCGTCTTGCGGGCGAATACCGGCAGAAAATACGATCAGATCGGTTTCCAGGTGGCTGTCATCACTGAAGTTCATGCGCAGCCGAGCATTTTCGCCTTCAACGATGTCGGTGGTGGCTTTCTCTGTATGCACCTTAACACCCAGTTCTTCGATCTTGTGGCGCAACAGTGCGCCGCCGTCGGTATCCAGCTGCACCGGCATCAGGCGGGGCGCGAATTCCACCACGTGCGCCTGCAGGCCGAGACTTCTCAGTGCGTTGGCGGCTTCCAGGCCTAGCAGTCCGCCACCAACCACCACTCCGGATTTACCGTCTTGGGCGCTGGCGCGGATAGCATCGAGATCGTCCAGGGTTCGGTACACAAAGCAGTGGGGGTGCTCGCGACCTTCAATCGGCGGTACGAAAGGAAAGGAACCGGTGGCCAGTACCAGCTCGTCGTAGCCGTATTCGCCTTTTGGAGTGGTAACGATGCGCTCGTCACGGTCCAGCGCAGTGACCGGCTCATTCAGCCGCAGTTTAATACCCTGCGCGGTATACCAGTCTGCGGTGCCCATAGCGAGATCTGCGTGGGTGGAGCCGGTGAAATACTCCGACAAATGTACCCGATCATAGGCCAGCTGTTTTTCCTCCCCGAAAACAAGTATCTCGTACTCAGCGGCCCCGGGGCTGGCGACGAATTGCTCCAGGAAGTGATGGCCAACCATGCCGTTGCCAATCACGATTAGGGTTTTCTTGCTCATGGTGGTGTCCTCTCTCAGGGGCAGCGGTTCAAGCCGCCGCCTTACAAAACGGTTTGCCAAAGGGCAGCTGGGCCCGGAACAGGTCGATGTCGGCGTTGCCGGCAATCAGCTCCTGGTACCAGGGGCCCTGGCTGGTATTGCCTATCAGGATGGCGCCGACCAGGCGGTTGTCACGAACCAGCAAGTGGCTGTAGCTGCCGGTTGCAAAGTCCTGCCAGACCAGGGATTCGGTGTGTTCATCGGGTGCCTGCTGGCCACAGGAAAAAACGGGTATGCCGCTGATTTTCAGGCGGGTTGCGGTGACAGATGGTTGGTATGCGGCGCCCTCGGTTGGCCCTGCAAGCACAGATGCCAGGATTTTCGCTTGCTGATAGCCCGGCTCCACAAGTCCGAAGGTTTCGTCGTTGAACTCACAACATTCGCCAAGGGCAAATATGTCCGGTGCGCTGGTTTGCAGTTGCGCGTTGACTTGAATGCCCCGGCCGCAGGCCAACCCGGCGTTTTGTGCCAATTCGCGGTTGGGCGTGATACCGGTGGCAATAATGACCAGATCGGTGCAGATCAGGGTCTGGTCATTCAGCTGGATGGCGCGAACACTGTCCCGCCCCAATAATTGGAGTGGCGAGGTCGACGTCATAACGTTGATGCCGCGGGCCGTCAGTGCGTCGGACAGAAGTTTGCCGCTGTCCGGATCCAGCTGTCGGTTCAGGAGGTGACTACTTCGGTGCAGAACGGTGACAGCCATGCCCCTTCGCAGCAGCCCTTCGGCCGCTTCAAGCCCCAGAAAGCCACCGCCGACCACGACGGCCCGTTGCCGACTCTGGCTCAGTTCAATCAGGGTGCGGGTGTCATTGAGATCCCGAAAGTGCATGACGCCGTTCAGCTCTTCCCCGGGGATCCCGAGGCGGGCGGGGCTGGCCCCGGTTGCAATAACCAGCGCGTCATACCTGTAAACCCGGCCAGTGCTTGTTGTTACGGTGTGTTTGTCGGGAGCGATAGCCTGAACCGTTTCTCCGTGATGAACCCGAATGCCGTGACGGGCAAACCAGGCGTCCGGTTTCAGGGTCAGGCTTTCCTCGTCGGCGTCTCCGCTGAGCAGGGCTGAAAGCTGAATCCGGTTGTATGCCGCAGAGGTCTCGCCATTGAACACAATGATATTCCGGTAGGGTATTGGAGCCTTGCTCACCAACTCTTCAAGGAATCGCTGAGCCACCATTCCGTGGCCACAGACAATCAATGTGGGTTCCATTTTCCGGATCATCTCTGTACCTCTGCCCCATTTAAAACCAAAAAAAAGCCGGAGCACCTCATCCCCTGAGGGAGTCGATGATCCGGCGCCAATGCCAATAACAGTGTTCTGGTGATTCGACCGATTCCTTGGCCGGGATAATCATCCATGAATTATATAAAGCGATGTTCGTGCCAATTTTAAAAGACATTTAAAATCAATCACTTGGATTTATTGTAATGGGTGGGTCGCTAATAAATGCAGCTTTTTCGCCCTTTGCCGGAGCAGGTTGCACGACTTTGATGCTTTTTTTGCTGGCGCGGTAATTGCTCCAGACTCCTGTAACGCGACAGTGTGGTCGCAGGCCCGGAGCCTTGATATGAATACCAGTAGACGTCGACACAACCCTGTCCAGCCCTCGGCTGAGGCGTACCTGATCGCATCGCGACGGTGCGAGCTTATGAACCTCCAGTATTTTTTGCAGATGGGGAAGCTGGTACAGAGCATCAGCAATCTCGTGCACGGGCTGCAGCGGGAACGCGGAGCGTCCACCATTTTTCTGGGATCGGATGGTGAAAAGTTTGGCCAGGAGCGAAAAACAATGGTCGCGGAATCGGAGTGTTTGTATATCGTTTTCAAGCGGGCACTGGCTGAGATCCATAAAGAGCTGACGACACACCCTGTCAGCAGCCACTTGCTGGCTCATATTGCCAGCGCCCTTCATGGGCTGGAGAGCCTGCCGGCGCTGCGGGTGCGGGTGAAAGCCCGGTCACTGTCGGTGCCAGAGACAACCGAGTCCTACAGCATGCTCATTCACCGACTGATTGTCGTGGTTTTCGAGGCAGCGGATACCGCAGTAGATCCTTCTCTTGCGCGTTTGCTGGTGGCTATGGTGCATCTGATGAATGGCAAGGAATTCTGTGGTCAGGAGCGTGCAACAGGCTCCGCCGGGTTTTCCAAAGGGCGCTTTGATATCGCACTGAGTCAGCGCATGACGCACCTTGTTGAAGCACAGGAACGGTGTTTTGAGGTGTTTCTCGGGTTTGCAGACGAACAAAGCTGCGGGCTTTTGCAGAGCTTCCTTGCTCATGAGCGCGAAAAGGAAGTTGAGCGCCTGCGGCGGTTCGGATGCTCCATTGGCCGATACAAACCTCTGGACCCGGAACTTGCTGATCACTGGTTTGCGCTAATGAGCGAGCGTATGGATGAGCTCAAAAAGGTAGAAGAATCGGTGGAAAACAGTTTTCATGGGCGCTGCGCCGAGCGCTATGCAGACGCACGGAGCTCACTGGCACATCATGAGATACTGATTGCAGCACTTGATCAGCCAGAAAATCCTGTGCCGTCCATGTTGGTACTATGTGAGCCAGGCAGTAGTGGGCAGACCCAATCAGGTGAAGTCTGGAACAGCGACGGTATTGGTCAGCAATTTGGACGGTCGATTTTTGACCTGGTGCAGGAGCAGTCACGTCGGCTTCAACAAATGAGCGAGGATTTGCAGAGTGCCAAGGAAGCTCTGGAAGAGAGGAAAATCCAGGAAAAAGCGGTCTTGTTGCTGATGCGTCATCGCAAAATTGACAATGATGAAGCTCATCGGGTTTTGCGAAGACTGGCCATGGATCAGGGTAAAAAGCTGCCCGAGATTGCTCGGGCACTGGTGTCGATGGCAGATGTATTGAAGTAATCGACCTGTTCAGGCCTTCGCCGCCAGAGCGGTGTCTTTTTTCATGCTTGTGTCAGTAGCCTGATTATTCCGGCGCGGCGTGATGCTTGCCAGCTTACGTTGCTTCTCATAGAGAAACTTCAGAACCTCCTGTCGGTAATGCACGTAGGTGGGATCATCCGCCAGGGTGACTCGGTTACGGGGCCTTTCCAGGTCGATGTAAAGATCTTCCCCGACGGCGGCAGCGGGGCCGTTGGTCATCATGATGATACGGTCAGACAGCAGCACCGCTTCGTCCACATCATGGGTAATCATGATCACTGTGTTTTTCAGGTCCTGCTGAATGTCCATCAGTGAATCCTGCAGGTGGGCCCGGGTCAATGCATCCAGAGCGCCAAAAGGCTCGTCCATCAGCAACACGCTGGGCTTCATCGCCAGTGCCCGGGCAATGCCAACCCTCTGTGCCATACCACCTGAAATCTCACCCGGCCGTTTGTTGGCGGCGTGTGCCATGTTCACCAGCTCCAGGTTGTGATGAACCCAGTCCCGGCGCTCCTGTTTTGCCATGGATTTGCGGAATACCTGCTGCACCGCCAACTCGACGTTCTCGTAAACCGTCAGCCAGGGCATCAGGGCGTGGTTCTGGAACACTACCGCCCGTTCCGGGCCTGGAGAGTTGATCTCGTGGCCATCCAGGATGCAGCCGCCTTTAGTGGCCTGTAGCAGGCCAGCGACGATGCTCAGGACCGTGGACTTGCCACAACCGGAGTGGCCAATCAGGGAGACAAACTCACCCTTTTTGATTTTCAGGTTGATGTTGTCCAGTGCGACGAAGGGACCTTTGGGCGTATCAAAGGCCATTTCCACGCCGGTCAGTTCCAAATGGGATTTAGTCATGATTGTCTCCGTTATTCATTCCAGGCAATTTTTTTCTGGATCATCAGCATGATGCGATCCAGCAGGAAGCCGATAAAACCGATGGCCAGCACCGCTGCCATGATCCGGCTCAAGGACTGGCT
>Ga0207901_1000370_pt1 | contig 13111 bp, 14 predicted proteins | sample LinPmetageLP46_FD_184057 | JGI IMG/M metagenome (GOLD analysis project Ga0207901, IMG submission 184057) | Marine viral communities from the Pacific Ocean - LP-46 (SPAdes) | ecosystem: Environmental > Aquatic > Marine > Oceanic | place: Pacific Ocean | collected 2011-06-12
GTCCTGAAAAGTGAGTTAATCAGAAAATGTAACGTACATACAGCCCTGTGCCTAATCTGCCTATACTGGGTTGAACGAAATCACACAGGAACCCTATGACTTTTCACACATTGGATACTAAAGCCACCTGAAAACTGATTTCGCAGGCAATAAACCGCACAGACGTAACTCTTCACTGGCCCGGTTCAGATGAGCCTGCGCTTTATCAATCAACGGCAAAGACAGGACTGTTCACCTGCATCGAATCCGGGCGCTATCGGATACGGTGGTTGTTGGCGCCGACACTGCGGCTTGTGGCTGAGAAGTTATAGCAAGCGTCCATGCTGGAAGCTCTGGGGTCCCAAAGACCGGTATATAGAAGTTCCAGGCTCAGACCAGACCGATATGTCTTTACTGGTGTACTCTACGCTTAACAATTAATAGCTATTGGCATCAGGGATTCCATCAGGCTCACGGACGAGCCTTCTTTCTTTTTTACTTCGCAAACTATACATTGTTGGGACATACCACTTCCTTAACTCTGGTGGCTCTGTATCCTAACTCTGGTGCTCCCCTACACCATGTTCGACGCGCACAAATCCGACCTTCTTCTCGTCGCCGTTACGCTTCTTGCCGCTGTAAGCTGGATTTTTTCCAAAGAAGCCATACTCCTCATGCCACCACTGTTGTTTATGGCAGTGCGGTTTTTGATTGCAGGCAGTTTTCTTGCGGTATTCGCCTGGAGGCCACTATCGCGACTGAGCAAAGACCAGATCAAACGCGGCGTGGGCGTTGGGCTGGTATTTGGCATTGCCATGAGCTTCTGGGTAATGGGTCTGTTTCATGGCTCCAGCATGGGTGAAGGTGCCTTTATTACCAGCCTGGGCGTGGTTATTGTTCCTATTATTGCCCGCCTTGCGTTCAAGGAGGCGCAACCTGCAAGTACCTGGCTTGCCATTCCCGTTGCCGTCGGGGGTTTGGCTCTTCTCTCCCTTCGCAACGGTTTTCAGCCTGAAGCCGGGCAGATGTTCTTCGTGGTGGCCGCAACAATCTTTGCGCTGTATTTCACGCTCAACACCCGGGCGGCGAATCAGCGCACGGTCGTCGACCGCCAGGGTAAAACTGTCGAAAAGCACCGCATCCCCGCCCTGCCCCTTACTACCATTGCGCTGCTTACTGTGGGAATGGTGACCCTGGTTGAATCACTGGTTATGGAGCCTTGGCAGCCGACGTTCGGCGATCCTCCACCACTGTTAATCTGGTGGGTTCTCGCCAGTGCAATCGTGGGCACCGCCGGACGCTTTCTTGTGCAAACCTATGCTCAAAGCCTGTCCACACACAGCCACGGCGCCGTTATTCTGGTGCTGGAACCTGTTTGGGTCTCTTTGTTTGCAGCTGGCTGGTTTGGTGAAACCATGACATCAATGCAACTGGCCGGCTGCGGGTTGATCTTCGCTGCATTGATCGTGAACCGCTGGAGCGCACTGAGCAAAGCCCTTAGAGCTTCGCTGAGAAAAAGAAAAACCGGATAAAAGAGGTTGACCAAAAACACGGGAGTCAGTATATTTCGCCCCGTTGCAGAACACAGGACCATAGCTCAGTTGGTTAGAGCGCTACCTTGACATGGTAGAGGTCCCCAGTTCGAATCTGGGTGGTCCTACCAATTCTGCAAAGAAAGTCAGTTACTTGCGCAAGCCGTAAGAACTGGCTTTTTTTATGCCCGCGCAATGCTCGAAAGTGAATTATTGAAATAACCCGCCGGCCACTCCCTTCTCAAAACCGATTTCATCAAGAGCTTTTTTCGATGCGGTGATAATGTATACTCAAGACCCGATTCCACAGGCTTGCGCGAACTTTACAGTTCTCCGGTGTTAACCCCGCGGTATTTATTGAATCATTCCCCTGAAAGTATAACTTTGATTATGTCCATAATTGAGAGAGGAATAACCGTGTGGGCAAATCCCACAGGGGAATCGACTTCAATTTGCAGTTCCTTATAAAACTCTTATAAACGCGAGCAGATTACCCGAACGATACCGGTTTTGCTTTATACTACCCACCGGAATTCATGTACCAAATTAAAGGTTTATTCAATGCGAGTGGTTATCCGTTATTTTTTCCGGACGTTACGTCTTATTCTGACGCCCTTTGTGCTGTTGAGCGAAAAGCTTGGAGGGGGCAAACCTTTGGAACGCAGTGGCGAGGAACAGAAAAAGGTGAACTCGGCCTGCGAAAACCTCGCGCTGTATCAGTTCAAAACCTGCCCTTTCTGCGTCAAAGTACGCAAACAGATCGCGCGGCTAAACCTGAATATTGAAAAGCGGGATGCCCAACATAATGCGACCCACCGGGCCGAGCTGGAGCAAGGCGGCGGAAATGTGAAGGTGCCTTGCTTGTGGATTAAAAACGAGGATGGCAGCGTACAATGGATGTACGAATCCAGCCATATCAATGCCTGGCTGGACCAGCGATTTGGGAAAGTTGGCTAAATCAGACTTGGTAAAACTCGCGGTACCAGTCCACAAAGTTGCCTATACCCTCTTCCACGCCCGTGGCCGGTTTGTACCCTACGTCGCTGATCAGGTCATCGACATCGGCGTAAGTGGCTACTACATCACCTGGTTGCATAGGTAGCAGGTTCTTCTGAGCTTTTTTACCCGTTCGCTCTTCAATTATTTCGATGAAGCGAGACAGCTCGACCGGGCTGTTACTGCCAATGTTGTAGATGCGGTACGGGGCCTTGCTGGTACCAGGATCAGGGGCATGCCCGTTCCAGTCGTTGTTGGGCTGGGCAACTTGGTCAAGCGCGCGAACAACGCCCTCCACAATATCGTCGATGTAGGTGAAATCACGCTTGTGGTGGCCATGGTTGAACACATCGATTGGCTCACCCGCAAGAATCTTTTTGGTAAAGATAAACGGTGCCATGTCCGGGCGGCCCCAAGGGCCATATACCGTAAAGAACCGCAGGCCAGTGGTAGGCAAGCCATACAGGTGGCTGTATGAGTGGGCCATCAGCTCGTTAGCTTTTTTAGATGCCGCGTACAGGCTTAGAGGATGGTCCACGTTATCATGGACAGAAAACGGCATGACCTCGTTCGCACCATAGACAGAACTGCTTGAAGCAAAAACCAGATGCTTCACATCGTTATGGCGGCAACCTTCCAGTATGTTCATAAAGCCAACAAGGTTCGCATCCACATACGCGTTAGGGTTTTCAAGTGAGTATCGCACACCCGCCTGGGCGGCAAGGTGTACGACTCGTTCGGGGCGATGCTTTGCGAAAATATCTGCCATCACAGAACGATCTGCGATGTCCTGGCGCACTTCGGTGAAACCAGGGTAACCGGTCAGGCGTGCTAAACGGGCTTCCTTGAGACTGACATCGTAATAATCGTTGACGTTGTCAACGCCGATGACTTCGTTTCCCCGCTCCAGTAACCGATGCGCAAGTTGCGCGCCGATGAACCCGGCGGTGCCCGTTACCAGAATCTTCAAGTCTTTCGCTCCTTTTTAAAACCGCGTTTACTAGCTTTAGAACGTGACGCCCGCACTGATGAAAGGTCCGTCGATTTTCACATCGAAAGCGTCGTCACCGTCTTCATAATCTATCGCGATCTGGCGGTAACCTGCACGCAGTTGCAGCAATGAAATGCTGTACTGGCCGTATACGTTGAAGTCGCGCATGGAGTCGCCATCAAAGCTGATGAAGTTGCCTTCAGCACCAACGGCTGCACCGGTCAGCGGCAGATCGAAGCGGGCTGCGAGATAGCCCATGGGCAACACACCGTCGGCCTCGGTTCGGCTTACCTGGGAGGCGTTTGCAATGTTCTGTACCAGCAGCTCACCCGAGAAGTCCCGCACGGTCAAGCCCAGATCAAGATTTACCCAGTTGTCGAGAATCTCGTAGTACAAAGTGAGATCCAGTTGCTCCAGATCCAGATCTGACCGCACTGATGCACCCGCACCAATGTTAATATAGGAATTGGTAAGCGTCCCTCTACCGCTTTGCTGAACCAGCGTATAAGCCAGGCGTACATTAGGCAACACAGGTACCGGGTGCTCGAGGTAGATGCTGGCATTTGCGTTGCCGTCTACTTTCATTTGCAGTTCATTGTCTACATCAACCACGCTGTTGCCAGACGATGCAGTCCCGGATAAATCAGAATCCCAGTAGCTCACGCTGGCACCCAAGCCCACCACGTCGGCTTGAGCCAGAGGTACTGCCAGAAAAGGGGCGGCCAGAACAAGAGAACTGCCTACCGCAAGTGTCAGTTTACGCATAGTGCACCTGTATCGTTATTGTCTGTTTGGATTTATCGTCAGGAATCAGCCGAAGTTGATACCAAGGCGGCGGCCAACTTCCTCGTAGGTTTCGATAACGTCGCCCAGCCCTTGGCGGAAGCGATCCTTGTCCATCTTTTTGCGGGTCTCTTTATCCCATATGCGGCAGCCGTCCGGGCTGAATTCATCGCCCAGCACAATATCCGTGCCGCTGCGACCGAACTCCAGTTTGTAATCCACCAGCAACATTCCGGCGTCATCAAACAGGGTTTTCAGTACACTATTGACTTTGTAAGTGAGCTCTTTCATATGCACAAGCTCTGTCTCGCTTGCCCAATTAAAAGTAACGGCCAGAGACTCATTCACCATTGGGTCGTGCAGAGTATCGTTTTTCAGAAACAGCTCATAGGTTGGCGGGCTCAGCTCCTGTCCCTCTTCCACACCAAGGCGGCGGCAGAGGCTGCCCGCAGAGACATTTCGCACCACGCACTCTACCGGAATCATATCCAGCTTTTTCACCAGGGTTTCAGTGTCGGACAGCAAGCCTTCAAAATGTGTTGGCACACCGGCGGCTTCAAGCTTCTCCATGATGAATGCGTTAAAGCGATTGTTAACCATGCCCTTACGGCTGAGTTGCTCTTTCCTTTCACCATCAAACGCTGAGGTATCGTCCCGGAAGACCAGAACAAAGCGGTCCGGATCGTCGGTACGGAATACGGATTTGGCCTTGCCTGCGTAGAGTTCTTCGCGTTTTTCCATTAATAAGTCTCCGAAACGGAGGCCCGCACTGCGGGCACTCCGTTAAATCAGTATAGGTAATCGAACAGCTGTGTCAGCAGGTCTGCAGCACTCTGTGTGCCGCTGTAATCCTGAACCACCTCAGCAGTGACACTTACATAACCATCATGCCTGGTAAGATTGACCGTGTGAGTGTGACGAGCAGCTTCTTTATCACTGAACCAGCTAAACCAGCCAGGATCGCGCTCATCGGCGGTGCGGAAATCAACGAAGAGCCAGCCTTCACTACGGTTGAGGTCAATGATGGCAACATCCGACTCGGTAAACGCCCGGTTAACCTCAGCCCAGGAACGGCCATAATCGAGTTCCATGCGGATGGCTTTTGCTGTGTCATCCTCGGACACAAGTTTAACCAGCGGCTTGGAAACCATCCCCGACGCCGCCCGGGAGAAGGATTTGCTTTCTTCTCGGGCTTTCAGAAATTCGCCAAGGTCGGCAAGCACGCGCTTTTGCAGCGAAAGCTCTTCTGCTGACGGATCAGTGATTCCTTGCCAGGAAATAAGCTCCGAAGGCCAGGAAGCCCCTTCTTCTGAGAGATTGTCCGAGGAGAGTTTGCGCACCTGAATTTCGGTGGTTTTTCGACGCACGCCCGGGGCTACACGAACCTGCAGTACGACTTTGGGCTCTGCGGTGGTTACTTCGGAGGGCGCACTGGAGAGTTCCAGAAGCTCGCGGGCCCGCATGCTGAAGTTTGCCAATTCACTTTGCAGCAGGCCCAGTTGCGGGTTGTCGTGGGCGACGCCCAGGCCCTGCTCGTTCATGTATGCGGTTACCGCTGGCCAAATACGGCCTGGAACGTCGTTTACCAACAGCCAGACGCGGCCATCCAGCTCTTCAACCACATAGTTTTCTTCGAGAATTTCCGAAGTCATATCCGGGGGCTGGGGGATATCAGACGGATACATTTTGCTGGCATCTGCCGGATTTATTTCACGAACGGGCATGACCTGGGTGAAGCGTGAGGAATCTGCCGTTTCCGGCAGAGACAGCGCATCACCTTCCTTTGCATTTACATAATGTGTGGAGCGATCTTCAACAAAGCTGCAACCGGACGTCGCGACGGCCAGTAACAGCCCGGATGCAATCGCTATGGGTCGGAATGCATCAAACTTACGGGTTCCTGAAAGAACCGGCATCGGCCTACTCTCTGTGTGGGACTGTTTCCGGGGAGGCATCTGCAAACTCAGAGCACACCCGACGCTTTCATCGCCTCTTCAAGCTCGGCGTGGAATTTCTCGCTAAACGGGGTCAGCGGCAACCGGATACCCTCGCCAATCATGCCCATACGCTGCAGAGCCCACTTCACCGGTATGGGATTCGCCTCAAGAAACAGCTTTCGGTTCAGTGGCATCAGAAGCTCGTTCAGACGCTCCGTCTCTTCGCGATTACCGGCAATGGCTGCTGCACATAGCTCAGACATACCTTTGGGCGCTACATTCGCGGTAACAGAAACGTTACCTTTCGCACCCGCCAAAATCAGCCCGGCCGCAGTTGCGTCGTCACCTGAGTAGACCGCCAGGCGCCCATCAAGAGCTGCAATCAATTCTGCGCCACGGGGAATATTGCCGGTGGCGTCCTTGATGGCAACGATATTCGGGATATCAGCCAGTCGCAGAACGGTTTCATTAAGCATATCGCAGGCGGTACGTCCGGGGACGTTGTAGAGCATCTGGCTCATACCCGGCACCGCTTCAGAAATGGCTTTAAAGTGCTGATACAAGCCCTCCTGAGTAGGCTTGTTGTAGTAAGGCACAACGAGCAGGCAAGCGTCCGCACCGAGCTTGTGGGCTTCGGACGTAAGATAAATGGCTTCCCGCGTGCTGTTGCCGCCGGAACCGGCTATAACAGGGATTCGACCATTCACTCGTTTGATGACGTGACCGATTACCCGGCAGTGCTCTTTCTGATCGAGCGTTGCGGATTCCCCGGTGGTCCCCACAGCCACGATACCGTCTGTACCATTCTCCAGATGAAAGTCTACCAGCTTATCCAGATCCTCCCAGTGAATGTCACCGTTTGGATGCATGGGCGTGACCAGTGCGACAAGGCTACCCGTAATCATAAAAACTCCGTCCGAATAAAACGGTTATGTTAATGTTGGGCACGAACTGACACAAGGGAATTAAAGGAGATGTCATGTCATCTGTTGAACTGAACAAGCCGGTACCGGACTTTGAGGCGGCAGCCACGGGCGACCAGACCGTTCGTCTGGCGGATCTGCGCGGCAAGAATGTGGTTATTTATTTCTACCCGAAAGACAATACGCCGGGCTGTACAACCGAAGGGCAAGACTTCCGGGATCACATGAAAACGTTTGCTGAGCTGGATACAGAGATTTTTGGAGTCTCACGGGACGGTCTCAAGGCCCACGAGAATTTCCGCAAAAAGTTCGAATTTCCGTTTCACCTGATTTCTGATAAAGACGAGGCGCTTTGCGAGCTGTTTGACGTGATCAAACTCAAGAAGCTATACGGCAAAGAGTATATGGGCATTGATCGCAGCACGTTCCTGATTGATCAGGATGGCGTGCTGCGTAAAGAATGGCGTGGAGTGAAGGTTCCGGGGCACGTGGATGAAGTGCTCGCGGCCGTAAAAGCGCTCTGATGCCAGGCAGTTACATCTGTTCTGGCGTGGTTGAGGAGAACGGTTCCTTGACCGGCCAGGCAGAAAATACAGCTTTCAGCATGGTTGCCAGCGGAATGGCAAAGAAAACGCCCCACAACCCCCAAATACCGCCAAAAAACAGCACTGAAATAATGATGACAACCGGGTGCAGGTTATTTACTTCCGAAAACAGCACCGGCACCAGTACGTTTCCGTCCAGGGCCTGAATGATTCCGTATATTACCATTACCCAGATAAAGTGGGTGCCCCAGCCGAAGGCGAACAGTGCAATCACCGCAACCGGAATTGTCACGACGGCAGCGCCAATGTAGGGAATCACAACACTCAGGCCTACCAGAAGCGAAAGCAGAGCTGCATAAGGCACACCCAGGAATTTGAACGCGATGTAGGTTGCGCCGCCAACTATCAGAATTTCAAGAGCTTTCCCCCGAACGTAATTAGCACACTGAAGGTTCACTTCGTGCCAGATTTGCAGCATCATCGGGCGCTGAGGTGGCAGCAGTCGGGAAATGGAGCCAAGCAGGACTTCACGGTCTTTCAGGAAGAAAAACACCAGGATAGGCACCAACACCATGTAAATCAGCAGTGCCACCAAATCCGGGATACTTGATAACGAAAAGGACACCAGCCACTGAGTCATGTGCCCTACTTCTGTGTTCACCTGCTGGTATAGACTGCGCACCGCCTCGGCCGAAATCATGTGAGGGTATTCTTCAGGCAGCACCTCAAGATAGGACTGAAGCTCGCCGATGATTCGGGGTGCCTCGCCCGCCAGGTTACTAAGCTGAGTCCATATAAGCGGCAGCAGGCCAAAAATGAAGCCCACCAGTACGCCGAGAAACACCAGGAATACGCTCAGTATTGCTATACCCTCGGGAACGCCGAGAGTGTTCAGCCGGGTAACAAGGCCCTGCAAAATGAACGCGACGATGAGGGAGCCAATGACTGGTGCAAGCATGGCACCGAACCAGATGATAAAAACTGTGCCTGTCACCAGGATCAGGAAAAGAATGACAGCTTCTTCATCTGAAAAGTATTTGTGCGCAAGACCGCGTAAAATTCTGAACATCAAGGACTCCGGAAAATTAACCGCCGCACTCTATCACAAACCGGTACTGGCCTTCAGTTTCTGATGAGTTCACCAAGCGGTGGCGGGACAACTCCAGAAAGGCCGGAATATCGCGAGCGGAGCCCGCATCGGTGGCAATGACCTCAAGCTTTTCGCCGGGCGCCATGCCGTTGAGTTCCAGCTTTGTTTTCAGCAGGGGCATCGGGCAGCGCAGCCCGGACGTATCCAGTGTACGATCGACCATAAAGAGGGTGCACCATCACAAGACATGGAATTCGCAAGCCGGCATTATGCCTCCAGTGATACTGTAATGCATCACAATACCTGTTAATCAGCAGATCCGGACTTTATACCGGAATCTCGACGGTATCCTGCTGTCACAGGCGCAGGTTGAACCAGGAGATCACAACATTACATGAATATCGTCCACACAGATTGCCGCAGCTACCGACAGCTTTTAGTCGCTGTGGTTTTCGCCTTTACACTGGTGTCCGGCTCTGCGGCCACCGCACAGGAAACCCGGCTTCCGAATATTGGAGGAACCGGTGGCGGCCTTATTTCCGGACAACAGGAGAGCGATATCGGGCAGCAGGTTATGGTGTCGATCCGGCGGTCGGCTCCACGCATTACCGATCCTCTGGTTTATGATTATCTGAGTGCCATCATCTATAAACTCGTGCCTTCAGCGCCGCTGGATAACCGTGACCTTACCTTGGCACTCATTGATAGCCCAGCCATAAACGCTTTCGCGGTACCCGGCGGTATTGTGGGTGTAAACGGAGGCTTGTTCCTCAACGCAACCACGGAGCAACAGTTTGCATCGGTGCTCGCTCACGAGCTTGCCCACCTCAGCCAGCGACACTTTGCCCGCCGGCTGGAGCAGCAGGAAACCAGTGCCCCCCTTACCATTGCCGGGATGATCGCCGGCATTGTGCTCTCTGCGGTCACGCAATCCGATATAGGCATTGCCGCCATTGTCGGCACTCAGGCTTTGGCCATCCAGAATATGCTGGCGTATAGCCGGTCACACGAACAGGAAGCCGACCGGGTGGGGCTGGATATCCTCGCAACCGCAGGAATGGACCCCCGCGGCATGCCGGAGATGTTCGAGATCATGATGCGGCAGAACCGGCTACAAGGGAACAACATGCCGGAGTATCTCTCAACGCACCCGCTGACCCAGAACCGGGTGGCGGATACTCGCAACCGTGCGGAACAATTTCCTGAAAGGCCCGTCAGTGACGGCCAGGAGTACCATCTGGTTCGCAGCCGCCTGCAAGTGCATTATGCGCAGTCGCCCGAATTGGCCGTGGAGACCTTCGAAAACCACCTGAATAAACCTGGCGCTCAGGGCAATGAGGCAATCCGTTACGGGCTGGCTGTCGCTTACCTGAGCAACGACCAGTTCGAGAAGGCCGCCAAGGGCATTAAGGAATTACTGGTCAGCAATCCGGGACGGATAACCTTTCAGGTAACGCTTGCAGAAACTTTGATGCAGCAGAACAAACTGGATGAGGCGAGAGCTCTGCTCAAAGACGCCCTGAGTAGAAACCCCGGCAACTATCCGATCACATCCACTCTTGCCGATGTGGAAATTGCGACGGGGAACGGTACTCAGGCAGCCGAACACCTGAAACAGCTGACGCGCAGGATGCCCCAGCAGGAGTATCTGTGGCTGAGGCTGGCAGAAGCCGAAGGCATGGCCAGAAACATTGTTGGCGTGCACCGCGCCCGGGCGGAATACGATGCCCTCATGGGAGATCTGGAATCTGCCCAGAGGCAACTCAGGCAGGCTCAGGAGAAGTTGCCCGCAGGCTCTGCCCAGAGACAGGTGGTGAGTGAGCGGCTGAGTGAGATCACCAGCCGCCTTCAGGCACACAGAAACAGCTAAGCTCAGGCGTTACCAGCCGCTTTCAGGTTCATCCCCGCGGTGAAATCCAGCATCCGCCGCAGGGGCCTTAGGGCGCCCTCCCGGGTTTCCTCATCCACCAGCACTTCCTGATCACCGTTCTCAATCACATGGAGAAGGTTTTCCAGGCCGTTCATCGCCATCCAGGGACATTGGGCACAGCTGCGGCACGTGGCACCGTTGCCGGCTGTAGGCGCTTCAATAAGCGTTTTATTGGGTGCCAGCTGCTGCATTTTGTAGAAAATGCCATTGTCTGTCGCGACAATGAATTCCTGATTCGGCAAGGTCTGTACCGCGTGGATCAGTTGCGAGGTTGAGCCAACGACATCCGCCATCTCTACAACCGCATCGGGAGACTCCGGGTGAACCAGAACAGCGGCATCGGGATACAGCGCTTTAAGGTCTTCCAGCCCGCGATGCTTGAACTCCTCATGCACAATGCACGAGCCGTCCCACAGCAGCATGTCAGCCCCGGTGGTTTTCTGTACGTAGTGGCCAAGGTGCTTATCAGGAGCCCAGAGTATCTTCTCCCCCCGGGCATCCAGGTCTTCCACAATTGCTTGGGCACAGCTGGACGTTACAACCCAGTCGGCCCGGGCTTTAACAGCGGCGGAGGTATTGGCATACACCACCACAGTACGATCGCTATGCTGATCACAGTAAGCTGCAAATTCATCCGCCGGGCACCCGACATCCAGGGAGCAGGTTGCTTCCAGCGTAGGCATTAACACGCGTTTTTCAGGGTTCAGAATCTTGGCCGTTTCACCCATGAAGCGAACACCCGCAACGACCACCGTCGAGGCCGGATGCTGGTTCCCGAAACGGGCCATTTCCAATGAATCTGCCACACAGCCGCCGCTTTCCTCGGCAAGGCGCTGGATGTCGGGATCTGTGTAATAGTGCGCCACAAGCACGGCGTCCTTTTCCTTGAGGACAGCCTTGATACGGGTTTCAAGCCGCGCCTTCTCATCAGCGCTGAGCGGCTTCGGCTCCGCTGCGTGGGCCAAGTGTTCCTGAACAAGGATTCGGTCTTCCGCTTTAGTCATGTACAGCTACTCTCAGTTGCTTTCTGCGCCCAAGTATATCATTTCACACAACAGTAGCACTGTACGGGCTATAACTTGTCTCGCAAGATCTCTTTCCGGGGCTGTGGGATGACGACTTTATCAACCAGAAGCCCTTTTGCCTTGATGTAGTCTGTCCCCGCCTCCACGGCAGCGGTCACAGCAGCTACGTCGCCGGTCAGGGTCAGAAAACCCTTGCCACCGATTGCCATGGCCAAATGGATATCGATCAACTCGACGTTGGCTGCTTTTACTGCAGCGTCTGCTGCTTCGATGATGGTGGCAACCGAGAAGGTCTCAATAATACCCAGGGCTGCCGTTTCCTCGATTACGCGTGTACCGCTAATGGCAGAGAAGACAGACGGGTGAACATTGGGGATGATCAGTTCGTCCACAATGGTTTCGCTCCCCATATCCAGCCCCGCAGACATAGCGGACTCAACGGCGGCCACATCGCCGGCTACCATGACCATGAATTTGCCCGGGCAGATGGTCCGGTTAAACACAATTTCGACGTTCGCCGCCTTCAGCATGGCGTCGCCTACCGCGTAGCCTTTTGCGATTGAATTCATTTCAATCATTCCGATCGCGCTTTTGTTGCTCATGATCAATTCCTGTCAGAACCCGGGTCAGTTAACGGCGTTAATTTCGATAAAGCCGTCTATCAATGTCACCTTGCCGCTGATACTGGCATGAAGTGGAACGCCCATTCCATCGCCCGGCGTTATTGCAATCACAGCCCCCTCAGCCACGATGTCTCCGGTTTTTACGACCGGCTCAGGCTGCCGCCCCATGCGCTGATGCAATGGAATAGTTACCCGGGAAGGTGCCGTATCTACCTCTTTCCAATGCGCCGTTTTGCTGTCGTATTTCGCCAGGCCCAGCTTACGGGTCAGCCGCTGCGATGGCACGCCCCGGTATTCACGCATGCTGTGCACCTCACGGGTCTGGCCCTGCAATTGCTCGTATGTCAGCCACAGGTCGTTGGCTTTGAGATCGCGCTTGGTTGAAACGCAGATATCCCGGGGGTTCAGCTGCTCCGGGCACGCCCACAGAGTGCAGATATTGCACTCACAACAGGCCTGGGCATGGACCGATAAGGTTTCGCTGACCTCACCGGTAGTGAGCAGTGACCGCATAACCAGATGCGGCTGTATCGGATAGCCGAGCAGGTATCTCGGGCACATTTCAGTACACAGGGTGCACTGATCGCAGCCGGATTTTCCGATGCGTTTGTACTGCTGCTCGGTTTCCGAGCGTCGCCTTACGAGATTGGCATCCCGTGGCAGCACCAGCAACCCGCTGCTTACTGCCGAAATCGGCGTCTCCAGATCGTCAACCACCTGGCCCATCATGGCACCGCCATCAATCACTACCGGGTCA
>Ga0207901_1000373_pt1 | contig 13100 bp, 29 predicted proteins | sample LinPmetageLP46_FD_184057 | JGI IMG/M metagenome (GOLD analysis project Ga0207901, IMG submission 184057) | Marine viral communities from the Pacific Ocean - LP-46 (SPAdes) | ecosystem: Environmental > Aquatic > Marine > Oceanic | place: Pacific Ocean | collected 2011-06-12
CTCAGAAAATAAAGTTAAATCCCCCTTCGGCTTCCTTAGTCTCTTTGAAAAAACTAGATCGTCTACAGGGTCCATTACACTACTTCTTAGCTGCTTTTTCCTTTTTAGACACGGTTGCCGCATCCCGCTTTTTACCAATCTTCTTAAAAGTCTTGGCTAAAGCTTTGGCCCTGCCAGTACACCCCTTCTTGGTAATAGGAGTACACTTACCTTCCGTACCTCTATCCTCAATACTATCAGCAGCTTTGTTGATCCAGTCTTTAGCTTCGTCTGGTCCATCGTCAGAGCGCCCCGTTTTAGGGAACCCTTGCAGAACCTTTTTAGCTTTTTGGTTTGCGGGATTGGAGTCATCTCTAGCATCGTCCCCTTCCGCTTCCTTGCAGCGTTTATACTCAGCCCTACTCGCAGCATCCCCCTCCTTCGCTCTAACTGCATTAGCTCTAGCAGTGCAGTCAGACTCTTCATTTAGACCAAGAGCTTCTTTTACAGCCTGTACTATTTTACTCTCAACAGCAGAAGTTTTAGAGCGTTCCCCTGCGGCAAGAATATCAGCCTTATGTCGCGCAATTGCAGCCTTAATCTCTTTAGGCGTTTTAGCTATCTTCTTCTTTCCAAGTGCTTTCTCTACCTCAGGATCAGGAATATCGTCTCCTACTTCTTTATTTGCTTTTTTAATCTCTTCAGGTGTAGGATCTTCATCATCTTCTTCTTTTTGAACTTGGGGCTTTGGCGTTTCTGATTTTATAGTCTTTAAAGACTTCCTAGTAGGCTTCCCTGTTTTAGGGTCGATATTCTCAGCTTGACCAGTCTTGGCCTCTTCTTCGTCCTCAGCGTCTTCTTCGTCCTTTTCTCTATCTGCTTGATCTCTCTCGATCTGATCAGTAGACATGGCTCTTTCTACTTTTCGCTTCTTCTTCTCAAGAATAGTTATTAATCGTTTTGAAAATGTCATAATTGACTCCTGCTTATATTTTATTATAGATCAACAAGCGTAGCAATGAAAGTAGGACATTTCGTAGAACATCTTCCCATTACCGTTTGTAGATTTGAGTTAACTTGGGCTGAGGTATCAAAGGCTTGTACATACGCTCCTGGCATTTGATCAATTACCATATTACCATTCTTAGTGCAGACCCCTGTAGGATCAAGGATCGTTCCTGCGGCATTTGTCCTAACCTTCCTCCGAATATATCCCATTGAACTAGTGTTTACGACTCCGCAGACACCAAATCCTCCACTCGTCCCTTGATTAGTAACAAGCTCTAGAGTTTGGGGTTTCCATAACTCACCTGAGAAGGTAGCATTTTGATATATTTCATCTGTAGTTTGTACTGTGTAGTGAACATCTAAGTAGTTAGAAATTTGGTTAGGGGTAGAGACTGTGCTACTAACAGCCCCGTCTGATTGGTTCTTTCTGAGGTACATAATGTCCACAGTTTGGACATGAACATACCAATCTTGGGTTACACCACTAGAGTCTCCTCCAGATGCCTGAAGTTGTTCGTTACCTGGGTTTACAGGGGTCATTGCCCCTCCTGCTCCTGGGCTTATTGATGGTGGGTTTGCTGGTTCAAAAGGTATGGGCATAATAATATTCTCCTATCTTATATATGTGGGTGGGGAGTGTTTAGTTTTAATAATTCTAGTTTATTCCAAAAGAGCGAGTACCATATTGTGCAGTATCTCCAACTTCCCCGAAATCCCCCTCACAACATTCCTCGATATCGTTCCCACCTGGGAAGCACTCATCAAACGCCTTATCTGCTAAGGCATTTGCGCCTCTGTCTAGTACAGTTCGATCTGATTCATCCCCATTATTGGATAGATCACTGTATAAATCTGCTAACCAGCCGCTACCTAGGGAGCCCGTGGTATGGGTTGCATCATAACATTTATTACAAGCACACCGACTTCCTTTGTTCGCACATTTGCAATCACCTAAGGGTCGCGTAACTGTATAATCAAGGGTGGAGGTCCCACCCCTAGATTTCCAAGCACTTCCACCTTGAGGACCCAATTGCCCCTCACTACACTCCACTTTTATATCGACACAGATTTGTCCACTTAATGGAGGATCTCCAGGATAGATAACCTGCTTCCCTACAGTGATTGATCCCGTTAGTTTAATAACAAGATAACAATTGCATGCAATTACTCTTCCAAAATCATCAGACATAATAAGTTCTCCTATCTTTATATAGGCCCGTCAGGGCCTCAAATTTTTTTTACCCTTAGATTCTTTTATGAATAAAGCCCGAAGTTTCTTTTTCAAACTACGAGCCTTTACTAAAAAGCGAGGATCTTTATTTCTAAAGCCTTTATTAGCTTTTCTCATTCAGAAATAGTGATACTTTCCTCTAGATTTAAAATCCATTGAGCGCCTTGGCCTAACCCCCAACCAACTCCACAAACCATACCACATAAAACTATAATCTCAGCCAAACTCATCTTATACACCGAAAAAGGTGTTCTAATCTTATCTTTAAACCAAAATGCCCAAAACCAATTCATTTATTCACTATATCCCTCTTTACTATGTGAGTTTCTTCTTTACTATCCCCATTCTCAACAATTCCGCGTAAAATAGTCGATAGGCTAGTTACGACAAGCGTAATTAAACCTGCAACAACTGCAATTGAGGTTTCAGGGATGAATTTTATACTTCCGATGAAGGCGAGTACGAGGATTAATAAATATAATCCTGCAAACTTTGCAAGGTGTTTAGATGCAGTCTCTTTTGCACTCTCTTTAATCAAAAGTTCACGAAACTTAGCATCCGACTCTGCATTAAGCTTCTCTACCTCTACACGCCCTTCTGCCTCTTTTAATTTGAGAGCAGACTGAACATCAATATATCCATTATTATCTATCATATGTTTATCAGCCATAATAATTTCTCCTTGAGAAATAAACTTCCATTATATTTAGTGTTCCCAACATAGAGAAGGGGTTAAAAAAAGAACCCTTAGCCGTAACTAAGGGTTCTATTCTTACTCAGCCTCTTTCTTAGGGCCTCGTTTACCTTCTTTAACTCGTTGCATTCTACCAGTATCCCCTCGGGAACCTCTGGCTTTCATCTTTTCCATGCCTTGTGACATTCGGGCTCGTACACCCGTGCAGCTTTGGCAACCCCCGTTAGGAGCGTCCAACCACAGCATGCCAACCATGAGAAAAGTGAGAACAGAAAGAGTAAGAGGTAAGTGCTTCATTAAATCTTTCATATGAAAAACCTCCTTATCTATTTATAGCAGTAGTCATGAATTTTTTTAGAATTTTTTAGAATTTTATTGGCCGAAAGGGTTCGTAAAAGTTTCTTCATCGCAACAGTATTCTACCTCTGCACACATAGGCATCCCATTCCTATCTGTCTTTTTCCCCTTATTCATACCTTTAAAAATTCTTACCATATCCTGCCAAACCCGTAATTCCCAAGTTCCAGCCATACTACCAGTAGAACAAGGATTACTCACGGAAACAGTTTCACAAAGCAGTTCTTCAGCCCATTCTGGCGCATTTCGAGGCAATCCAGGACCACCCCCTTCCCAATACCCCGATTCCATTTCATGAGTCAAGCAAGCTCCAGGGCTCCCAGCAGTACAAGTACACATCTTGCATTTTTTTCTGAAGTGTAATCGGAAGGAGTAATAAGTCCCTCCTGCCCCATCGGACTCTGAGTTGGCGTTCCACTCTTGTACTGGATTTCCCCACTGATCTAATTCAGGACACGCTTCACACAAAACGGTTTGTTGAAACTCTCCCATCCAACTTCCACCACCATCAGCCGCTATAGTGACTTCCGCATAAACTATTTGGTTGATTATACAACAACATTCAGGGTGGGCATCTATTCCGAAACGATCCATAAAATTACTCCTAAATTATATAGCGGAGTTCTAATTTTTTTTTATTTTTTTCAGAGCCTTACATACCTTAAGAGTCCCTATACATGGTGGCTAGGAAGCCCCAAAAGGGGGGTAAGCGTGTCAAATCGTCCGCTGCGTTTTTAGGGGTTTTTGCTTGCAATCATCATAGGGGTATGGTATAATGGGGACATGAAAGTAAGACTACAACAAGCACTCGTATACATCATTGGCCTAGCTATGGGTATGCTCATCATGGGCCAAGCATATGCACAGACACCTACTCAAGCCATCAAGGCTAAGGATGGGGTCAAGTGTGCTGCTATGTTCGATGATGCAATCAAGGTCAACATACGCCCTGAGTGTGTGCGTGAGCTTGCGCCCATAGTGGCAGCTATACGCTACGCTGAGAATGGTACAACCTATCAGTATGGGGTGATACACAAGCGTTGCCCTAAGGGGTACAGGCATCAGGCTGGTTGGTGTGCTGCTACTGTTCAGAAGAACTGGGACAGGTGGCATAAGGCAGGGGCTAAGGGTGAGTTCATCACATACCTTGGGGGTATATACTGCCCCCTCTCAGACCCCCGTGATAAGGGGGGCCTCAATAAGCATTGGATACCCAATGTAAAGAAATTCCAGAAAAGGTTTGCATCCAAGCCTTAGGCATGGTATAATATACACATGAAAACAACAGACAACATCAAGGTCCTCATTCAATCCATGTGGGGCTATCGCGTCATCCAATATGCAGACGCTCACGCATACGCACTCCAAGAGTATCGTGATGATGGGCAGGGTGTCTATGGGCACGGCCAAGTATGGTACACCATCGAAAGCTCTCGCCTCAAGAGCTACATTTTCAAGAAGTTTCAAGAGAAAACACTTGAACACGACCCCCATTTATAGTATAATATACATATGAAAAACATCAAACTCATTAAGTGCTGGGACTGTGGTAAAACCGTCTCCAGCTTCGTTCGTCCTGAACAGGGCGATTTTTGCCTCCCTTGCTGGGCTTCCAACCCTTGGAACCCCAAGCTCCCTACCAATGTGGTAAGGTGGGGAAAGTATTAAACTTTCCTCTTGACATTCACTCAAACACTTGGTATAATAGACACATGAAAGATAGAAACAACAATCGTGCAGAGGTCAGACTTGACCCTGCTTCCACTCCCTCTAAGCCTCGCTATGATGTGAGGGTCTTTGGTGGAGACACCGACAAGCTTCTTGCAGAGGACAACTTCCTCGGTTGGGGTGGTCTTCGCCTTCGCAACTTCCTCCTGTTCTCAGGTGTGAACCATGTGCGCTACATGGACGCTGAAACCCTTAGTGCGGCTGGGCTTTGTTGAGCGCATCCTCACTACGGTTCGCATGTTGAGCCACCTACACGATCCATCGCGTGGAAGCGTGTAAGAAATCCCAAACGGGGCAACGGGGCGAAAAGATGTAAAGCCTTTAGCAACAACAGCTTACAACCGAAATTTCTATAAAATACCTCTTGCATATCACTCCGACCTGTGGTATAATAGACGCACAAGACGAGAGGAAACCTCTGCTGCTCTGATAGCCCTAGACGAGGATTCGAAGTTTTCTCCCTTTCTTGTTGACCCCACCCCCAACACTTGGTATAATAGACACATGAAAAGATCACTTCACATCAGCACCCCCATGGTCCGTCGAGGGCATAAGGGGAACGGTTGCACGGTTCGCATCATCGAAGGCATCCACACGATCAAAATCATCTTCGGTGTGAACTATGGCCTCGCCATCACAAACATCATGCAAGAGTGGGGCTGCTCAAAGCTTGAGTATTCTCCCCTTGCTGAGATCAAATTTCTCGGGAAAAAGGCTTGACCTGACCCCTCACTTATGGTATAATAGACACATGAAAGATTTAGAACTAATGGGCGATGCCCTTGAAGAGTACACGCAAGCACAGGTCTTTGAGGCTATGGCTGATGCGTCCGAGATAACCGAAGAAGAAATCGAAGCTTGGGGCGACCTATGGCTTCAAAAGGAGAACGCATGAGAACATTCAATAACCTAGTATTCGTCGGCTCCCTAGTCGGTATGTCCCTTTTCGTCTACTTCATTTTCCAAGGACTCTCCCTATGAAACTCCTCACAGAACAAATCAAGAAGGCTCTTCCCCCTCTTTACAGGACCGAACAAATTCCCCTTGAGCATAAAGAAACCATCGTGAAGTTCTTCAACCCCATGGGCTCTCAGACTTGGGAGATCTTTGAGGGTGACGAAACCGAAGACGGCGATTGGAGGCTCTTCGGAAACTGCGACCTTGGCTTTGGCTCACCTGAGCTTGGCTATGTGATGCTCTCTGAGCTTCAGGCTCTCGATGTTGGGCTGGGTATGGGCATTGAGCGTGATATTTGCGTTGGTCCTCCTGCGCTTCACCCTGAGTGGGCTAGTATGTAATTTTCCCCTTTCCTTTTTCTCTTTCAATAGGTATACTATGCAAGTTTCAATTTCAGAAACCAACGGTGTCTCGACCCTCAAAATCGAGGTTCCCGTGCAGCTTCGTCCTTCCAAATCTGGTAAGACGATGCTGGTCGCATCTAGTGGTGGCAATGTTTCCACCGCTGCTGTGGTTGACGGCAAAGCCGTTACCGTAGGCTTGAACGCTTACATCTCCAAGGGCTAACGCCTGAGGAGTGGGGGGGAGGCAGTAGGTGACACGCGAAGCTTACTGATCCTCTCCCCACCTTCGGGCTGTTTGCCTGATACTGTTTCTTTCAGCAACGCAAACTGTCCTTGTGGGGGCTGCTCTATGATATGCCAAGCCTACGCGCTTTGGTAGACGCGAGCAGTAACCCCACCTTTTTCGTGCTTTGTGCTTGCATTTTGCGGCGGGGGCCAAGGCCCTAAATCCTTTGAGCATCATGAGTTACACCATAAAAATACTTTGGGAACATTCCAAATTAGAGCATTTGGTTCTATGGTTCGGCATACGAATTTTGGTACAATACACATATGAGAAAACAAGAAGACCCGACAGATATCACCATCGCGCAAGAGAACACCATCTCTGCACTATTCACAGCAGCCCATGATGCTAGAGGCTTTGAGTGGGATTTCACCCATCAGGCACACCATCACAGCCTCTACAATGAAGAGGTGATCATGGTCCTAAATCAGCTAGAGCTAATTTGGGATGATCAAACTCAAGATGAGATCGCTCTAACCCTCGGCCAGTACATAGGTTGCGAGGTATAGAATTAGGGTTTTTCCCTTGCAAACACCCTCAACACTTGGTATAATATACACATGAAAGAAACAATCAGCTACTTCAACCTCGCCATGGACCTCTCTCGTACCATGTTCGCCTATCACCTTTGCGGAGTAATGCAGTCTATGCATCGCAACAATATGCATTGTCCTAACCCTGAGAAGGAAGCTCTGGAGTACCTCAAGTGCTACCACTCTGAGCAGTTGGCAGAGGCTGAAGAAGCAAACGAAAACAACGCAACATCTGCACTGGAGCTTTCCTGATGACCTTACTTGATCTTACCCTTGAAGCTATGATCCAAGAGTGTGCTGCTCTTGGGATAGACACTATCGAACACGCTGAAACCATTTTGGATATGTACCATGATGGCTTCACCTCTTACGAGGTTATGGAAATGGTCGAGGTTATCCAAGACCGTGACCACTACGCATACATTCCCGAACTCTAGGAAATACTATGAATGAATATCAAGGACTTGATGAATACGAGGCAGCGATAGATCGTATGCTCTCATCTATGGTAGACGATGGCATTATTTCTATGTCTTGGGATGAGGTTGATGGTATCGTCTACTTCATGACCGACGAACAAAAGGAGGGGGTTCGCGTCCTCTACCATTCATGAAATAACCCCCCCAGGTCGCGCTCTATTTGCCAATTGGGCGGCGGGGCGAAAAGATGTAAAGCCTTTGCCATTCACCACTTACAACCGATATTTCTTTTATTTTCTTCTTGCATACCTCCCCAGCCTGTGGTATAATAGGGCCATGAAAGACAGCAACCTAGTATGCTGTGACCTGTGCAAGAGGCTGTGGCCTCTGTCGCATCTTGCAGACAACCAGATAGCCACATTGCTTGGCCTGAATATCTGTGTTCCCTGCTTGGACATTTCCTCGAAATAGTCCTTGCATTCCCTCTTCCCTTATGGTATAATACCGACATGGAAAACACTAAACGAACCCAGCGAACTCCTGCGGAGATCATCGCTGAAACCGAGGCGCGTCTTGAGCGTCTGCGGTTGCGTCAGGCAAAGGCCGAAGCGCAAACAAACCCTGCTGTCGCGTCCTTGATGGACACGAAGGCTGACCTCGCCAAAGAAGTGCGCGAGGCTAAAAAGCTCCTTGGGGATGGTCCCCAAAGTGCCAACGCTCGGATTGAGAAGCACGAAGCTTGGATCTCTAAGATCGAAGCGGAGCGTTTCGCTGCCGAGGATGTGCTTGTAGAGGCTGAGTCCAGCCTTGAAAGCGTCAACGCCGAAATCGCTGAAGCGATCCAAGGCATCGTCGAAACCTCAAAAGAAATCTCGATTGAGGCTTGATTATGGTGGGGGATCATGGTATAATGGTCCCTCATCACTTCCCCCTTACCAAAGGAAACTCTATGCTATCTAGCATCACAAACATCGTGCGTTCAAATCAGAACGCGGTCATGGTCCGAGTTGGCAGTTCTTCACAGTCTGTCTACACTATCTTCGATCTCAAGGCTGGCACTAACAGCTTCACGGGATCTCTTGCAGGTGCGAAATCCGCTTGGAATCGCAACTATAAGAACTCAAGGCAATTCGTTGCCAAGGGTAATCACCGTTACCTGACGGCATAATCAGGCACTCGTCAGGGCGAGTATAAACCACATTAGGCCCTGAGCGTCCCAAAGGGAATCGAGAGAATTGCGATAACGCTACCTCTTCCCGATGGGGGTTGGAAATTCAGAGAGGCTTCAGCAATATGCAAACGCTGGAGTAGATAGTCAGGTAACACATTCGATTACTGGAATGTATCCTCGACAGGCTCAAAGGTAGAAAGACGGTCTAGTGACAGATAAGCCTTTGAGAGTATCGCCAAGAAGAAAGAACTACAGTTCTATAGGCTGCGTGTGCCGTTCAAACACGCTTCTTGGTGTGGGTAATAAAGTGAATCCCACTTATCTTTCTCTCTGGGTTTCCATCCCCTATCTTGCTCCTGCTCTTTTTCTACGCATTATCAATTGAAAAAGAAAACGAGCGAGTGAGGGGTTTAGTACACGGGTGGGGATACAAGCTACTATGTTAAGCTCACAAAAGGTTGAGATGAAAATAAACCGAGGTAGCCTCTGGATCCCCACCTTTTTCTATTGCAAATTCGTGATTTCGCGGCGGGGCGAAAAGATGTAAGACCTTTAAAGACAACAACTTACAACCGAAAGTTTTTGGATTATTCTCTTGAAATCCTAGCAGGATATGGTATAATGGTATCATGTTCAAAATGATTCAAGTTATCCTCTGTGTCCTCCTCGCGTGGGCTTTCATGCCTGTTATTGAGGATATCGTCCTCTGTATTGCCCGATTCTTTTTTCGGGTTGGAGACATTCTCCACCTTGTCCCTGATATTTTCTAAAGAATTGTCTGGACAAACCCCTATCTATTTGGTATAATATACACATGAAAGCAACAAAGAAAGACCCCAAAATCGACCAGTTCATCCTCTCTATGTTCGGGCGTGATCGCACGGCTACCATCTCGGCTGGGCTCTGTGTTACCTGCCCCTCTAAGGGCAACATCGCCTCTTCATTCACGGATGACCTCTCTAAGAAAGAGTATTCTATCTCTGGTATGTGCCAGAAGTGCCAAGATGATTTCTTCGGAAATTCCGAAGATTAGTTCTTGCAATTCCTCTAACCCTTTGGTATAATATACACATGAACAATTCAATCAGAATCACGCGACAAGGTGGCGTACAATACACCTTCGAAAACGGCTACACTCTCAGCATCGGCTGTGGTGTTGGTCACTACTCGTCCAATCAGGACAAGGAAGATTCCTCAGGTGCATGCACCGAGGTTGAGGTTGCCGTCATGAACCCTGCTGGTGGCTTCGTCGCTCTTGAGTATGATGTAGCTGGTTGGGTGAAAGCCTCAGTCATCCCCTCGCTCTTCCGTGCGGTCGAAGCCAAAGATTGGGAGCATATCGCTCTGCTCTGTGGTCAGGATGAGTACAACCACTCTGAGAACCGTAGGGATCTCGACCCCACCTCTGACCAGTCTCAGGCTGGTGGGTACTACGCCGAACTGGATCAGTACGCATGATGTTTGAAATCTTCCTCTTCTCCTTGGGTACTGTCCTCGGCTGTTACGCTTACGGTCATGGATGGAGAGCCCAAAACCCTTTCTACAAGGAGCCCAACTCATGATTGGTGCAATTCTACTTGGTGGGGTGCTTGCTTTGCTTGCAGTCCACGCTATCGTCTCGGACTGAGCCTCGATTGGGAACCTATCTGCTGCTGGTTTGGTCACGCCAGGATTCGGTAGGATTTCCCTTGACAGGGGCGGGGGGCGAAGCCCTAAAGCCTTTACCATTCACCACTTACGACGAAAAGTTTCTCAAAATAGTTCTTGATCGAGGGCTCAACATTTGGTATAATAGGGACATGAACAACGCATTCAAAATCGCCATGGAACTTTCCAATGGCTCATTCGCTTACTATCTCTGTGGCGTTCTCAATACCCTCTCCGACAACGGAGACAAGGCCCCTGTTCCTGAAACGGAGGCAAGGGAATACCTCGACACCTTCCACGAAGGCTGGGAGATTCACGCCGAAGGTTGGGATCCAGACGAGGATCCAGACGAGGACGAGGATGACGAGCAAGCTCTCGCCTCTGCTGGTTTCGGGATGGACGAGTCCTACAATGACGGAGGAGCCTACCGTGAGGATTTCGGCTACTTCGGTGAAATGGGGATGATGGAAGATTGAAAGATTTCTGGAAGAATATGCTTGCAATCTACGGTCAGCCGTGGTATAATAGACAAACCGAAAGGGACACGGTTAGATGTCCCATCACCCCTTTGCAAAAGGAATTCACTATGCATACTTTCGAGTATAACACCACAGAGGCCAAAATTCAGGGCCTCTCAATTCAAGTTGGCGAACTGTTTGCCGACCTCTGGAAATCAGGCTCTTACGAGTCAGACAATGCGCTTGAGGCTTACAAGAGCCTTCGTCGCTTGCTCCCTACGGAGCAGTATGGGGAGGGTCGCCACATTGGCGCGACTGCTGCCCACAAGGCAACGCAAGGCGCAAGCTAAGTGATGTCGGGAAGGGCTGAGACGAGGGCTAGTCCCTACGACAATCTGCCCTTCCCACCTTCGCGCCGTGATCGGGTGGCGAAGTAAAAGAAAGCGTGTAGGCTATGGGAAAAGCTAGGGGTCGCACCTATAAAGAGATGGTAAACGCGATCATGCACTCCTCTGAGTGTGACCCCGCCCTTCGGGGGCGTAATGGAGTTTTCGACGAGCTAGAGCCTTATGGCACTCGTTCGGACCAGGGTTCGATTCCCTGCGCCTCCACCATTTTACAATTTAGTGCTTGCAATTTGCACCAAGCCCCCGAGGCGAACGGCCCTAAAACCTTTAGGGACAACCACTTACATCATTTTTCACCCCTAAAGTTCTCAAAGTTTTTCCCATTTTGTCTTGATTATCACCGCGCACCATGCTATAATGGACCCATGAAAATAAGTACGATATACCAAAAGAGCATAAAGCAAGTTTCTAAAACTGGCTTGCTAAAGAAAGGAAGTTCTAACAAGAAATTAGGCTTCAAGATCACTTCTAAGAAGTGGACGGGAAAGAGATTATATTCTCTCACCCTAGTTGAAAGGGAAACTTGCCCCACAACCTGCCACCATTGGAATGATTGTTACGGAAACAATATGCCATTCGCGCACCGTTTCAAGAACGCAAACATAGATTTGCTCCTAGAGAAAGAGATTGAATCTTTGATGCTAAAGCATAAGGAAGGAATTGTTATCCGTCTCCATGTTCTGGGTGATTTCTATTCAGTTGAGTATGTGAATTTTTGGGAAGAGATGCTATTGCGTCACCCTAAACTTTGCATCTTCGGATATACTGCTCGCAAGGGAGATAACATCGCCCATGCAATTTGGCTCCTGAATAAAAGATTCTCCGACCGTTTTGTGATTCGCCATTCAGGCAATCAAGAGGCAGCGGAAACACAATCAAACTCTCAAACGCCTTTCCAAGAAGATTGGAGTTATGCAGCCGAAGAATCATTTACAGGCAAGAGCTTTGATTGCCCAGAGCAAACAGGAGCTTTGAAAGATTGTGCAAGTTGTGGTCTATGTTGGACCACTCCTAAGACCGTTAGATTCATTTCACACTAGAGGAAACAATGAAATATAAAGTTCGATGGATTGAAAGTTACGAGTACGAAAGAGAGGTTGAAGCTGATTCACCTGAGGATGCGATAGACAAAGCCACCTGTTATTGTGGGACAGAAGATGAATTTACAGGGTGGCATGAATGGGACGGAGATCAAATTCATGTTGACGAGGTGAAATAGATGGCTTGGATAGATGGAATTTGGATTTGGACCGAAGAAGATGAAAAGAGACACCAAGAAAAGATAAAAGAAGCAGAAGCTTTTCCTATCAACAATTTGGATTGTCCAGACTCATATCAGGTGCGAGGAATGAAAGAGGGGGACGAGGAAGAATGATTGTCTAGCTCCTAGACAAACCTAATTCACGCACCTATAATAAGGTGTTGGGGGTGTAGCTCAATAGGTTAGAGCATCGGCTTGTCACGCCGAAGATTGTGGGTTCAAGTCCCATCACCCTCGCCATACAAAAAAGCCCCTCCGAGTTATGTTGTGAACTCAGAGGGGCTTAAAAAATAACCTCCAAGCCAGGGGGAGGGAAGTTGGTGCAAAAAAGGCTTGAAGATTATTAAAACTATTAAATAGTTTTAGAGGCGTAGCTTTGGTCTAGGAGAATATAAGCTATGCACCTTATTATAGGCTAGGTTGGAGTTAATTTAAAACAAATTCAAAAGAACTTAAATAAGTTCAGAGCTAGTTGGGTTGGTTCGAAAGCTTTTTGTGAACTGGTTTGAACTGGTTTGGAACTAAATTTTGAACTGGTTTGGACCCCCATCTGAGTTTTATTTAAGTTTCTTTCAGAAAAGGGTCAAGCAAACACTAGTTCCTAATTTGACTTTTTTCGT
>Ga0207901_1000378_pt1 | contig 12971 bp, 11 predicted proteins | sample LinPmetageLP46_FD_184057 | JGI IMG/M metagenome (GOLD analysis project Ga0207901, IMG submission 184057) | Marine viral communities from the Pacific Ocean - LP-46 (SPAdes) | ecosystem: Environmental > Aquatic > Marine > Oceanic | place: Pacific Ocean | collected 2011-06-12
ATGATCAAGATAGGGACAAACAAAAGGAGCGGCAAGCCTTAAGCTCTAGCCGCTCCTTAATGCACCCTCTCCCAAAGGTATAATAAGCTTCTTATTCCGCCGGGCCGCCCAATGCAACGCCGGAATTCATCTTCTGCGCGATGAGGAAATCATTCGACTGCATGAACGGAATCGGATTGACCGCTTCTCCGGCGATGCGCACTTCATAGTGAAGATGGCTGCCTGTCGAACGACCGGTCGACCCCATGAAGCCGATCAGGTCGCCGCTCTTCACTCGCGTATTGGCGTCGACATTGAGGCGCGACATGTGACCGTAGCGGGTCTGGATGCCATTGCCGTGATTGATCTCGATATATTTGCCATATCCGTTGACCCATTGCGCGCGGCCGACGATGCCGTCAGCGGTCGCATAAATGGGAGTGCCGATCGGTCCGGCCATATCAAGGCCCTTGTGATTGGCCCGGCGGCCTCGGAACGGATCGGAGCGAAAACCGTAAGAACTGGTCAAGGTGAAGTCTTTCACCGGCTTGCGCGAAGGAATGGTCAATTTGACGGCTTGCAGCTTGCCCTGGCCGGACCAGTTGTCAAACAGCATCTTGAAAGCGGGGTCTGCGTCGCCAAGAGCGCTTTCTGCGGCCTGACTTTTAAGAACATCAACAGGGATACTGGAGTCTGAAGCGGCTTCCGCTGACGCGGCGGTGGAAAAAATCATTGCGGAGCCGAGAAATGCAATGGCTGTGATCTTGCGCACAGATTTTCGGAATAAAGCGACTATGTTTTCGGTCATAAAATGATCGAACCTTTACTTGCGACCCATGAAAATCATGGCGTGAATTTTTTTTGGAACCTTTGTCCCCGATGATCGTTTGCTGATCGAGGACTGGTGTAAATTCAATTCGGTTAACTATTCAATAGCGGAATAATATTCTCGGGTTAGACCGGCTGTCCGGCGCGCTGAGTCGTTGAATGGAGCCTTCAGCCCGCCTTTAAAATGGCTTTTTACCAGCGCTCTCCAATGGTCATGAGGCGAATGGCCGCGTCTCTTGCAGTCAAATTCGAACCATTTTGTCCCAAAAAAGACGTGATTGATTTCGTCCTGATAGATTCGGTTCAGCACCCTCGCCGTCAGATCATCGCCCTGTCGCTTGAAACGCTCCACCGTTTCCGGCGTTACATCGAGACCGCGCGCCTCGAGCACCATCGGCACGATCGCGAGACGCGCCGAAGCATCATGCGCGGTATTTAGGGCGCTGTCCCAAAGCCCGTCATGGGCAGGAAGCGCGCCGTAAAAGCAGTCCATTGCCCGCAGCCGCCGGTCGAGGAGCACGAAGTGCATCGCTTCCTCCGCACCCACCCGCATCCAGTCGTCGGTAAACTCCGAGGGAAATTGTGCTCCGAACCGGCCGATCATATCAAATGCCAGATCGATCGCGACAAATTCGATATGTGCGAGCGCATGAATCAGGGCGACCCGCCTGGGTATCGAGGTGCCCGTACCGCGGCGCGGCATGTCGCGGGGACGCATCAGCACTGGTTGCTCGGGCCGGGCGGGCGTGTCCGGCATGCTGTCGCAAAACTCGTGAGTCAGCCGCCCCAGCCGCCATTGCCTTGCGGCCTGCCGCGCTGCCATCACCTTGGCGGCAGGACTGGCAGTTTGCAGCACGCGCAGCACTGCGCTACCGACGGTGTCGCTTTCGGTCACTGAGAAGCTGCTACGCGGCCTGCACCGCAGCCAGAACCTCTTCCGCGTGCCCCTTGACCTTCACCTTCGGCCAGGCCTTCAGAACCGTACCATCAGGTCCGATCAGGAAGGTCGAGCGGATGATACCCATATAGGTCTTGCCGTACATTTTCTTTTCCGCCCAGACGCCGATCTTCTCCAGGAATTTGGTGCTTTCGTCGGAAGCGATATCCACCGTCAGTTCCTGCTTGGTGATAAAATTCTGCTGGCGCTTCGGCGAATCGGCGGACATGCCGAGCACCGCGGCACCGGCTTTTTCAAACTCCGGCAAAAGCGCCGAAAAATCTTTCGACTCCGTCGTGCATCCGGGTGTGCTGGCTTTCGGGTAAAAGAACAGCACCAGCTTTTTGCCAGCATAATCCGATATCTTTACCGGACTGCCATCCGGCGCCACCAGTTCCATGTCCGGAATCTTGTCGCCCACATCGATCATATGATATCTCCTAAAATTTCATCGGGGTCCGGCCGCAGGTGCCGGTTCCATTCGTCAATAACGCATTGCCTGGCCTTGTCATAGCCGTCCAGAAGGGCCTCCCAGCTTTCCTGTCCAGCCGCTCTGGCGATCAATGCCCGGCTGGTTTCCGGCGGATAGTCACAATCCGGCGACATCAGCCGCAAGGCCACCAGCAACCGTGTCATCAGTTCGTGCGCCGTCACCATATCCCCGCCGAGATGGCCGGCGTCGACCAGCGCGCGCACCGCCTTGCCCAGTTGTGGATGCAGCGCGTCGCCGGTCTTGAGCTGCAGAAAATGGATGATGAATTCCCAGTCGACCAGCCCGCCTTCCATCAGCTTGGTATCGAGCGGTCCCTTGGGAGGCTTGTGTTCGACAATATCCAGACGCATTTTGCGCACCGCCTTGCGCAGGTCTTCGGGTTCCCGCGGCTGCTTCAATATAGCGCATATCTGCGTCTGCAATTGTTCCCGCAGGGCCGCATCCCCGTAGACCGGGCGGGCGCGGGTCAGCGCCATATGCTCCCAGGTCCAGGCATTTTCCCGCTGATATTTGTAGAAACTCTCCAGCGTCACCGCCAGCGGTCCCTGCGTCCCCGAAGGTCGCAACCTTGTGTCGACCTCGTAGAGGGGGCCAGCAGCGGTGGGCACCGACAGCGCCGTCACAATGCGTGCCGTCAGCCGGTTATAATAGCGAGTGGCACCCAAAGGCCGCTCACCATCGGATTCGCCGCTATGGTCGCCGGTGAACAGAAATATCAGATCAAGGTCCGAGGCATGGGTCAATGCCTCCCCGCCCAGTCGGCCCAGCGCCAGAATTCCCAGCGCCGATCCCGCAATCTTGCCGTGCGTCGCTTCAAACTCGCCAATGGTTGCGTCGGTCAGCACCTGGATTGCGGCTTCGGCGACCCGCGCATAGCCCGCCGAGATGGCCAGGGCATCGTGCCGCCCCTCGATCAGCTGGACCCCGAGCGCAAAGCGTTTTTCACCGACCCGCTCGCGCACGCGGTCGAGCAGGATCTGATAGTCATCACCCGGTTCGGTACGGGCGAATTGCTCGGCCAGTTCGGCGACGGATGGGGGCAGGTCGAGCGCCGTCGTATCGATGAGCCCGTCGAACAGCTCGGCACGCCGCGCCAGTTCGTCTGCCAGCACCGGCGCGTGGCTGAGAATCTGCCCGAGCAGCTGCAGCAACGCGGGGCGCGCTTCCAGAATCCGGAAAAAATTGATCGCCGTCGGCAATTTGTCGATCAGGCTGTCCAGCCGGGCCAGCGCCTTGGCGGAATTGGGTGCGGTTGCGATCGTCTCGACAAGATCGGGCAGGATCGCTTCGAAGGACTCCTGCGCAGCAGACGAGCGCAGCGCGGTCACCTTGCCGCTCCGCCAGCGTCGGATTGCATGGACAAAGGCTTCGCCTTCCATGATATTTTTCGCTGCGAGCATGCTGGCCAGCTTTTCTTCATCGGCTGGCAGACGCGCGCTGTCTTCCGGTTCGATCAGATCGTCATAGATTGTGCCAACCGCCTCCACATGCGGTGCCAGCAGATCCAGCAATGCCTGGCCGTCGTCCAGTCCGTGCAGCCGGGCCACCCGGTCCAGCGCCGCTCCCTCATCGGGCAGGCTGTGCGTCTGCTGGTCGTTGACCATCTGCAGCCGGTGCTCGATCACCCGGTAGAGTTCGTAGGATTCGCTCAGCGTCTGCGCCTTGTCGCCATCGATCCGGCCCGCCCCGGCCAGCGCGGCCAGCGCATCGCGGGTAGCAGGCACCCGCAGATCGGGCTGTCGGCCGCCGAAGATCAGCTGGTGCATCTGGGCGTAAAATTCGGTCTCGCGAATCCCGCCCCGGCCGCGTTTCAGGTCAAAGCCGGGCCCGAATTTCTGACCCGCTGCATAATGGTCGCGGATTTGCGCGGTGACCGATCCGATGTTGCGGATCGCTCCGTAATCCAGCGATCGCCGCCAGACAAAGGGATTGATCGTTTCCAGAAAATAGCGCCCCAGATGCTGGTCGCCGGCAGCGGGCCGGGAGCGGATATAGGCCGCCTGCTCCCACGCCAGCGCGCTCGATTCATAATAGCTGATCGCCGCCTCGACCGGCAGCGCCACCGGGCTGACTTCGGGCGACGGCCGGAGCCGCATGTCGACGCGAAAGACATAGCCATCGGCATCGCGGGCATTGAGTGCCTCGACCAGCTGCTGGCCGATACGCCGGGCAGCATCGCTCGGTTCTTCCCGACCGCGCACAGGGATTTTCTCCGGATCGTAGATGAAGATCGGATCGATATCCGAGGAATAGTTGAGTTCGCGGCTGCCATGCTTGCCCAAGCCTATAATGGAGAAGCCCTCAAGCGGCGCATCGGGATAGCGGGTTGCGTAGATGTCGGACAAGGCCTCATCCAGCGCCCGGTCGGCAAAATCCGACAGGCGGTTGGTGACATCGGTCAGGGACAATTGCCCCGCCAGATCGCCGATCGCCAGGGTCAGCGCCAGCGCGCGTTTTTCCTGGCGTAATTTCTGCCGGACATTATCCGCGCCTTCCCCCGCCCTGCCGCAATAGTCCAAGGCCCCCCCCAGATCTTCTGCGGCCAGCAAATCGGTCAGTTCGGGCTGGACCTGCATCGCCATGGCTAGAAACGGCGCATGCGCCCGGGCGCGTTGCAGCGCATCCTGCAGGGTGGTTCTCTCCGGCAGGCCTGCGATCATGGCTTCAGATAGTCGCTGCGGAATTTTGCGGCGAAGGCGGCGAAGCTGCCATCCGCAATTGCCGCCCGCATGCCCACCATCAGCGCCTGATAATAAGCGATATTATGCTCGGTCATCAGCATCGCTCCCAATATTTCCTTCGCGCGGATCAGATGGTGCAGATAGGCGCGGCTGTAGCTGGCGCAGACCGAACAGACGCAGCTTTCGTCGAGCGGGGCCAGATCCTCGGCAAATTTGGCGTTGCGGATATTGATCGCGCCCTGCGCGGTGAACGCCTGGCCATTGCGTCCGGAGCGGCTGGGCAGCACGCAGTCGAACATGTCGACGCCGCGCTCGACCGCTCCGACCAGATCGTCCGGCTTGCCGACGCCCATCAGATAGCGCGGCTTGTCGGCCGGCAATTGCCCCGGCGCATAGTCGAGCACGTCGAACATCGCCTCCTGCCCCTCGCCGACCGCAAGGCCGCCGATGGCATAGCCGTCAAAGCCGATCTCGATCAGCGCCTCGGCCGATGCCGCGCGCATGTCCCTGTCGAGCGAGCCCTGCTGGATCCCGAATAGGGCCGCCCTTGCCGCATGTTCCTCGCCGCTATCGAAACCGTCGCGCGAGCGCTTTGCCCAGCGCATCGACCGCTCCATCGAGGCCAGCGCTTCGTCTCGGGTCGCGCCGTTTTTGGTACATTCGTCGAAGGCCATGACGATATCGCTGCCCAGCAGCCGCTGGATTTCCATCGACCGTTCCGGGGTCAGCATGTGCCGCGAGCCGTCGAGATGGCTCTGGAATTCGACTCCGTCCTCGCTCAGCTTGGTCAGCTCCGACAGGCTCATCACCTGATAGCCGCCGCTGTCGGTCAGGATCGGGCGATCCCAGTTCATGAACCGGTGCAGGCCGCCGAGCCGCGCGACCCGTTCCGCTCCGGGGCGCAGCATCAGATGATAGGTGTTGCCGAGAATGATGTCGGCACCCGTCGCGCGCACGCTGTCCGGCTTCATCGCCTTGACCGTCGCGGCGGTGCCAACCGGCATGAAGGCTGGCGTGCGGATGTCCCCGCGCTGCATGCGGATCGTGCCGGTGCGGGCCTTGCCGTCGGTGGCGGCGATCGAGAAGGCGAAGCGCTCAGCCACGCTGCGGCCCGCTTCTGCCTGCTCCGGCTTTATCTCTTGCTGATGCTCGTGTATCCAATGGTCAGTCCTGTTCGTCTTTTCTGGCACCTGTGCAGGATGGGAGCCCATTTTCAAAGACCTAAATCGGGAGCATATCATGACCCAGGCGACAAAGCTGACTTCGGCGGCGACCGCGCTGATCGCTGCGGCCACTCTCGCGGCCTGCTCCGGCGGGACCGGGGAAGCGACCACAGAAGCGACGGGCGAGGCGAGCGGCGAGCAGGCCCGGGCCGGCAGCGACCGCGGCGAAGTGCGCAGCAGCGACGTGACCCGGGTCACCGCCGCCGACCGGGAGAAATGCTATGGCATCGCCAAGGCAGGCGAGAATGACTGCAAGGCCGGCGAAGGCACCAGCTGCGCCGGCACTGCCCTGCTCGACTATCAGGGCAACGCCTGGCAATATACCGAGGCCGGCGATTGCGAGGCGATGGGCGGGTCGCTGACCGCGGTGGCCGACAATGATCCGCCGGTCCCGCCAGCCAAAAGCTAGGCCGTACAGGGCCCGGCCCGACAGAAGCCTGCCCGGCGGAGCGCTGCCCGCCTGGCCGCCCCCCCCCCCTTTAGGCGGGCAGACCGCTGATCGACTTCACTTCCATAAAGTCGCGCAGACCATAGACACCGCCCTCACGGCCGTTGCCGGACTGTTTGTAGCCGCCGAAGGGCAGGCCCGGCGCCGGTCCCCAGTTGTTGACGACCACCATGCCCGCTTTCAGCTGCGGCGCGACGGCGGCGGCTTCCGCCGGGTCGCCGGAAATGACCGCGGAGAGACCATAGTCGGTGTCATTGGCAATCTCGATCGCCTGGTCGAGATTGTCATAGCTCATCAGCGTCACCACCGGCCCGAATATCTCCTCTTTGGCGATCCGCATATCGGGCGTGACGCCGCTGAACAGCGTCGGCTTGACATAATAGCCGCGGTTGACATTGGTCGGCAGGTCGGTGCCGCCGGTCTCCAGCGTTGCGCCTTCGTCGATTGCCGACTGGATCAGGTCCTGGATCTTGCCATATTGCGCCTTGTTGACCACCGGCCCGAGATGACCGCCCTCGACCGTCGGGTCGCCGACTTGCTGGCTCTCGACGATGGTCTTGACCACCGCGATCGCCTCGCTGTTCTGGTCCTTGTGGACCAGCACGCGGGTCGGCGCGATGCAGCTCTGGCCGCTGTTGACCATCACCCCGGCGATGGTCGGCGGCAGCACCTCTTCCAGCTTGGCACCGGGCAGGACCAGATTGGGCGACTTGCCGCCCAGCTCCTGATGCACGCGCTTGACCGTATCGGCGGCGGCTTTCGCAACGAGAATACCGGCGCGGGTCGAGCCGGTGAAGCTGACCATATCGACATCGGGGTGCGCGGCAATCGCGGCGCCAACGGTCGGGCCGTCGCCCTGCACCAGATTGAACACGCCGGCGGGCACGCCGGCAGCGTCCATCACCTCGGCGAGAATCGCGGCGCTGCCCGGACATTCTTCCGAGGGCTTCAGCACCATCGTATTGCCGCCGGCCAGCGCCGGCGCCACCTTGAGCGCGATCTGGTTCAGCGGCCAGTTCCACGGCGTGATCATGCCGACCACGCCAATCGGTTCATAGACGATTTTATTGTCGCCGACTTTTTCGGAAAATTCGAAATTCTTCAGCGCTTCCACCGTGCCGAGGAAGCCGCCGAGCCCGGCCGGCGCCTGCGCCGCGTTGCCGAGGCTGACCGGCGCGCCCATTTCGACCGCGAGCGACGCGGCGATATCGGGCATGCGCTTCTTATATTCCTCGATGATCCGGCCGAGCAGCTCCAGCCGCTCTTCCCGCGACGTCTGGCTGAACGTCTTGAACGCTTTCTTCGCAGCCGCCACGGCGGCATCGACATCGGCCCTGGTGCCGAGCACGATTTTGGTGCCGGGCTCCTCGGTCGCGGGATTGATCACCTGGTGCGGCGTACCGCCGATCGAATCCACCCATTCGCCGTTGATGTAATTCTGTTCATAGCTGTCCATGGTCATCTCTCCATTCTGTGTGATGGCCGCCGCTATGCCCTGATTTCCCTCGCGGTTCCAGTAGCAAGTTCGACAGCCCGGCCGCCTCGCCCCGACCAGGAAGAAGCGGAGAACAGGCCCGCACCCCGCGTCGCGCAGCGCGCCCCCGGCAGAACCGATCTTGACAAAGACGCGCATTTTTTCAATTCTGTGACCTTTGCCTGAAAGCCGCAAATTTCCGCCATTCTACGCCCAGCCACAGGCCGCCTAGTGTGATCTTTCGCGCGGGCCGTGCCATGCGGGCCAGACCAGAGCGAGCGACCGCAGCGGCGGCGGGCAGCCGGGTGCGAGCATAGCCGATGGGCGGGGGTGTAGGAAAGGGGGATAGGAACATCTTGGCGCAGGACTTAAACCTCGCTAGCGTCGCCGCATGTTCGAAAACTCATTCAATAATATCGACACTGCACAAAGATTCACCGGTCACATTACGGCTAAGCAAAAAAACAAGCATCTGAAAATGAACGATTGAGACGCTCTATTGCTTCTCGCAGAGAAATCTCTTAACTCTCGCGCTGACCATAAAGGGCGGAAATTTGCGGTCACCAAAAGTCGATAATTCGAACAAAGTAGATTGTGCTCAGTTCCATACTTTGTGTGAACGGGACGGATATTGCAACCATGACTATAGCGCTTTTATCATGGGCAATTGAGGAGAAGGCGAATGCCTAAAAAACCGCCGAGCGAGGCCGCAATCGAAAAGGCTGAAGAAGCTATTGCGATGATTGCCCGTCAAGTAAAGTTCACTGTAGCAGAGTACCCCATATCGGTTTATGTGGCTCGCTTTGAGGATGATGAGAAGGGGCGTTTTTTCGTTCCAGAGTATCAGCGCAAGTTAGCGTGGAGGCCTCAACAGCAATCAGAGTTTATCGAATCGTTGTTGGTAGGCTTACCAATCCCTTTCTTGTTCTTTTATCAATCTCCCGATGGTCGGATGGAAATCGTAGATGGCTCGCAGAGAATGCGGGCAATGAGAGCTTTTTTAAAGGAAGGCTTGCGGCTTTCAGATCTGGTACTTGTACCAGAACTTAATGGTTTTTCTTTCGAGGACCTCCCTGAAGACCGGCGCAATAAACTCGAGGATGTTACCATTCGGACCATCGTTCTCGACAGTAGCACCGACCCGTCTACGCGGGCAGAAATGTTCGCTCGGATCAACAAGTCAGGTACAGTGGCAAACGAGGCTGAAATTCGACGCGGTTCGTTGCCGGGCCCAGTGACTGAATTGATCCGAGAAATATCTGAAAGCGCAGAGTTCGTGGCAGCCACCCCTATGTCCGTCAAAGCAGTAAATCAACGAGAGCGCGAAGAGCTTGTAACCCGTTTCTTTGCTTACCTTGAACGGTGGGACACCCCGGAAGGTCGTTTTCCGAACTACCGCGATCGGCCAAAGAAATTTCTTTATGATTATCTTCAATCTGCCAATGAAGCCGCCACAGCTGATCCAGCTATAATTGTCAGATTACGTTCGGAATTCAGCCGAATGCTGCAGGTAGTTCTGCAAATCTTTCCGAATGGTTTTCGAAAGGTGGCCAACGCCAACACAGTTCCTAGAGTTCGGTTTGAAGCGATCGCTACCGGAACCGCTCTTGCTCTTCGTCACAACGAAAATTTGGATATAACTTCTGAGCAAGTTATCGCGCGTATGAACGAGAGAGGTTTCGATAAGATTGTTGTATCAGACGGCGCAAATGTGCGCAGCAAATTAGAAGGGCGGATTGGCATAGTCCGATCGATTTTGGTGAATGAATGACAACCCTGCGGACTGCTTTGGACATACGCAGAGAGGAATTTGATGCTCACTTTGCATTGGCACAAGCCCTTGAGGAACGGATGATATTTGAAATTGATGCACCTTTGGGCAATGTCAGCTTATCCGTCCGGCACATTAATACTATTAAATCAGGCTTAATCGTTCATCTGTATAATATCGAAGAAGCGATTATGAGTGAAGCATTGCGTTTTCTAGGTCGCGCACTTGGTTCTACCGATCCGCGTGAATGGACTGAGCACTCTTTGCGGGAATGGCTCAGAGAATCCATTGTTAGTAGGGTTTCCGAAGGCAATGAAGACGGCAAGCTCGCGACTGTTTACCGGACTTCAAGCCTGCTTCTCACTAATACGATGTTAGGGCCTCAGAATCTAAAAAAGCCGTCGGGAACATGGGACGACAAACTCATTGCAACGTTCATGATGCGAGCGAACATTGCCACCAATATGCCCCCGGAAATGTGGAGAAGGATCGCGGCTTCTCCCAAATTTGGAGATAAATCGCCGCTACAGTTCCTTGCTGACAGACGGAATGCAATTGCTCACGGCAGAAAATCTTTTGAGGAAGGAGCAAGCGATCTCCAACTCAGAGATATTCGACTGCTTGCCGATACTACCTTGGACTACATGGGCTATACAGCAGAGTCCTTTGAATTACATATTGGGAACAAGGCCCATCTTGTTGCTGTCGCATGATTGGGCATCGCAATATCTCTGCTGTTGACTTGTTTTGCGGTGTTGGGGGATTAACTCACGGCCTCGCCCAAGCTGATATTTGTGTGCGTCTGGGGGTTGACATTGACCCTGCTTCGCAGCACCCGTTCGAACAAAATAATGATGCGAAATTTCTCCTAGCTGATATCTCAGCTATTGAGGCAGAAACGATAGTCAAAAGCTTTGTTCCAGGCAGCAGAACTCTTCTAGCAGGCTGTGCGCCATGCCAGCCGTTTTCAACATACTCTCAGAAGAGTAAACGTGATTCGAAAGCTACTTCTAACCCCAAGCAAAAAGATGATTGGAAGTTGGTTGAGCGTTTTGGTGAATTAGTAGAAGAAATCCAACCAGACTTGGTGACGATGGAGAATGTTCCACCTTTATTGCGAGCTCCTGTTTACGAGCGATTGCTGCGCAGCCTTGATGGTTATTGGTTCGATTCAAAGGTTGTGAATTGTCAAAAAATTGGCCTTCCTCAATCCCGCAAACGTCTAGTTCTGATTGCGTCTAAACTCGGCCCAATTCAGTTGCCACAGTACGATCGAAAAGAAACATCTGTGTATGCGGCGATTGGTAAGTTGCCACCATTACAGGCAGGCGATGCCGACCCTAGAGATCGCATTCATCGTGCGAGTGCTCTCAGCGAGACCAACTTGGCACGAATTCGGGCTTCTGTTCCCGGTGGTACTTGGCGTGATTGGCCGGAAGACCTGAGGGCATCGTGTCACACTCGCAGCACCGGTGCCACCTACCCTTCTGTTTACGGACGTATGTCATGGGACAAACCATCACCAACAATAACAACACAATGCTTCGGATACGGCAACGGTCGTTTTGGGCACCCTACACAAGACAGAGCTATCAGCCTCAGAGAAGCAGCCATGCTTCAGGGATTTCCTAGGAACTATTCTTTTCTCCCGGACGACCAACCTGTCAGTTTTAGCACATTGGGAAGACTGATTGGAAACGCGGTCCCTGTTAACTTGGCCCGCGCAATCGGGGAAGTTTTAATGGAACATGTCGCCCAGCACTAGAGGCGGCTTGGCAATTTATGGTATGCAATCTCAGAGCAACACCCATGCCTTGCCTACACGGGCATATGCGTTTGCGTACTTCCACCAGTAAACCATTCGGCAAGTAGTTTAGAGCAATGGTGGGCTTGGAGGTATCAGGCCTTTGATCCTATCATCACGAACAATTAGCTCACGGCAACAACAAACTAGAATCCCCATAACTATAAAACCGATACTCGCCCGCAATCGCATGGGCATAGGCGGCCTGCATCGTCTCCAGGCCCATCAGCGCGCTGACCAGCATGAACAGGGTGGATTTGGGCAGGTGGAAATTGGTCATCAGGCCGTCGATCGCTCGGAACTTGTAGCCGGGGGTGATGAAGATATCGGTGTCGCCTTCGAAGGGCCGGATGATGCCGTCTTCGCCTGTGGCGCTTTCCAGCAGGCGCAGGCTGGTGGTGCCGACGGCGATGATCCGGCCGCCGGCGGCGCGGGCGCTGTTCAGGCGGTCGGCGGTGGCGGCGTCGATCCGGCCCCATTCGCTGTGCATCCGGTGGTCGTCGGTCTCGTCGACCTTGACCGGCAGGAAGGTGCCGGCGCCGACGTGCAGGGTCAGGGTCTCGCTGCCGACGCCCGCTGCGTTCAGCGACTGCAGCAGGGCATCGGTAAAGTGCAGCGCCGCCGTGGGCGCGGCGACGGCGCCCTTTTCGCGGGCAAACATCGTCTGATAGTCGCTGGCGTCGCGCTCGTCGATCGCGCGCTTGCTGGCGATATAGGGCGGCAGCGGCATGGTGCCGGCGCGTTCGAGCAGCAGCTCGACCGGCTCGTCGCCGAGAAAGCGCAGGATGAAACTGCCGTCGTCGAGTTTTGCTTCCGCTTCCGCCGCAACATCCTTGCCGAAATCGACGGTCTCGCCGACGCGCAGACGCTTGGCGTTGCGGATGAAGGCCTGCCAGCGGCGCAGGTCGACGCGCTTGTGCAGGGTCGCGCCGATGCGGGCCTCGCCGCGGGTACCGGTCAGCTGGGCCGGAATGACTCTGGTATCGTTGAACACCAATATGTCGTCGGGGCCGAGCAGGCCCGGCAGGTCGCTGACCATATGGTCGGACAGCCGGTTGCCGGAGACCTGCAGCAGCTTCGCGCTGTCGCGCGGCACCGCCGGTCGCAGCGCTATGTTCTCCGGCGGGAGGTCAAAGTCGAAAAGATCAACGCGCACCGGCCGGGCTAGGGATTGATCGGGGCGTTCAGATCATCGACGGTGATCGGTTTCTCGGACAGGCCTGTCCCGGGGCCCGGCAGAACCGGCGGCTTGTTGTCGGCTGCGATCGATGCCTGCAGGATCCGGCTGGGATTGAGCGGCGGTTCGCCGCGGGCGATCTTGTCGACATATTCC
>Ga0207901_1000387_pt1 | contig 12577 bp, 9 predicted proteins | sample LinPmetageLP46_FD_184057 | JGI IMG/M metagenome (GOLD analysis project Ga0207901, IMG submission 184057) | Marine viral communities from the Pacific Ocean - LP-46 (SPAdes) | ecosystem: Environmental > Aquatic > Marine > Oceanic | place: Pacific Ocean | collected 2011-06-12
CGTCACGCTCCACCACCGGGCGCACCGCCGAGTAGTAGAGTGGAACGATTTCAATGTTCTCCAGATAGATGTACTGCCAGATATCCAGCTCGGTCCAGTTGGAGAGCGGGAACACCCGAATGCTCTCACCCTTGTTTACCTTGCCGTTATAGGTGTTCCAGAGTTCCGGGCGCTGGTTTTTCGGGTCCCAGCGGTGATATTCGTCGCGGAAGGAATAGACTCGCTCCTTGGCTCGGGATTTCTCTTCATCCCTGCGAGCGCCACCGAATGCGGCATCAAACCCATACTTATCCAGCGCTTGCTTGAGTGCCTGGGTTTTCATCACATCTGTATGCTTTGCACTGCCGTGGGTAAATGGCCCGATACCCTGTTCCACGCCGTCCTGATTGGTGTGCACAATCAGATCCAGTCCGTACTCCTTCACCTTCCGCTCCCGGAAATCAATCATGTCCCGGAATTTCCAGGTGGTGTCCACATGCATCAGAGGGAAGGGCAGCTTGCCGGGAAAAAAGGCTTTGCGGGCCAAGTGCAGCATGACCGCAGAATCCTTGCCAATGGAGTAGAGCATGACCGGGTTATCAAACTCGGCGGCCACTTCGCGGATGATGTGGATGCTTTCCGCTTCCAGTTGTTTCAGATGCGTAAGACTGTATGTGGTCATGATAATCCGTTGCCGCAGCGGGCCTTGAGGGCGTGCAAATTGAACGGCAATTATATCAGAGGCGATAAGGCTATAAGAAGTCTTACGGTTAGAGTTTTACGTTATAGCAATATAGCGCTCAAGTGAACGCTATGGGGGGTGAGCGAAAGTCTTGGGTTGTCTGACCTCAAGCAGGTTTGCACGTGCTGGCCAGGAGTTGTCGCACATACCTGTCTACGTAATCAAGCCCATTACCCTCGAAGTCCGCAAACTGGATGCCCAGTTGAAATTCGTCCTTCGCCGTTCTTCGCAGATGAACGATATTCCCGTTGGCTAAAATTGATACGGATTGGGTTGTGACGACGGGAACGGAGAACCGGGCTTTAACCGAAACCCAGTCCCCCGGAGCGGGGGCTTTCAGGTGTGGTATGAGCTGACCCGCAGTTTCCTGATTGCAGGAAACCATAACGCCTGTACGAGAGAGATTGGAGATTTTGCAGGTGAGCTGACAACCATCCGGCTTCTCGATAACGATGTCACTTACAACATCCACACGTTGCTGGTTGCGCAAATTTGGCTTCATTGTGGCAGCTTTCATGGACGCTCTTGTTGGCAATCTTGTTGGCAATCCTGCAAGCCCTGTCAGGGCATGCCCAGATTCAAATAATGTTTCAGAACAACGCGTAAAGGACAAAAAGTGTAGTTGCTTATTTTCTGATCAGCAACTCGACTGTCGTATATTTTGGCAGATTTATTATAATTTTCTGAACGATGCATCACAAAATTGATTCAGATCACGAACGTTTAGCCTCCGCTGCGGCTCGGCTTTTGCTGCAAAAGGGTGCTCTACTGGTGTAAAATCACCGCCTCCATTCATTCGCGTGCTCCCGCCGGGCGCCAGGAATCCTGAAACGCTTTATGACAGAAAAAACCGAGAACACAGTGGCTGGTAACGGCAAAGTTGGCTTTATCAGTCTGGGCTGCCCCAAGGCTCTGGTAGATTCCGAGCGTATCCTGACCCAGCTGCGGCTGGATGGCTATGACGTGGTGCCCACCTACAACGATGCAGACATTGTGGTGGTGAACACGTGCGGCTTTATTGATGCGGCCAAGCAGGAGTCTCTGGATGCCATCGGTGAAGCCATCAAGGAAAACGGCAAAGTGATCGTCACCGGCTGCATGGGCGTCGAAGCCGATAAAATCCGCGAAACTCATCCTGGCGTTCTGGCGGTATCTGGCCCGCATGCGTATGAAGAAGTGGTTGGCGCCGTGCATCAGTTTGTGCCACCAATCCGCAAGCATGACCCGTTCACCGACCTGGTGCCGCCCCAGGGCATAAAGCTGACACCACGGCATTACGCGTATCTCAAGATTTCCGAGGGCTGCAATCATCGTTGCACCTTCTGCATCATTCCGTCCATGCGCGGTGATCTGGTGAGCCGGCCCATTGGCGACGTGATGGACGAAGCGCAACGGTTGGTCGACGCCGGCGTGAAAGAGCTGCTCGTGATCTCCCAGGACACCTCGGCCTACGGTGTAGATACCAAGTACCGCACCGGCTTCTGGCAGGGGCGCCCGCTGAAAACCAAAATGCAGTCGCTGTGCGAGGCCTTGGGCGAAATGGGTGTGTGGGTGCGTCTGCACTATGTTTACCCATACCCCCACGTAGACGACATCATTCCGCTGATGGCCGAAGGCAAAATCCTGCCGTATCTCGATATTCCATTTCAGCACGCCAGCCCGAAAGTGCTGAAGGCCATGAAGCGCCCAGCCCACGACAGCAAAACCCTGGATCGCATTCGCAGGTGGCGGGAAATCTGCCCGGAACTGACCATTCGCTCCACCTTTATTGTGGGCTTTCCGGGTGAAACCGAAGCAGATTTTCAGTACCTGCTGGATTGGCTGGACGAGGCTCAACTCGATCGCGTGGGCGCCTTTACTTACAGTGCGGTCGAGGGTGCCAAAGCCAACGAAATTGACGGCGCAGTGCCTGAAGAGGTCAAGGAAGAGCGCCTGGCTCGCTTTATGACCAAGCAGGCTGAAATATCTGCCGCCCGTTTGCAGGCGAAGATTGGCACAACCATTGATGTGCTGATTGACGAGGTAGACGAAGAGGGCGCCATAGGTCGTTCCAAAGCCGATGCGCCAGAGATTGATGGCATGGTGTATCTGAACGATGTCACCGACCTGGAGCCGGGGCAGATTGTTCGTGTGGTGGTTGAACACGCCGACGAGCATGACTTGTGGGCGTCTCTGGTCTGACGATGCCCTGAAAACAGTGCGCTGAAAACAATGTGCTGAAAATAAAACGCCGCCTCTGATTCCAGGGGCGGCGTTTTTTGGTTTTGCTTTCCAGGGATTACGACGATCAGACGATATCGATCAGCACCTCACCCGGCGTTACGCGATCGCCTTTGGTTACGTAAATGGCCTCTACCTTGCCATCGATGTCGGCGTGAACCTCGGTTTCCATCTTCATGGCCTCGGTAATAAGCACCGCCTGGCCCGCACTGACTGTATCGCCTTCGTTTACCAGAACCTCCACCACATTGCCGGGCATGGCGGTGCTGACGTGTCCGGGTGTTGAGGCTTTTTTGCGACCGCTGCTGCCTTTGGCCACATATTCGTTCAGGGGTTCAAACACCACTTCTTCGGGCATACCGTCCAGCGACAAGTACAGCTTGCGCCTGCCCGCACCCGAGTCACCGGAGCCGGTAACAGCCACTTCGTAGCTCTCGCCATGGACTTCAATCCGGAACTCAGTGGCAACGCCGGTGCCCAAACGCTCCTGGGATTTCGCTTCTGGCGGTAGCAGAGGTTCCGGTACGAGAGTGCCGTCTTTACGCTGCTGCAGGAATTCGCGGCCAAGGTCCGGAAACATGGCGTAGGTGAGCACGTCTTCTTCGTTGAGGGCCAGTTCGCCAATGTCTTTGCGCAGCCTGTTCATCTCAGGGCTGAGCTGATCGGCGGGGCGGCCTTCATCGACGGACTCATTGCCGATGGCTTTGTTGCGAAGTTGTTCATTTACCGGCGCCGGTGGCTGGCCGTAGCCACCCTGAAGATAGCGTTTTACCTCGTTGGTGATGGTTTTGTAGCGCTGGCCGGCCAGAACGTTGTAAACGGCCTGAGTGCCTACGATCTGCGAGGTGGGTGTGACCAGTGGCGGAAAGCCCAGGTCTTCACGCACCCGCGGAATCTCATCGAATACTTCGCGAATGCGGTCCAGGGCGTTCTGTTCTTTGAGCTGGTTGGCCAGGTTAGACATCATGCCGCCGGGCACCTGGTTGATCTGTACCGATACGTCCTCACGGGTGAACTCGCTTTCAAATTGCTGGTACTTCTTGCGGACTTCGCGGAAGTAGTCGGCAATCTCGCTCAGCAGCTTCAAGTCCAGTCCGGTGTCGTAAGCGGTGCCTTTGAGTGCGGCCACCTGGGATTCAGTGGCAGGGTGGCTGGTGCCCGAGGAAAACGATGAAATGGCCGTATCGATACGATCGGCTCCGGCCTCAATGGCTTTGAGTTGGCACAAAGGCGCCAGGCCTGAGGTTGAGTGGCTGTGAATGACCAGCGGCAGGTCCACTTCAGCCTTGATGGCTTGCACCAGATCAAAGGTAGCGTAGGGTGTTAGCAGCCCCGCCATGTCCTTGATAGCGATAGAGTCTGCGCCCATGGCCTGCATGGCTTTGGCTTGCTGCACAAACAACTCCGGGGTGTGCACAGGGCTGGTGGTATAGCAGATGGTGCCCTGGGCGTGCTTGCCGGCTTTTTTCACCGCTTTCATGGCCGTTTCGATGTTGCGCAGGTCGTTCAGTGCGTCGAACACCCGGAATACGTCTATGCCGTTGTCTGCGGCTTTCTGTACAAAAGCCTCTACGACGTCGTCGGCGTAATGGCGATAGCCCAGCAAGTTCTGGCCTCGCAGCAGCATCTGCAGGCGGGTGTTGGGCAGGGCCTCTCGCAACTGGCGCAGCCGCTCCCAGGGGTCTTCTTTCAAAAACCGAACGCAGGCGTCAAAGGTGGCGCCGCCCCAGACTTCCAGCGACCAGTAGCCAATCTTGTCCAGCTTATCGCAGATCGGCAGCATGTCCTCGGTACGCATGCGGGTTGCAATCAGCGACTGGTGCGCGTCACGCAAGGTCAGGTCGGTCACTTCAATTCGTTTTGCTTGGCTCATGATGTCTTTCTCCTGCGGATTACCAGCCTGCATGCGCGGCAATGGTGGCGGCGAGGGCAAGCGCAATTTCACTGGGGTGGCGCTTGGTTGAATAGTTCAGCAATTCCGGGTGGTCGGGCACAAAGCTGGTGTTGAATATCCCTTTGCGAAAATCCGGGTGATCCAGGATTTGCTGGTAATAGATGGCGGTGGTTTTGATGCCGTGCAGGCGCATGTCGTCCAGTGCGCGTTTGCCCCGGGCGATCACCTCATCCCATGTCAGCGCCCACACCACCAGTTTCAGGCACATGGAATCGTAGTAAGGAGGGATTTCGTAGCCGGTATAGATGGCAGTATCCACCCGTACGCCGGGGCCGCCGGGCGCGTAGTAATGGGTGATGCGACCAAAGCTGGGCAGAAAGTCGTTTTTCGGATCTTCCGCGTTGATGCGAAACTGCAGCGCATAGCCCCGGTACTGAATATCCTCTTGTCTATAGCTCAGGGGCAGCCCGGAGGCGATGCGCAGTTGCTCGCGCACAATGTCCACACCGGTAATGGCCTCGGTAATGGTGTGTTCCACCTGAACCCGGGTGTTCATTTCCATAAAGTGCACTTCGTTGCCAGACAGCAGAAATTCCACGGTGCCAGCGTTCTCGTAGCCCACGGCTTTGGCAGCCCGAACGGCCAAATCGCCGATGTACTGTCGCTGCTCTGGCGTCAGTTGCGGGCTGGGGGCGATCTCGATCAGTTTCTGATTGCGGCGCTGTATGGAGCAGTCACGCTCGAACAGATGGATAGCGTTGCCCTGGCTGTCTGCCAGTATCTGCACCTCAATGTGGCGCGGGTTCACAATGCACTTTTCCATGAACACTTCGGCGGAACCAAAAGCCTTCGTGGCTTCAGAAATGACCCGTGGGTACTGCACTTTCAATTCTTGTGGTGTGTCACAGCGGCGGATGCCGCGGCCGCCTCCACCAGATGTGGCTTTCAGCATCACCGGATAGCCGATGTCGTTGGCCAGTTCCAGGGCCTCATCAAGGCTGTCCAGATTGCCCTCGGAGCCCGGTGTAATGGGGATGCCTGCGGCACGCATGCTGTCGCGGGCCTGGGTCTTGTCACCCATGCCATGGATTACGCTGGATTTCGGGCCGATAAACGCCACGCCTTTTTGTTCGCACAGGCGGGCAAAGTTGGCGTTTTCTGACAGGAATCCGTAGCCAGGGTGAATGGCATCGCAGCCGGTTTCGACCGCCAGATTTACGATGCGAGCCGGGTCGAGATAGCCTGCCAGAGGGTCATCGCCCAACGAGTAGGATTCATCGGCCCGCTTGACGTGCAATCCGTAACGGTCCGGTTCGGTGTAGATGGCCACCGAGCGTATCCCCATTTCTGCACAGGCGCGAATGATGCGGACGGCGATCTCGCCGCGATTGGCGATTAACACTTTCTTCAGCATGGGAGGTTCCTCATTGCTTCGTCCCGAATGAAGGTGACAAAAAGAGTAAAGGGATAGATCTTCGACGAAAAATTGATATTATTTTGTTTATCTATAAGTAATAACTTATAAGTGGCAGAAGGAAACATGTTTTATGCCCCTCAGTATCCAGAAACTGGCCAGCCGACTGACCTTCCGACAGCTTCAGGTTTTCAAGGCCGTGAATGATTTGAAAAGCTACAGCAAGGCAGGAGAGCTGCTTGGCCTGACCCAGCCCGCCGTCAGCAGCCAGGTACGCCACCTGGAGCAGGCGCTGGGTATGCCGATGTTTGAGTATGTTGGGCGCAAGCTCTATTGCACTGCTGCCGGCGAGGAGATGGCGGGTTGTGTACGTTCAGTGTTCCGGGAGCTGGAGCGTGTGCAAAATAGCTTGGCGGCGCTTGAAGGGCGGGTGGCAGGGGAGCTAAGGCTGGTGGCGGTGAATACCGCGCAGTACGTGGTGCCTTACATGCTGAGTGCGTTTTTGCAGTTGAACCCGCAGGTGACTGTATCGGTGGCAGTGGTTAACCGGGCAACGGCCCTGCAGCGGCTGAATGACAATGCCGATGATTTGGTGATTATGGGTATGGTTCCAGCCGAGCGGCCGCTGACATCGTTACCGTTTCTGGATAACGAGCTGGTGCCGGTGGTGCCCAGTGGTCATCCGCTGCTCCAGCAGCAAAATGTGACGGCTCAGGAGTTTCTGGATAGTGGGCTGCTGGTGCGGGAAAGTGGTTCAGGTAGCCGCTTGGCGCTGGAGTTGCACTGCCAGGATCAGCGTTTACGGGCAAAGCCAAGTATAGAGTTAGGCTCTAATGATGCGTTAAAGCACGCTGTTCTCGCTGGCCTGGGTGTGGCCGTTCTGCCCAAGCTGGGTGTGTCGTCAGAACTTGCCTTGGGCAGCCTGCATATTGTTGATATCAAGGGCTTTCCACTGAGACGCAGTTGGTGTGTAGTCTACCCGCAGGCGCGGCACCCTACGCCGGCCATGCGGGCATTTATTGACTACGTGCAGCAAAATATCCGCCAGTTCGAGCAGATGTTTCTCAGTCGCTGAGTTTTATCAGCAGGATTTCAGTAAACAGCTTCGGGTTGCCTTGCCCTTTGGAGGCCTTCATCAAAGGCCCCATAAAGCCACCGAGCATCTTCTTCTGCTTCTTGGGGTCGGTTTCCTGCTGGTACTGTGCAACCTGATCCGGCATGCCCGCCAGAACCTCATCCACCATCTGCTCCAGCGCACCGGTGTCCGATACTTGTTTCAGGCCTTGGGCTTCGATGATGGCATCGGCATTGTTGCTGTCACCGTTCCAAAGTGCTTCAAACACTTTCTTGGCCCCGGACGACGACACGGTGTTGTCGGCAATGCGCGCGACCAGTTGGCCGAGCTGTGTACCAGAGATGGGGGCTTGAGCTACGCTTTTGTCTTCGGCATTGAGGCGCGCGGAGAACTCACCCAGCACCCAGTTGGCGGCCAGTTTTGCATCTTTGCCGTGGCTGGCGGTTTCTTCGAAGAACGCTGCCATACGCGCATCATCGCTGAGCAAGCGGGCGTCGTAATCATTGAGGCCATACTGCTCTTTGAATCGTGCTTTGCGTTCGTCTGGTAGCTCCGGCAACAAGTCGCGGGCACTTTCAATAAAGGCGTCGTCGATCACCACCGGCAGCAGATCCGGGCAGGGGAAGTAGCGGTAATCGTTAGCTTCTTCCTTGCTGCGCATGGAGCGGGATTCGTCGCGGTCGCCGTTGTAGAGGCGGGTTTCCTGAATGATTCTGCCGCCATCTTCCAGAATGTCCATTTGCCGTTCCACTTCGTGGGCGATAGCCTGCTCCATAAAGCGGAATGAGTTCAGGTTTTTGGTTTCGGTGCGGGTGCCCAAAGTGTCCGAGCCCTTGGGCTTGAGCGATATGTTTACGTCAAAACGCAGGGAGCCCTGGCTCATATCGCCATCGCAGATGCCCAGCGAAGACACCAGGCTGTGCAGCTTTTTGGCGAACGCGACAGCTTCTTCGGCGCTGTTCATGTCTGGCTCGGTGACGATTTCAATCAGCGGTGTGCCGGCGCGGTTCAGGTCGATGCCGGTCATACCATGAAAGTCTTCGTGTAGCGATTTGCCGGCGTCCTCTTCCAGGTGGGCGTGGTGAATGCGCACACGTTTGCTGCTGCCGTCAGCCAGATCAACATCCACAAAGCCGGGGCCGACAATGGGGTGGTCCAGCTGTGTGGTTTGATAACCCTTGGGCAAGTCCGGGTAAAAGTAGTTTTTACGATCGAACACCGAACGCCGACCGATTTCGGCGTTCACGGCCAAACCAAACATTACCGCGTAACGGAACGCCTGTTCGTTGGGCACCGGTAGAGTGCCTGGCATGGCCAGGTCAACGGCGCTGGCCTGGGTGTTGGGTTCGGCACCAAAGGCGGTGCTGGAGCCGGAAAAAATCTTGGTTTTGGTGGCAAGCTGAGCGTGAATTTCCAGCCCGATCACAATATCCCACTGCATAACGGTTCTCCTGATTCGGGCTTACTGGGGAAGTTTCTGGTGCCAGTCGGTAACCTGCTGGAACTGGTGAGCTGCGTTCAGCAGACGGGCCTCTTCAAAATAGTTCCCGATAATCTGCAACCCGACCGGAAGGCCGTCAACAAAACCTGCCGGAACCGACATGGCTGGAACGCCTGCAAGGTTCACGGCGATGGTAAAAATATCTTCCAGGTACATGGTCACCGGGTCGTTGATTTTCTCGCCCTGCACAAACGCAGGTGAAGGTGAAACCGGGCTCATCAGCACATCTGCTTCCTTGAAGGCATTGATGAAATCTTGCTGGATCAGACGGCGAACCTTTTGGGCTTTCAGGTAATAGGCATCAAAATAGCCGGCTGAAAGCGCATAGGTGCCCACCAGAATGCGGCGCTTTACCTCGCCTCCGAAGCCTTCGGCGCGGGTGCGGGTATAAAGATCGTTGAGATCCTGTGGATTTTCGCAGCGATAGCCGTAACGCACACCGTCAAAGCGCGACAGGTTGGCGGAGGCTTCGGCCGGGGCAATCACGTAGTAGGCGGCAATAGCCAGCTTGGCGTGGGGCAGTGAGACTTCTTTCACAGTGGCGCCCAGCTTCTCGTATTCCTTCACTGCATTGCGCACCTGCTGCTCCATCGCAGGGTTGAGCTGGTCTGAGAAATACTCTTTCGGAAGGCCAATGCGCAGGCCTTTTAGAGGCTCGTTCAAAGTGGCGGTGTAGTCCGGCACGGCGCGATCAACGCAGGTGGAGTCCTTAGGATCGAACCCGGCCATAACATTCAGCATCAAAGCGTTGTCTTCTGCCGTGCGCGCCATGGTGCCGCCTTGATCCAGGCTGGAGGCGAAGGCAATCATGCCGTAGCGGGACACCCGGCCGTAAGTGGGCTTCAGGCCGGTGACGCCGCATAGGGCTGCGGGCTGGCGGATGGAGCCGCCGGTATCCGTAGCCGTGGCTGCAGGTACCAGGCGTGCCGCAATGGCCGCTGCGGAACCGCCGGAGGAGCCACCCGGTACGCGTTTCTGGCCATTGCTCAGGCCCCAGGGGTTGGTCACGGGGCCGAAAAAGCTGGATTCGTTGGATGAGCCCATGGCGAACTCGTCCATATTGGTTTTACCCACACACACCGCTCCGGCTGCGCGGAAGTTAGCGGTTATCGTGGCGTCGTAGGGCGGCACAAAATTGGCCAGCATTTTCGAACCGGCCGTGGTTGCCACACCGTTGGTGCAAAAAATGTCTTTGTGGGCAAAGGGTACACCCGTCCAAACGCCAGCTTTGCCGGCTGCGCGCTGTTCGTCAGCGGCTTTGGCATCGGCCATGGCCTGTTCTTCGGTTACGGTAATAAAGCTGTTGTACGGGCCGTCTTCGGCCTTGATGCGATCGAGGAACTCACGGGTCAGTTCCACGCTTGAAATCTTGCCGCTTTCCAGCTCGCGGGAAAGCTCTGCTACGGATTTGTTATGCATGTTCAATCCTGATAGTGGGCTGATGGTGGGCTTCGTCAGATCACTCAATAACCCGGGGTACAAGATAAAGGCCATCTTCGGTAGCTGGCGCGATGGCCTGGAAGGCTTCCCTTTGATTGGTCTCGGTCACTTGGTCGGCGCGCAAACGCTGCACCGCATCCAGCGGGTGAGCCAGCGGCTCTACGTTGTCGGTATCGGCGGCGCTGAGTTGGTCAACCAGGCTGAGAATGTTGCCCAAGTCGTTTTCCAGCGCCGGTATCTGCTCTTCATCGAGACGGATACGGGCCAGTACGGCGACTTTTTCAATGTCTTCGCGGGAAATGGTCACGTTGGCTCCAAAGTATAAAGCGGCGTTATTATGAAGGCCGTTATGGTAACAGATTCGCAGCCGCACGGGAGGGGGTGCGGTGAGGCGTGCAATGCGGGGCAAATGACGTGAAGAGCCGTTCACGTCCTCGGTCTTGCGATACCGAAAATCTATTCAATCGGTCGGGTATCGTCCAGCAGATCTTCAGCGGCGGTGTCGCTGCGCTCTTCCCGTACTTGTCGGGAAATATGCGTGTCCGGGCGCACATTCAACACATCGCCAGACGGCGCCTCGGGCGCGGATTTAGCAGCGTCTTTGTTCAGTCTTTCCGCCTTCTCGGGCGAGTCCATGGCTGCCAGCGTGGCGGGAGTTTGATCGAAGCGCAGCCGGTATATGGGTTCCGGCAACGTGAAGCCCTGGGTTTCCAGTGCATTCTTGGCGGAACGAATCGAGAGACTGCGGGCTTTGCCGTAATCGGACTCGCGCTGGTCAATCCAGGCCATGAATTTGATAAGAATGTTGGAATCGCCCACGGATTCGATGATTCCGTTGGGCTCGGGGTCGCCCAGCACCCAGTCCAGCTGCTGCATAGCCGCCAGGCCGGTTTGTATAGCCAGGGCCGGGTCGTCTTCTGCGTCTACCCCCAGAACAAAATCGAAGCGGCGCTGAGGGTTTCGGGAGTAGTTCAGAATAACGGCTTTGAAAACGGTCGCGTTGGGGATGCGCAAATGATTGCCGTCCAGCGTCATCAATACCGTGGAGCGCGATGTCAGCCTTACCACAACGCCTTCGTAGTCGTTGATAACCACATGTTCCTGCGCCCGGAACGGCTGCCGGATGCTCAGCATGATGCTGGAAATGTAGTTCTCCATGGAGTCTTTGACGGCAAAGCTGATGGCCAGTCCCAAGACGCCCGCGCCGCCCAGTAGAGTGCCCATCAAGGCCGTGGCCCCAAGTATGTTCAGAGCGAGCAACAGGCCCAGAAGCATTGTAACAAGCCGAACAGCGTGGCCCGCAAGTTCCCCCAGAAACGGATTTTTGGTTAACCGTGACCACAGCGGTGTGTGGCCTGCTAGCCGGTGCCCGGCGAACGCCACAAAGGCAAAAACACTGAATGCCACCAGCAATAGGGGCAGGGCTCTTACCCAACCGCGTAGAGTGTTCTGCAGCGAATCCCACAGTGGGTTGAGGTTGTCTTGCAAGTCCAGAGTGCGGACCACTCTGTCATCAACGGCGATGGCGCCTTCCACCCGACCAGCCAGCTTCAATGCCCGTTGGGCCTGGGCCTCGTTGGCGATCTGGCCAGACAGCGCCACTACGCCGCTGTTAACGTTAACCCGCAACGATTCGAACTGTGGAATCTGGGAAAAAATGCCGGAAATTCGCTGCGCGATCAGCGCGTCGCTGTCTGCACCTGGTTCAAGAGTAATTGCGCGAGTTGGCTCTGCTTCGTGTTGCTGCGCCAGAGTCAGAGAGGGCATAGCAACCGTCAACGCCACAACGAAAAGCAAACGCCAGCCAAGGTGTGCCGTATTGAAGCACTGTGACAGGTAAATCTCTGGTATTCTCAATGTTTGCCTCAACGATGGCAGGTTGATCAGAGTGATGTGGCTGGCCTTTCGGGCGATCTTTAATGTGAAGCAAAGGTCAACTCACCGCCCGCGTCAACCAGTAATTAACGCGCGACGGGATGCCGGGTCCTCCAGGCATATAGACATTTGTTCATGCGCCGAGCAATATCATTTGCCTTTGCAACGGGCTGCGCCTTGCCTGCGCGGGGGGGCACTGCTAAAGTTGCCGCATCTTTCCGCAACCGCAACTCTCAGGTTGAAACTACACGAATGTTGATTAAAAGACTCCGAGGCTTATTTTCCAGCGACCTGTCCATTGATCTGGGCACCGCCAACACCCTTATTTTCGTGCGTGACCGCGGGATTGTGCTGAACGAGCCTTCCGTTGTAGCCATTCGTACTACTAACTCCACGAAAACGGTCGCTGCCGTCGGCGCCGAGGCGAAGCGCATGCT
>Ga0207901_1000388_pt1 | contig 12571 bp, 13 predicted proteins | sample LinPmetageLP46_FD_184057 | JGI IMG/M metagenome (GOLD analysis project Ga0207901, IMG submission 184057) | Marine viral communities from the Pacific Ocean - LP-46 (SPAdes) | ecosystem: Environmental > Aquatic > Marine > Oceanic | place: Pacific Ocean | collected 2011-06-12
GATATATGCTTTTCACGTCAAGGCTTGCTGTTGCAAATGGCAACAACTGGGTGGCTTTGAGACGGTCCGCTCTCGACCGGCAAACAAGCGATAGTAGACATAGGGAAGATGAACGTAGATCGACGAGTGTGCGCCATCATGCCAACGTGGGGCCGGACCCAAAGCTATCAACACCAATTCTTTACAGAACCTATAATATAGGGTAGCCCCCTATGCTATGTCACATACATCAGATGATAAAAAACTGCTGTCCCGCGTCAGCCGCCTTAAAGGTCAGCTCGAAGCTGTTGAGCGGGCTTTGGAAAACAAGGCACCTTGCGGTGAGATACTCAATCTTGTTGCCTCGGTGCGAGGGGCTGTAAATGGGCTTACGGTGGAACTGATTGAAGATCATGTCCGCAATCACGTCTCTAACCCTGAAACGGACACTGATGAGGAGCGCGCCCAAGGCACGGCGGCCTTGATTCAGGTTATCAGGACATATTTGAAATGACCGATTCCGGCAGCACGATGCAAATCGGTCACGAACATGACCATATATTTCTGGGTCAAAATCACGAGCGGAACGAGCGGCGGACGTGGTTCGTTATTGCCTTGACCAGCGTGATGATGGTTGTCGAGATTGCAGCCGGAACCATCTACGGTTCAATGGCTCTGGTGGCCGATGGCTGGCATATGTCCACCCATGCCGCTGCGATGCTGATAGCTGCGCTCGCTTATCTTTTTGCCCGCCGCAACGCCAAAAACCCGCGCTTTACCTTTGGAACCGGTAAGGTAGGAGACCTTGCGGCGTTCGCTAGCGCCATCATTCTGGCGCTGGTTGCGCTACTGATAGGATGGGAAAGTGTCGTTAGATTGGCAAACCCTGTCCCGATTAGTTTCCCGCAGGCCATTGTCGTCGCCGTTATTGGCCTGATTGTGAATTTAGTCAGCGCTTGGTTGCTCCGCGAAGATCATGACCATCATCATGGGCATAGCCACCATCACGATCACAGTCATGATGAGGACGACCACCATCATCATCATGGTCATCATGGACGGGATCAAAATCTCCGCGCCGCCTATCTCCATGTGCTGGCCGATGCCCTAACATCGGTTTTGGCGATTATCGCCCTGATAGCGGGCAGCGTCTACGGATGGATATGGCTTGACCCGCTCATGGGTATAGTTGGCGCGCTTGTCATCGCGCGTTGGTCATGGGGCCTGATGCGCGATACCGGCGCGACGATGCTGGATTACCGGGAGGCGGGCGATCCCATTGCTGCGAAAATCCGCGCCGTCGTCGAGGAAGCTGGAGACAAAATCACCGATTTGCATGTCTGGCAGCTGGGTCCGGGTCATCATGCTGCTATTATTGCCGTTAGCACGGCAAGTGAGATGAACCCCGTGGCTTACCGTGAGAGGCTGGCCGAAACCGCCGGGCTTTCTCATATCACCGTAGAAGTGAATGCTGCTTAGGGATTGAGGGAACGCGAGGGTGGAAAGCCTGTTTCTCATTGTGGCTCTTGCGGCGGGCTTGGCGATGGACGCCTTTGCGGTAGCGGTAGCTCAAGGTGCCGCAGGGCATAATTCCATGTTTCACGCCACTCGGACCGGAGCGGCTTTTGGCGTTGCGCAGGGCGTCATGCCATTTCTGGGATGGGCGCTTGGAATAGCCTTTGTTTCGCAGATCAGCGCTTATGATCACTGGATTGCTCTCATTCTGCTCAGCGGTTTAGGGATAAAAATGCTTTGGGAAGCGCTGGGCAGGAATGGAAACGATCCTGCTCCCAGTCTCTCAGGATGGGCATTGGGAGCAGCTGCGATAGCAACGAGCATAGACGCCTTTGCTGCCGGCATCACCTTGCCGGCACTTGGGCTTCCGGTTCTGCTGACCTGTATGGCTATCGGGATACTCACCGCGTTGCTTTCCGGTTTGGGCGTGTTAATCGGCGCAATGGCAAGCTCGCGCATCGGAAAATACGCCGAGGTCGCAGGAGGTGTCATTCTCGTCGGTCTGGGAATTAAGATTTTCGTCGAACACTAGCTCAGGAAAGATGCCTATTTTCCCTCAGTGTTCGAATTATGCTGACCCGCTGGCACTCTGAAAGCGCGCCGGGCTGCGGCGCTCGCGCCGCGGGACAGCCGACATGCGCCTGGGCTGAAGCCCGCGCAGCCGTCTGTCCTCGCGTCTCGGCACCTGCGCTCTATCCGGCGCGTTTGCAGGGTACAATCTTTGTTGGCGCTCCGAACTCACCTGCTGGCAGCGCGGCGCTATGCGCCTTGCGCCAGTTTCAGTATCTCGGCTTCTGTCCAGAGTTTTCCGGTGCCGGTATCCTCCAGCGTGACATCATCGCCCTCATTCAAAGCCAGACACGCCATTTCGATCGCTTCTGAAAGGGTTGCCACTTCCATGCCCATCTGAAAACCGCCGCTGTCACGTTTCAGGCTATAACGCATCAATCCATTCCTTCTTCACCAGCTCAGACTGAAGCTATAATGGAGAATCATCGCCAATATCAATGCTATTGCGCTCAAATATCGCTTTTGCCAGCGCCGGTGTCGCCGGGGGTATATATCATCGGCATTTCAGGCTGAGGGGGCAGCGCGCCATCAATCGTCATCATAGTAGTTATCTCCGCGCCATGGCTGCGCCAGCGACTGGATGAGGCGGGCATGAATGGTTTCAATGCTCAAGATTACGGGCGTCCCCCGGCGCGAGGCCGGGGCGGGCTGTCGTCTGCGCTGCGCTCCGAACGAGCCCCGAGGTCTCGTCCCTGCGGGCTTCCATCCCTGACGCAAGGGCAAAGGAAACGAAAGAGGACGGGAAGGGGAAGAGCAATGCCCGCGAGGGCGCGGGCATTGCGCCGGACGCGCACCGATGTTCGATAACCCCCTATGCCACATTCACCAGATGTCCCTGCGTTGCCCTTGCGGTTTCAAAGGTCAACGAGTTGCGTCGGGCAAGCTGCGTTAGCCAGATGGGGGTCGCCGGCGTTTGCTTCTCTGGCGAGAAGCGCCGACCCCCATCTGCCAAACTTCACTAGCCCTCCCGTGCCTGTTGACCTTCAAGAGCCCGAAGGGCGTCTTGCGGCCACTGGCGAAGGTGGCTCCGGGTGTGATCGAACACCGAGGATATTTGTGTGCGCGGCCGACCAGGAGGGAAGGGGGCGCTTCGCGTCCCCCTGTGTTTCTTATTGTCGCTGACGCGACGTGCTGGCTCAGGTTCACCAGTTATGATCGGAAAAGTGTCAAGAAAACAATGAGATAGGTTAATATGGAGGTCTATATTATAAGGGTATTTGTCAGGCGGAAAGGCCGCTTTGACAATCAACCGGCGAGGGACAGCTAAACATCCCAAGCCAAAAACTAAGGAACTGAAAATGTCTAATATCGGAGAACTGACCAAAAACACGAACGGCTTTTATATCGGTAAAATCGATACGCTGGCCGTAGCTATGACCCTTGCCCTGCGCGAGGTTCACAGCACCAACGAAAACGCGCCAGTCTATGAAATCCACGCACGAAGTGCAGCAGGTTCATGGGTAAAAGTTGGCGCGCTTTGGGAGCAAACGTCTAACGGAACCGGCGAGGCATTCTTGCAGGGCTCGATTGACGACCCGTCTATGGTCAAGCCTCTCTATATCGCTTGTTTCCGGCGCGAAGATGAAAGCTATGCAATCGCATGGAGCAGACCGCGCCGCACTCGCAACGATGTGCCAGCACCCGCTAATCAGGGCGAAGGCGACAGCGAAAACGGCGAACAGGACTTTGACGGCAGCCCCGCAAAGCAGGGAAAGACCCAAGGAAAAGCCAAATCCGAAAAGGCTGACCTTGGCGAAACCACCAGCGATGCAGCTAGCTAGTCTGAAATGAACAAGGGCAGGGAGCGGGGCTTAGCCGCTTCCTGCCCTCTTTTTGTCCAAAGGAACTGAAATGCCCAAGAACCCGAAAACCGTTAGCAGCTTTGCCGACCTTGGCCAAGTATATGAAGAAGAGACAGCCTCACCGGCCTATCACAGAGCATTCACCAGCGACCTTGCCCAGGCACAGCTGAACATTGCCGAGGAACCGAGCAGCGCCGATATGCCCGGCCCCTTTGAAGCAGAACAATGCGTCAAATCCATGATGAGCGAAATTTTTGCCCTTATGAGCGATACCCGCATGGAGCCAATCGCCCAGCGTATCGCATGGGGAATTGTAAACAGCTTCCATGTTGTTGCCCGTCAGATCGAAGGCGAGGAAGACAGCGCCGCCGTGAAACTTGGCGAACTTGCCCGCATTTCCGACCCGAGCGAGGTTTTTGCAAGCGAGGTTGAAGAAGCACAAATGCGTTGCCAGAGCCTTGCAGAAGCCCGCGAGGCTTTGGAATGTATGCGCGACCATGCCGGCGAAGTTTACCGCGCAAATAGCGGGCATCCGTTCAGCGCTTTAAGAGGCTCGCGCGTTTCATCCGTATTGACCGCCAGCCAGATTGACGCGCGGGAATTTCTTGCAGCACGAACCAAAATCAGACGCGAACAGCTAGCACCATCAGGCCCGATTGTCATTATTTCCGGCGGTCAGGATTGGGAAGATTACCAGCGGATTTGGGACAGGCTCGACTTGCTAAAAACCCGTGTCCCGACAATGACACTTGCGACCACAGCGCAGGGCAAAGGCGTTGACGCTATCGCGGCAGCATGGGCGGCAGCGCAGGACGTGCCACTAATCGCCTTTCGCCTTAATCGCGGCTATGGCAATGCCGCGCCGTTCAAACGCAATAAGCTACTTGCCAAGCTGGACCCCGTTGAAGCAATCGTTTGCGAAGGTTCAGGCGTGCAAGCAAATCTGGCGCAGATAATGCGCGAGGCTGGCGTGCCCGTAACCGTTTTTCATCAGGTGGAAATCAAGACAGAAGAAAGCCGCGCAGCTTGAACCAGCGCCGAGGAAATTCAGCGCGCCTTGAAGCCGAGGCGCGCTGGTAAACCTGAAATATTCCAGCACCAGAGGGGAGGGTAAATCTTCTCGCAGCGTGTCCGAGCGTGAGGCGGTAACCCGTCTCGATAATCATCTTGAGCCAGTAGCTGGAATCGCGATCTGTCAAGATCGTTTCTTTGTCCAAATGATCGCGCATTGCTGATCCGTTTTTCATTTCCAATGCTTGATTGTTTTTGCGATTCCCAAAGCTCCAATTCGTTTCGCGAGCTGGTTGATCGATCAAGCGGAAATCGCTTAATCAATCTCGTGATAATGCCTGGAGTACATAATTGCGTTTCGCGCTGCCCCACCGGAAAACCCAAAATTCTGAAACCGGGAATGAACAATCACCCTCAATCAATATCGCTAACATGGGGAAAAAAGTGGCACACCGTATGCACTGCCGTGCGGATTTTATGGTGTAAATATAGATAGTTATAAGAAAGGTCATGTGCGTCAGAGTGACGCGTTTGGGAGCGGAACCGGCGGTTTTTCATTTAATTTTGAAATATCAATGGCTTAGCAGGACGGGCCCGCGATCTGTTTTGAGTCAGACTGCCGCCGTTTTGACAGGCACCGCCAAGGTGAGTTGACACCCGGCAGGGCAGGGCGCATATCGCTATCTGCTTTGCGTAGGTCTCACCAGCGCCGTTGTCCAAACGGAAGTTGGTAAATTGACAGACACTATTCGCACGACGGTTCGATTACCGTCATCCATTCAGCAGCAAATAGAAGCCCTTGCGCGTGCGCGCGGTATCTCCGGCGTCGATGTCGTTCGCAGCGCGATCGAGGAATATCTTCAGCGCGTTGAAACCGACCGCGAGAGCGGCGGCATCAACCTCCAGCGTCTCGCTCTCATTACAGAATTTTCGCAGGCAGGGGTGGATGTTTTGCTGCGCCAGCTTCCCGCCAATAAACGTGATGAGGTCATCCGCACCGTGGAGCAGCGAATGGAGCAATTTCATGGCCAGAAGTGACCTCAGATTTGATCGCTCGCCCGTTACGCTGGAGCATCATTCGGCAAGGGGGCGGGTGCTCAGAAACGCTAGTGAATTTACCCGCGGATCGCAGCTGATCGGGCATCAGTTTTTCATGTTCATGGCGGGGGCACGAGTGCCTCTTCTGATCTGGCTGGCCTGCTTCATCGCGGTGTACTGGATCATGCTTTACTCAGTCATGGGCGAACATGAGATCCAGCTTTGCGCGTGGCGGATCTGGTCGGCCATATCGGGCTGGATGGAGTTCGATGCCATGAAGCCAATGAACATCGTGCTGTCCGATGACGCGCTGCGGCAGGTGCCGATAGGCTATATTCCATTGGTCCCCGATGTGCAGGTTGCATGGGCCAAGGCAGTACGCGCTCTGTTTGGCGCGCTATGCGCCGCGACACTGTTTGCGTTGCCGGTCATCTGGTGGTTTATAACCCTGGCACAGGGGCGCGGATCATCCATCCTCGAGGAGCGGCATGAGCGCGGCGCAATGCTGGTGTCGCGCGACATCCTGCTCGCCGATGTCATGGCCCATAATGAACGCGAATTTGTCACATCAGCAGCGCAGCTGTTTCCCGGCAAGACCGCCCCGCAGGTCATCGCTTTGCCGCTAACCGAACGGATCAAGGCCGGGCTGCATCATCCCTATAGTCTGGCCGGAATTCCCTATCCTTACGGACTGGAAGCGAGCCACACAATCCTGGTTGGTACAACCGGTGCGGGCAAGACGACACAGCTCAGGAATGTCGTTGCCGAGGTTCGCGCGCGCGGCGGCAGCGCGGTTATCTTCGATCTGACGGGGGCATTTATCGAGGCCTTTTACGACGAGCGCACTGATATCATTCTCAATCCCGGTGATGCGCGTTGTCCCAGCTGGTCGCTGTTCGATGAATGCTCTACGCAAGCAGAGTTTACGGCTGCCGCGCAGGCGCTCGTTCCCCATGATGGCGGCGGCTCCGATCCGTTCTGGGTGCTCGCCGCAAGGATGCTGTTCGTGCAGATGTGCTTGAAGCTCACGCAGCATGGTCAAACTACCAACCGCGCGCTCGCTGAGAATCTGATGACAGCCGATCTGAAGCGTGTTCACCGGATCCTTCAGGACACAACCGCCGACCCGATTACTGCACCTGAAGCCGCCCGCATGGCCGAATCCATCCGGGCAGTGTTTAACACCAATGCCGAGGCTTTGATGTGCCTCCCTGAAGATGGTGAAATTTTCTCGATACGCGAATGGGTGCGCCGCGAGAAAAAGGAGGGGAGCCTGCTATTCGTTTCCGCGCGCCACGTCGATCTCCCACTCTACAAGGCGTTGCTGACTTTATGGCTCGACCTTTCTGTCAATACACTGATGACACTGCCGCGCACGCGGTCCTTGCGCACATGGTATCTATTTGACGAGCTTGGCGCATTGCACCGGCTTCCTGCTATCGAGAATGGGCTGCAGACTGCACGCGGGTTTGGCGGGGCGATCGTACTGGGGCTGCATTCGATTGCGCGTTTGCAGGCTGTTTATGGCCGCGAGGGCGCCGAAAACCTGACCAGCCTGGCGCGAACGAAACTGATTCTGGCGACCGCCGACCGCAAAACTGCCGAAACTTGCGCTGAATTTATAGGCAACCGCGAAGTACGGCAGATGGATGAAGCCTATAGCTATGGCTATAATAATTTGCGTGATGCCTCCACGCTTACGCCCAAAAAGGAAATTGCGCCGCTGGTCATTCCTGATGACATTACCAATCTTCCCGCGCTCCACGGGTTTGTGAAGTTTCCCGATGGCTTTCCGGCGGCGCGAGTGGTGCTCCAGTTCAAGGATTACCCCCAGGTAGCGCTCGGCTTCGAACCGCGAACAGAAGCAACATTATCTGGCAAACCCGTTCGCGCCGCATCCAAATTGGCCAAGGTGCTGCTCGGTGGGGAGGATGACGACGAGGGCGAAGGGGAGGGGGAAGCTGGCGGCCGCGAAGCGCAGGACAAGGCTAGTTACAAAGCTGGAAAGCTGCCCGGCGATCAACGTGAAGACAGCAGCAATGCAGCGGGAGAGGACGCCAGGCAAGCGGCGGCACGCCGGACCAGCGCAGTTGCTGCAGCGCTTGAACTTGTCAATGATGTCAAGCCGGGTGAGCCGGGGCCGGACATGAAGCCGGCAGGTGATGAGGGGGTCGGAGCGGTATTGATAGCTTCCCAGAACGAAGCCTCGCGCGAAGTATCCAGGCAAGGGGTTGATGCAGACCAACAGCCTGAAGCGGGTAAAACGCCCGGAGCGAAGCCCGGGCTTGCGGTGCATGGTGCGCAGAGCCAGCGCGATCCCCGTTTCGAGGCCACCGCCAAGGATCTTGCGACCGCATACGGCGTTGATGGCGATCATATTGAAGACGACGGGGTGGAGATCGAATAATGATTTCCATGGCTCCTGTAGGCAGTGCGGGCGGTGCAGCGAAATATTTTGCTGCCGATAATTATTATACGCTCGAGGAATCGGCCGAGGAATCGATCTGGTACGGTGAAGGCGCGGAGTTACTCGGTCTCGTACCCGGTGAAGACCATGAAGCTGAACCGGGGGCAGGGGAGGGAAAGGATCAAAATGTTCCTGGCGATGCTGAACCGGAAGAAGATGCTCCAGGTGAGGGCGAAGCGCCAGGCGAGAAGGACGATGGTAAAAAGGACCATGGGGAAACGGGCGCGGGCGAGGAGAGCAAGGAAAGCCCCGCAAGAGCTGCTGAGAATGGCGCTTTGGCGAGCCCAGAGAGCGCCGAAGCGGACGGGGCCTCATTTAATCCCGAGCTGCCGGGCGGAGGGACAGAAAACGGCGCTGACACTTCTGCCGGGGCTGAAAAACCGGCAAAGATGCCGCTATCAAATCCCACTGGCAAGGTTGACGCAGGAACTTTCGAAAATATTCTTAATGGCAAGCTGCCGGACGGATCACAGGTTGGTGAACCCGGTAAACGCGCGCTGGGGATGGACCTCACATTCTCGATGCCCAAATCAGCCTCACTGCTCTCGCTCGTCGGCGGCGATACACGTATAACCCAAGCCCATATGGGTGCGGTTAAAACGGCAATGAGCTGGGTAGAAGCCAATCTTGCCGAAGGTCGTCAGAAGATCGATGGCCGTGCAGTACCGGTGCGGACGGGAAATCTGGTCTATGCCCTGTTTCAGCATGACACGAGCCGGGCGCTCGACCCGCAGGGCCATGTCCATGCGGTGATAGCGAATATGACGCGGATGCCTGACGGGAACTGGCGCGCGCTTCATAATGGTGAGATCTGGCGCAATAATACGGTGATCAGCTCAATCTATCATGCTGCGTTTAGGGATTCGCTCGAAAAGCTAGGCTATACAGTCCAGCTGCAGGGCAAGCATGGCACGTTCGAGATTGCCGGTGTGCCTAAAAATGTGCGCGAAGCCTTCAGCCAACGCCGCGCGGATATACTGGCCAAAGCGACCGAGCTTGGCACCGCGACAAAGCAAGGATTGCGTGAAATCACCAAGCGCACACGTGACGACAAGATTGCTGTCGAAGATAGAGGTGCGCTGACACAGGAGTGGAAAGCGCGCGCAACTGACCTCAGTTTTGTGCCGGAGAAGCTGATCGAGCAGGCAAAGGTGTCAGCTAATAAAGAGGATGGGCTATTGGAGCGCGGGGTTGGAGCAATCGAAGGCGGATTAAAGGGCGCGCGCCAATTCGTTCTTGATTCACTGCAAAAACCAATTGACCCGCTCGTTGATACCGCGCTGAAACGCGTGATGATGACAGGACCGGTCGCAAGGACCCAATTGGCAACGGCGAGCGCGATCCGTATTCTTTCACAGCGCGAAGCCGCGTTCGAGGTGCATCAGGTTACGAAGACAGCGGTTGATCTTGGGTTAAATGGCGTAACGCCGGAGCTGATTGACAAACGCCTGATCGAACTCACCAACCGTGGCGAACTGGTGCCGGGAGATAAAACCCGGTCAGACAATGTGGTCGAGATGGTGACGACGAGAGACGCGCTTGAAACAGAAGCGGGGATCCTCGGTGAAATTGAGCGCGGCAAGAACAGCGTACTGCCGCTGGTCAGGCCGGACCGGGCGATAGAGGTTCTTTCGGGAGCATCGAAAGAACGCCCGCTAAATGACGGGCAGATGGCAGCTGCAAGCACGATCATTGCTTCAAGTGACCGCATTGTCGCCGTCCAGGGACTTGCAGGAGCTGGCAAATCGACCATGCTCGGCGCGGTTGCCAATATTCTCGACTTTGAAAAAGTGCCGAGCCTGGGCCTTGCTTTCCAGAACAAGATGGTTGCCGATCTCAAAGAGGGAACCGGTCTGGAAGCAAAGACGGTGGCGAGCTTCCTTATGCAGCATGATGCGCTGCTGACAGGTGATAATCCGCACCGAGCCAAAGAATCTCGCGATTTGCTGAACGGCTCGTATCTGATCGTTGATGAAACATCGATGCTCTCCAATGACCAGATGCACGGTCTTACCCAAATCGCCAATATAGCCGGTGTGGAGAAGCTTGTGCTGGTTGGCGACCGCAAGCAGTTATTATCCATTGATGCCGGTAAATCCTTCGCGGTTGCACAGGCAGGCGGCGTTTCCACAGCGGAAATGAACGAGAATTTGCGCCAGCGAACGCCGGAACTGCGCGCCGTGGCAGCGCTTACCAATGTTGGGCGCGCGGGTAACGCGCTCAAATTGCTGGGCGACCGGGTGATCGAGACGAACGGCCGCGTGGAAACGGCGACCGAATACTGGCTCAATCTACCAGAGGATGAACGCGACAAAACCATGCTGTTTACCAGTGGGCGCGACGCCCGGGCCAATCTCAATGAGCACATTCAGACCGGCCTCAAAGACGAGGGCAAACTGAAAGGCGACGGTCTCAAACTGACAGTGGCCGACCGGGTTGACCGGACCCGCGAGGAGCTACGCTATGCGCATAGCTATCAGCCGGGACATCGGCTTGAAGTCTGGACCCGCCTTAAATCTGTCGGACTTGAGCGCGGGGAGTACCGGGTGTCGCGTGTGTTTCAGAACGGCAAGGTCGAAGTGGAGCGCAATGGCAAGCGCAAGACGTTTGACCCTCAAAAGCTGGCGTCTGGCGTAAAACTCGACAAGCTTAACTTAACGGCCACCAAGGATATTCAAATCCATGAAGGCGACAAGATACGTTGGACCGCAAATGATAAAACACGCGATTTGCTGAACAGCTCTATTGGCCGCGTCGTGGGGATCGATGGAAGCGGCGTGATGGTTGAGCGGAGCGACAAGAGTGTTGTGCGGCTTGGTATGGACGATCCGATGCTGAAACGCATCGATCTGGCATATGCGCTCAATATGCACATGGCGCAGGGTATTACCACCGACAAGGGTTTGGTGGTGATGGGATCGGACGAGCGCTATCTGTCCAACCAGCGCCTGTTCAATGTTGCCGTGACCCGTGTCCGCGACGATGTGAAGGTCATTACCGACGATAAGGAAAAACTCGGCCGTCAGCTTAACCGTACCACAGGCGATAAATATTCTGCCCTTGAAGAAGCTGGCAGGCTTGATGTCGATAAGCATAAAATTGCCGCTCGCGATCCAGACAAACCCTTTGATCCCGGCAGTCTTGAGGGACTTGGCCTAGCCGACGACAAGCTGCGCGCCGGTCCCATTTCTGAAACCAAAGCGGAGCCGCCGAGGCAGCAGACGTCAGCCAAGCAAGGAAATGATGAAAAGGCGGACCAGCCCCTCTCATTGCCTGAAAAAAGCAAGGGAATGGAACTATGAGCAAGTGCGATTTCGTTCGAAGGTTTACAACTGACTACAACCTCTATGCAAACAAGGAGAATTAAGATGAGTAACTGGCATTTCAGGAAAATTGGTTCATTCAACAGCGAAGCAGAGGTCGACCTGTGGGCGCGCCAAAACCGTGTCAGCTTAAGCGATCTTAAAACCCGAAGGGGTCGTGATGGAACCGTAGAGGCCGAGGTACGCGAAAGCGCCTATGACGAATCAAATAATCACATCTTTGGTGGTTTTGATCGGGGCAGCGGCTTCCGGTGATTATTTATCTGTGCCGCTCAGAATTTGGAGATGCGGCTGAAAGGTCGAAAATGACCGTGTTTAAAAGAATGATTGGCCCCATAGCTGTAGCCGCTTTTCTGCTGAATTCCTGTTCGGCAGAGGCTGAGGCACCTATTGTAGCTGCGGGCGAGCAGTTTCAATGCACACCCATCGCCGTCTGGGACGGTGATGGGCCAGTTTGGTGCAGGGAGGGCATGAAAATTCGGCTTGCAGGCATCGCCGCGCGTGAAATTGATGGTTCGTGCAGACCGGACCACCCATGTCCAGTGGCAAGCGGCATCAAGGCGCGTGACCGGCTTGTTAGTCTGTTCGGCGGAGCAAAGGGTAGCCACAAGCAGGGCCATGTGATTGTTAGTGCTCCGGCTATGCAATGTCTCTCTGCCGGATCAGGAAAGGGAGATCGAACAGCCGCATGGTGTCTGCTCGCTGATGGCCGCAACGTTTCTTGCGAGATGATTACCAGTGGTACCGTATTACGTTGGAAAACCTATGACCTGGAAAATGTCTGCGGCCGAAAAAAGCGCCCTTAACAGACTCAAAGTTATCAACCGTTTGGAAATGGTTCACCCTGTTTGATATTTTGAGCATGG
>Ga0207901_1000389_pt1 | contig 12522 bp, 13 predicted proteins | sample LinPmetageLP46_FD_184057 | JGI IMG/M metagenome (GOLD analysis project Ga0207901, IMG submission 184057) | Marine viral communities from the Pacific Ocean - LP-46 (SPAdes) | ecosystem: Environmental > Aquatic > Marine > Oceanic | place: Pacific Ocean | collected 2011-06-12
GCGGCCATCGAGCCAGCTTAAGAAGATGATCACCGATCCTCCGAGAAACGCCCTCTATCCTTCCCAGAATCTGGACGGCGACATCTTCTCTGACATCTCCGCTGCTCTCGGCGGTAGCCTGGCTACCGCCAGCTCTATCATCGCGAGCAAAGATGGCACCATGCTCTTCGAGGCGCCCCATGGCACCGCCCATGACTTGTATTTGAAATACCTGGAGAGTGACGGTCGCGAAGCACACTTTAACCCCTCCGCCCTGATCTTCGCCCTCGCTAACGCTCTGGAAACCCTGGGCAACCGCGAGGGAAACACGCCCCTCACCGAATACGCCGTCAACCTCAAGGCAGCACTGACCGACACCGTTGACAGCGGCATTGTTACTGCCGACCTCAAGGGCAAGACCGTCGACCCGGATTCGGAGCGGGTTGTGGATATGGCAGGTTTTCTGAGCGCCGTAGAAGACGCGCTTCAATAACTTAACGAAAAAGAAATTCAGTAACATCGTCATTTGCTTGGAAGGATTCCAGCACCTGGAGTGGAGCTCTTGCTGCCGAAACAGGATTTTCTGGCCGGTGCTACGGATTCAGGAGCTCCAGATGGGGCATGGAGTACGTAGGCTTAGGCCAGCATTTGAGAATGTGTCAGGCCGCTCTCGGGTGTAGGGTAGCGTTACCCTTCAGCTGCTCTGAGAGCAGGTCAATGAACGCTCGAACTTTAACGGGCACGTTGAGGTTTTCACGATGAACAATGTGAATGGGTAAGGGCGGTTGTTCCCACTCATCAAGTACAAGATTCAACCGTGCATCAGCCAGGTCAGAAGCTACCTGGTAGGACAAAACCCGTGTTATTCCCAAACCCTCTCTTGCCGCTTCGATGGCGGAATCGTTGGATGTTACTGTCAATCTGGGCCTTATCTTCAAGGTAAAGTCTTTGTTCTCTACCGTAAATTTCCAGCTTGGTGAAAAATCTCCGGCCCTTGCGGCAACCAATGTATGTTTTGTCAGATCATTCGGAGAACGAGGAATGCCTGAGCGGTTTAGGTAATCCGGCGATGCGACCAGAACACTGCGAACCTCTCCAACCTTACGGGCTCGAATACCTGAGTCCGGTAACTGACCAATCCTTACCCCAACGTCTACGCCTTCGCCCAGCATATCCACGACACGATCAAGAAAGAGGGCGTCAACGGTCATAGCCGGGTACTCTTTCAGATAATCAGTGATACCAGGCATGACATGTAAACGGCCGAACAATACGGGCGCCGTCACCACAAGATGACCTCTTGGCGTTGCGTTTATACCTGATACCGCCTCATCTGCCGCAGTAATCTCCCCAAGGATTCGTCTCACATCGTCAAGATATCTTGCACCCGCTTCAGTGATTTTTACGTGGCGGGTTGTGCGTTTAAATAGCTGAACCCCCAGGTTCCTCTCCAGAGAGGAAATTGCCCGCGTGATCGCCGGGGCGGAAAGACCCAATCGTCGTGCTGCGGAGGAGAATCCTCCTTCGTCCGCAACGGTCATGAATACCTCCATCTGACTAAACCGATCCATTCGATTATTACTCCCAGTGAAATAAAGTTCTGTGATTTCTGATTATTCACCTCTGCATGAGAAATGGCCATAGTCATTACACGTTCCGCAACACAGAGATTCGGAACGTTCAATAAACATTGAGAGGATAGCAATCATGAGTCGCATCGGTGTCATCGAAAAAAATAGCGCAACTGTTGAACAAGCTGAACTTCTGGAAGCCATTGAGGCAAAGCTGGGTATGATCCCCAACTTTCTGAAGGTATTCGCCAATTCGCCCTCGGCCTTGCGGGCGTTCCTGGGACTTCACAGTATTTCGGAAGAGGGCAGTCTCGACCCGCAAACCAGGGAGCGCATTGCCCTGGCCGTGGCGCAGCAAAACGCGTGTCAGTATTGTGTGTCAGCCCATACCGCAATTGGACGAAAAGCCGGACTGAGTGGTTCTGAAATTGAGGCGAACAGGGCCGGCACCAGTGAGGATGCCAAAGCAGCCTCAGCCGTAAAATTTGCACGCGCTCTGGTTGAACACAATGGAGAAGTTACCAACGCCGAACTGCAGGAGGTGCGTGATTCAGGTTTCTCGGATTCGGACGTCGTCGAAATCATCACCCATGTGGGCATGAATGTGCTGACCAATATTCTGGGAAAGGCCAGTCGCGTGAAGATCGATTTCCCATCAGTTGATCTTGAACTTTCTCACTAATGGTTCGCTGTGAAGGTGTTACGAACGTTTTGCGGCCGAATCACCTTCGCAGCCTAATTAAAGCGATTAAGTAGCGGGAGAGATGTCATGGCGCATAAATTTGCGGAGATCGCTTTCACCAACAGCGTGAGAGATGTCCAGGAAAAAATGGGCAGTCGCGCAGGCTACGCCAGCATGGATCAGGGCGAGGGCTATAACTTCCTTCTTGGTGAGCGTGAGCGGGCATTCATCCATGCGCGGGACAGCTTTTATATGGCCAGCGTGAGTGAGACCGGATGGCCATATCTGCAGCATCGTGGCGGCCCAGTCGGCTTTATGAAGGTTCTGGGGGCATCGACTATCGGCTTTGCTGACTACTCTGGTAACAGCCAATACATCACGACTGGAAACGTGTTGAGCAATAACCGGGTCGCGCTCTTTTTTATGGATTACCCAAACCGGGCCAGACTCAAACTGCTTGGCCGCATGGAGATTGTTGACCCCGATGAGATGGATCGGCTTGCGCTACTGGAAGACAATCACTATCGGGCCAGAATCGAGCGGGGGATGCTGATTCATGTTGAGGCCTTTGACTGGAACTGTCCGCAACACATTACGCCACGCTACAGCCAATCCGAGCTAGACACACTGGTCGAACCGATACTTCAGGAAAATCGACGTCTAAAAGCTTCCCGTGCGCAAGCCGAACCGAGTACCAAGCTGGATGTCGGGAGTGGTGAGCTGGAGTTGGTGATTACCGGGGTTCGTCAACTGGCCGAGAAGGTCAGGGCTTTTGAACTCAGGCGACCGTCTGGAGGAGACCTTCCAGAATTCGAGCCCGGTGCCCATTTGGAAGTGCCGGTACCCATGCCGGATGGTACGATCGTGACCAGGCGGTATTCCATTGCCTCTAACCCAAACCGTCGGGACGTGTTCGAGATAGCGGTCTTGCTTGAATCCGACGGAAGCGGAGGTTCAAGGTCAATACACGATAATTATCACCTGGGTACCGTTTTGAAGGTATCCAGGCCCATCAGCCATTTTGCACTGCACGGTGATAACCGAGCCTCTATTCTTATTGCCGGCGGGATCGGCATTACGCCCATCAAGCCGATGGCCCAGGCACTCGCATTTCGCGGCGCTGACTTTCAGCTGCACTATGCAGGCCGGGATTCAGTCCGAATGGCTTACCTGGATCGTCTGCAACGGGAATTTGGCAACAGGTTCACGAGCTACATCAGTGACCAGGGTCAACGTATGGATCTCGATGCGATTCTGGAAAATGCTCCGGCAGATGCGGTTATCTACGTTTGCGGCCCCTCCAGGCTCATTGATGGAGTGGTTAAAACAGCTGCCCATTTGGGAATTGATGCAGGGCGTGTGCGTTTCGAGCGATTTAAGCCCGGGATCGAAGCCGACGCAAAACCGGTCGAGGTAAAGTTTGCCCGCTCCGGCATCGTCATTCAGGTTACCCCCGAACAAACCATTCTTGATGCTGCTCTGGAAGCCGGAGTTGCAGTTCCGCACAGCTGTAAACTCGGCCATTGCAGGTCATGCGCTGTGAGGGTACTGGACGGCGAGCCTGACCACAAAGATTCCTCACTAACTGTAAAAGAGCGGGAGGACCTTGGTTTGATGTGCCCGTGTGTTTCGCGAGCAAAGAGTGACGTGCTGGTACTGGACCTTTAGTCCCGGAGTAGTCATCGGCCATTTATGCAGCGTCAACTATCTTGTCCGGTTCAGCGTCAATTAAGTTGGCCGGTTGACGGTGAACTTAAGCTGTCTGTTTCTTGAGTGAGGCTTTCCTCCGGTAACTTTCCCCCATGCACTGGAGGATGGTCGCGTGATGAACCAGTCGGTCGATAGCGGCGACGGTCATGATGGTGTCTTCGAACAGTTTATCCCAATGCTCGAAGTCCTGGTTGGACGTTATGATCAGGCTGTGGCGCTCGTAGCGATGGGCAATTAGCTCGAACAACACACTGCTTTCCTGCTCGGTTTTCCGGACGTAACCCAGATCATCAATAATGAGCACGGTGTACTTGTCGAGACGGTTTAGAGCATCGGTAAGACGCAGTGCTTCCTTAGCGCGTTGCAGACTTTGTACAAGCGCCGTGGCAGCTACGAACTTGACCCGGATGCCAGCCTCGATCAGGCCATAACCGATGCTGCTGGCCAGGTGGGTTTTACCGATGCCACTGGCACCGAACAGCAACAGGTTTTCACCTCGCTTTACCCAGTCAGACTGATCAATCAGTTGGCTTATGTGGGGCTTGGTCACCCCGGTCACCGTGTCGAAGTTAAAGCCGCCCAACTGCTTGTCGGGCGGTAACGTGGCGTCCTTCAGGTAACGCTGTAGACGCTTATCTTCGCGCGAGGCAAGCTCCAGAGCACACAGTTCGCTCAGATATTGTTCCGGACGCCAGTGTTCCGTTACGGCTTTGTCCGCCAAGGGTTGCCAGTGGTCTTTAATACTGCCCAGGCGCAGATGCTTTAGCATCAACGGCAGCGAGGCTGTCACGTCACTCATGTCGGTCTCCTGTTCGCAGCAGGGCTTGGTAATCGCCGAGTGGGTGCTGCGGCACCATCAGTATTGGTAGAACAGGATTGAGGTTCAGGAAGCGGTCTTCGCACTCCAATAGGCTTGGTAACTTACCGCGCATTATGCCGGCCAGCACGTAACGGCCCAGAGTACTTTCACGGTCGCTCTTCTTGGCTAGATGCAGGAGTCTTACCATGAAGTGACAGGCCTTGTCGGCACTCAGGGCGTCATCGACGTGCTGCCAGATACGTCGGTAATCGTCGCTGGGGAACAAGTCGTCTCGCCATTGAGCATGACGGAAGGCGCGAGGCTTTTTGACCAGGGATTCGATCACATGGTGGTAATTGACGCTGCGTTGCCGTTGCATTCCCTTAGTGTGGATACGAGTGAGTGTCAGCGTCTGCACGCCGGCGCACCACAGCTCCAACCGGGCATCGAACAGGCGCACCATCAGTCGGCTACCAATCAGTCGTGACGGTACCGTATAGGTCACTCTCTTCAGCACGATGGTGCTGGTGCGACTGACCCGCAAGGTATGTTCACTGTAGGTGCTGCTGTCATGCACGGGCAGTGGGCGGAGGTGTTGTTGCTCTGCCTTGAACGCGGTGCTCACTCGGCGGTTGCGCCGGGCGACCACCGCCTGGAGGAAGACCTCATAAGCCTCACGGGTGGTAAAGTCATAGCTCCCACGCAGCAGCAGAGCCTGCTTGAGTTGACGCTTGATGTGGTTGTTTGGCGATTCGATAGCACCGTTCTCGTGGGCTACGCCCCGATTGTTGCGAGAAGCCTGAACATCGTAATGACGACAAAACTCGGCAAATCGTTCAGTAAAGTCTTCTTGTTCCTGGCGGTTTTTGTAGGCGGCACTCAGGCTGTCGGTGCGTAATTGTCGCGGTACACCGCCACTGCTCCGGAAGGCCTTTTGCAAGCCATCGGACAGTGCGCTGAAGCTCTCGCCGCCATAGGTGATCTGGGCGTAAGCCCAACCGCTGGCGACAAGCCGGTAATGAAACAGTTTGTGTTTCAGGGCCTCGCCCGCAACGGTCACCGGCTCTTTAACCCAAGTGAAGTCGGCAATACCCAGTTCGCCCAGCTCATGCGTCTGAGTGAACATGACCGGCAGCGCCGGTCCGTGTAATTGTCGCCAGCAACCAATACGCCGTTCCAGTGTACGTCGTGCGCGCGGATCGAACTGGTCGGTGTGGTGTTCACAGAGGTGATCAAAAATACCCACCGGTGTGAGTTCGGATGACGACTTGAGCAGCGGCAGTACGATGCTGTCCCAGACCTCTGCCAGCGGATCTTCACGGGTACGCCAATTGCGTTCTTGCTTAACAGGTTGATGCGCTTTCTGGTCTATTCGCCGGGCGGAACGCTCCGAAATGCCGGCCTTCGCCGCAGCAACTGTCTGTGTCTGGCTTTTGCGATGTTGCATGAATAACCTGACCTGCTGATCTGTGATGTGTTTGCCCGACACAGCGACTCCTCCGTTCTGCTGTGTCAGAACCTATCAGATCAACCGGCCAAGATAGTTGTCGCTGAACCGGCCAAGTTAATTGTCGCGCTATAGCCATTATTTCCGTGCTCCTTAATCAGGCCATCGAACCGTAGAGGCGAAGTCGACAAATCGATCAATTTCTTCCTGATTCTCACTGGTGCCCCATTCAAAACCAATCGACCGTGTCGCCGACAGCTCTGTAAGCGGCCGTTTTACAATATGGGGTGAATCGTAATGCTCGGGAACGATTGCAATCCCAACCCCCTGTTCGACCAGGGAAAGAGCCCGATCATCCTGATTAGTAACGTAAGACACGTTCAGTCGTGTGCCGGTCGATTTCATTAACTCCTGCAGCATGAGACGGTATTCACAATGGGAGCGAGAGACAAAAGGTTCGTTTTCCAGGTCTGAAAGACTCAGTGACGGCGCCTCACTCAGATGATGATGGGCTGCCATGGCCACCATATAAGACTCAGAAAACAAGGGCTTGGAATGGGTGAATCGGCGCCCGCTGTCGGGTCGATCAGGGAGCAAGGTTAGTGCTATATCGATTCGGCCGCTCTCAGCCAATGTCTCCATTTCTTCTTTGGTAGCATCGAACACCTGTAGTCGGAGCCTGCGATTCTCGCGGCGGTAAGGTTCAATCAGGCGGGCAATATGCGCAATGGACAAGGTGTTGATGACTCCCAGTCTCACCATACGTTGTTGATCGTGGTGTTTTAGTTCGTCTCTCGCCTTATTACATTCTTCAACAATTCGCGTGGCGCGCTTAAACAGCGTTCGACCGGCTGGCGTCAACACAACGTTGCGCTTGTTTCGGGTGAACAGTTTGACGCCGAGTTCGCCCTCCAGCTTCGCGATCGATGCAGAAAGAGCCGGTTGCGAAACGAAGGCTCTTTTGGCGCCCCGGGTGAAACTCTCCGATTCCGCGGCCGCCAGGAACAGGCGCAGTTGCTGCAGCTCCATATCATAACCATTGGTTGTGGTTTGCATAAAAGCAATCGATTTTATATATGGTAGTCAGTGCGCTAGGCTTTTACCAGTACGTTAAATGGATCAGGAGAAGAAAATGACTATCACAGACAAACCAATCGCTTTGGTGATCGGGGCAGGAGACCATCTCGGGTCGGCTATAGCTCGGCGCTTTGCCCAGGAAGGGTTTCATCTTGTGATCACCCGTCGCCGAGGAGACCTGGATGGACTCAGCGCGGAAATCAGCGCGTTGGGATCGAGTGCAACGGCCTTTCACTCCGATGCCCGTGACGAAATCCAGGTCTGCGAGCTGATCGACCAAGTGGAATCTAAGCTGGGCCCTATTCGGGTTGCCGTCTTCAATGTAGGCGGCAATGTGCGCTACGACATCTGCGAGACCAGCACCCGCGTTTATCGAAAAGTCTGGGAAATGTGCGCGCTGGCAGGATTTCTGGTCGGGCGTGAAGTGGCAAAGAAGATGCGGTCCCGCAACGAAGGAACCATCCTGTTCACTGGCGCATCAGCCAGCCTGAGAGGAGGGCGTGGTTTTGCAGCCTTTGCTGGTGGCAAACACGCCTTGAAGGCTTTGGCTCAAAGTATGGCCCGGGAGTTGGGGCCACAGGGTATCCATGTCGCCCACGTGGTTGTTGACGGGCTAATCCGCAACGAGGCAACCGCTGAATTTCTGCCTGACCTTTATGCCAGCAAGGGAGAGGAGGGCATCATCGAGCCCGACGACCTCGCGGAAATCTACTGGCAGCTCCATAAGCAGCCCCGTTCTGCCTGGACATTCGAACAAGATGCCCGGCCTTTCTCAGAATCCTGGTAATTCATTATCTACAAGAGGTATTCAGTATGAGTACGAGTATCGATTTCTATTATGACTTCATAAGCCTTTCGTCTTATTTCGCGTTTATGCGGCTGTCGGAACTCACTGAAGGTACGGGCGCCCGTATCAATTACAAACCGGTTCTGCTTGGGGGCGTCTTCAAGGCCACAGGCAACACGTCTCCCGTCACCATCCCGGCGAAATGGGAGTGGATCAAGGCCGATTTTCAACGCCATGCTGATTATTATGGCATTCCGTTCCAGCTTAACCCGCACTTCATTTTCAGTACCGTTAACGCGATGCGTGGCGCACTTTGGGCGCTATCCGTGGGCCGAATTGAAGACTACAACCGCGCCATGTTCTCCGCTGCATGGGCCGAGGGGAAAGACCTTTCATCTCGCGAGGTTCTGCGGGATTCTCTTATCAGAGCAGGCTTCGATGCGGATGAAGTGATGGAAGCGATGGCGCAGCCCGAGATTAAAACCGCGCTGATTGAAGCCACGGATGAAGCGGTTAGCCGAGGCGTATTCGGAGCTCCAACCTTTTTCGTTAAGGATGAAATGCATTTTGGACAGGATAGGTTGGACTGGGCATTGAGGGCGCTTGATTAATTCGCATTATACCGATTACCTAAGATACTGGTTTCTCGGGAGTACACAGGAAATTACGCCGCAGGACTCTATGCAGCCTCTGCGGCACGGATGTCCCATCCCTGGAATTTCCGTTCGTCCGTCTGCAGGCCTAAAGCTCGGTGATCAGCTCTTCGATCACTGCAACAACTGCCTGGCGTTTCTGCGCGTTCAGAGCGTCCGCGTGGGGTGATCCAAAGCGGCCCTCATCGTTATCGAAATACTGGCCTGATGCGTTGGCAAACTCCTCTGACAACGCAGCCCGTGCCAGCACATCGGCCCCGATCGAGAGGCTTTTTCCGGCAATGCCGAAACCTTCCTTGACCATTTTGGAGCCGAGTAGGGAGCCTGGGTTCACCGCGACAAAAACACGATCACCTGAGGTGTCAGCTTCAGCCATGGCTTTGGTCCACATGGTTAACGCCAGCTTGCTCTGGGCATAGGCGGCCATGTCGTCCATAAACCGTTTCTTGCCCCGGAGGGCATCAAGCTCCACCGGCGATTGGGCCGCGGACGACAAGTTGATGACCCGGGCGGCGGGAGCCAGCACCGGCAACAGGCTTTGCGTCAGCAGGTAGGGCGCAACCGTGTTTACGGCAAACCGCACATCGAGCCCGTCCCGCGTTACCGTGTCAGGTGCCCGCAGAACACCGGCATTGTTGATGATCACATCCAGATGATCATGAGCCTGCGAGAGGGTCTCGGCCAGTTGCCTGACTTCGGCCAGGCGGGCTAGGTCAGCCATGTAGGTGTAGATCAGTCCAGCCCCATTCCCGTCGGTCAACTGCCGTTCCGCCGCTGCCAGTTTTTCCGGGTTACGGCCGTGCAGCAACAGAGTGTGGCCCTCCGAGTGGAGGCGCTTGGCGGTTTCAAGCCCGATACCATCGGTGGCGCCGGTGATCAGAATCTTCTTTTTCATAGTTGTGTCCTTACGCTGGGAAGTCGGGGAGAAGTTGGTCCGCTAAACGCCGAATCGTCGGCCCAATGTCACATGTCATTGCGTCCGTCACCACGAATGCGTCATGGCCTTCGGTCAGTACGGACAAGGCCGAAAAAGCAACACACACTTCGGTCTTGGGAATTAAGAAGCAGATTTAACGATAGTTCAGCAAGGATGGCCTGGGTAGGTACGAGAATCCATATTCTAGGTTCTACATATAGGACGATCAAATGTGCAGGATCTGAACGATCTTTTTTACTTCGTAAAAGTGGTTGAGCACGGTGGATTTGCGCCCGAGGTGGTTGCGCAGTACCCGAAACCAATAGCACCCGATGATTTATCGAAACTTCCCTGTATCGATTTTGAACAATGGGATGGGCAGCATGTCTGGTGCCTGGATGGGCCTGCTGGCGCGTCCGTTAAAATCCATCACCAGCCACGCCTGGTTACCGACGATGTTGTTACGCTGCTCAAGGCTGCTGTGGGTGGTTTGGGTGTGGTAAAACTGCCGCTCATCGTCGGTGGGCAGGACCTGATTGAAGGGAACCTCGTCAGCATTTTGCCGGACTGGCGACCTCGCGGAGGTATCTTCCACGCCGTTTTCCCCTCGCGTCGCGGACTTCTTCCGGCTGTAAGAGCGTTTCTGGACTTCCTGGCAGACTCACTTGACGATGTCGATTTCAGACTGCCTGACGAGAACTGATCCGCGTGATATTTAATGGGCAGCATGCTTTCGTGCTGTGCCGGATAAGAGTGTGACCGGACAAAAAGGGTTTTAAGCGGATACCTGCTCTCCACGTTGTAACCGTGCCAAAACGATAGGTTGACCCCATTAATGGTGATGATTATCATTCTCTATCATCATAAAACACCAAGTACTGATAATGCTTACAACTAACACAACCAACTTCAAGCTCTCCGAAGGAAAAACAGTTTATGGGCTGTTAAACACCGTTCCTTCGCCCTGGTTGGTAGAGATGATCGGTTATGCCGGTTATGACTTTGTCATCCTGGATGAGGCTAACCGCGAAGTACTGGTGGCCCCGATGATTAAGGACGCCGAAGGGCTCAGGAATTGCGCTTGAGTCCAGGCAGCAGAATTCCATGCGGGTGCTGGACGCCGCCGGCCCGTTACGGCTACTGATGCAGGATAACGATGCGCCTCGTCTTTGGCCTGCCCGTTTGTGCGCCCGCCCGGGCGAGCTTGGGCCAGTGGTGGATGGGCTGCGTGATGGCCGCATACTGGTCGATGCCGAAGAACCCCTCGTGCAGATATTCACCACCATCACCCTGCAGCTCAATATCGCCGTATTGCTGGAGGAACTGGTGGCACGGGGTCTCGGCAGCCTGGAGAGCAAAACGAACACCGGCGCCACCGATATTAATAAGTTCTACGGCAAAAGTGCCCCCAACTTCCTCAGGCGTCCTGCATGACTGGCGTACAACGCAGACAGTTGGTGATTGTGCTGCTGTGCCACTTTACGGCGGCTCTGGTGGCGCTGGGCATGCCGCCTTTCTTTGGTCTGATCCTGTCGGATGCCTTTGCCGTGAATGATACTCAGTGGGTCGGTTGGTTTTATGTGATCCCTACAGTGTGCGCCGCACTGGCAGCCCCGTTTTGGGGGAAGGCGGCAGATCGCTGGGGGCGTCGCTGGTCACTGTTGCGGGCGCAGTTGGGGCTTGCAATCGGCTTCGCGCTGGCGGGGTTGTCGCCTGAAGCCTGGATGTTCCTGGGAGCTTTAGTATTGCAAGGGTTGCTCGGTGGCACATTTGCAGCCTCCAGTGCGTACTTGTCTACCAGCATGAAAGGGGGTGATCTTAGCCGTGGCCTCAACTGGATGCAGGGCTCGGCGCGGGCGGCCATGGTGCTGGCGCCGGTGCTGTTTGGTGCGCTGATCAGCGTCTTCCCGGCGCAGGATATATACCTGTACCTGGCCTTGCTGCCCATACTGGCAGCGCTTTTGCTCGGTTTTGCGACGTCGGCAGATAAGCCCCGGCCTGAGGATGCGATGTCAGGAGAAATAGCGTCCGGAACCACAGCGAGGACCACGCCAACACCGCCGAAAGAGTGGCGACGGTTATGGGCGGTGCAGTTCGCCTTCAATTTTTCGATGGTGGCCACATTTCCCTATTTCATTCCCTGGGTACAGCATGCGGCCGGAGTCAATACCCTGACTGCCGGAGTGCTTTACAGCCTGCCGCATCTGATCTATCTGATCGCGCTCTGGATGCCCTTTGGGAAAACAGTCGGCCAAAGGAATAAACCCGGGTTGGCGGCTGGCTTCCTGCTGATGGCGATTTCCTATGCTGGTCAGGCTTGGTCCGGCTCCCTGATTGAGCTGACAGCATGGCGTCTTGTCATGGGAGTTGGCATGACGCTCGGCTTTTTTGTTTTGCATGGCTGGATTGCGCAACTGACCCAATCGGCTCGCGCTGGCCGTACTTTTGGTGCGTTGGACAGCGTTGGCAAATGGGCGGGTGTGGCGGCAGGCCTGGCTGCTGGTACATTGAGCGGGCCGGCTGGCCTGGCAGCGCCGCTGTGGATGGGAGCCGTGGTGTTGGTGGTGTCGCTACCGCTCATCCTTACGTTTCGTAAGTCCATCCCGTCGGCTACTGAAACCCCTGAAAAGGTGACCACATGATACCCCAGAATATTCTCAGTGAGGATCGATTCGACCACTGGCCGCTAACTTGATTCATAGATTGTAATGGGAAGCGTTATCATTATAATTAAGATTATTCGCTGAATGGACAAATAATCAACTAGTGCTGACCATGGAGTTTTCATGTTTTTTCTGACAATAAGGCGTTCACCCGGGCTGGAGTATTTTCGACCACGGTCCCGTTCCTTTTTACCTTTGTCGTTTGCCGCGCTTATAAGTTCGCCTGCGCTGGCACAGG
>Ga0207901_1000390_pt1 | contig 12518 bp, 14 predicted proteins | sample LinPmetageLP46_FD_184057 | JGI IMG/M metagenome (GOLD analysis project Ga0207901, IMG submission 184057) | Marine viral communities from the Pacific Ocean - LP-46 (SPAdes) | ecosystem: Environmental > Aquatic > Marine > Oceanic | place: Pacific Ocean | collected 2011-06-12
AGGCTGCCATCACCGCAGCGCAGCGGACCATTGAGCGGTGTAAGGAGTTGGGTGTGTCCATCTTCCATAGCCGCCAGGCCACGCTCGGTGACGAGGAGGGCCGGCACATGAAGCTGCCCGATGGCAGCAAGGCATGGCTGGTACAGAAGGACACCTACCCCAGGCCTGTATGGGCCAAGCGCAACGAGCACCTGTTACCTGCTGACGTAAAGGTCGAGGAGACGGTGACCCGCGTCGACAAGGACAGGCTCTTGGAGTGGGCCGAGAGCGCAACCCCGCCCACCGATGACCACGGAGAGCCCGTAGTCACCATCGAGTGGGTCGACCCCACTCACACGAGGAGAAAGTGATGACTGGTTGGCACGAGGAGGAGGGTTGCTACGCGAGAAGCGCGAAGAGGCGAGCGCACCGCATGGGCTACGACCTGGAGCACTGGAAGGGGCAATTGCTCAAGCTCAGGATGGATGTCCTCATTGAGAGCCAGGAAGAGTTGGCTGCCCGGCTAGACGTACACCGATTGACAATCAAGACATGGGAGGAGAACGGGACATTCCCGCACCGCCCCAACCTAGACAGGCTGGAGAAGCTCGGCAAAGAGGTTGCCGGATGGACACGGCGCGATTGGGCGAAACCAAAGGAGGAAACCCATGAGTAACCCAGGACCAGAGCTATTCAAGGCCATGCTGGCCTTCCAGGCGACCAACCCACGGGTGGACAAGGGAGGGAGCAACCCTCACTTCAGGTCGAAGTACATCACCCTTGAGGACCTGACCAGCGTGGCGCGGGCGTGTAACCAACACGGCCTTGTCTTCTGGCACCACCAGGTCGACGAGGAGGGGACGAGCTACGAGGTGACCACCCTGGCGCACGCCGAGAGCGGTCAGTGCATCGAGACCAGGGTCAATCTGCTCTTCGGCAAGAACGACAGCCAGGGGCAGGGCTCGGCCAAGACCTACGCCAGGCGCTACGGGCTCGCCGGCCTGCTCGCCCTGTGTGACACCAAGGACGACGACGGCGAAGCCGCCATGAAGTCCAGCGGGCACAGGGAAGACAGCGCCAAGGACATCAAGAAGGCGGTGTACGACGACGTCCCTTTTGATTCTGGGGTGGTGGGGGATAAACCCCGACACCACCCCTCATGGGACAAGAGCCGCAAGCTCTTCCATGAAATCCTCGGTCGCCTGGACGTGGACTACTACGAGATATGCGACTGGCTCCAGACCCTCAAGCCCCCATTAAACAAAAGACCCAGCGAGATGGATGAACGCCAGCGAACCAGACTCACAGACCATCTGTGTACAACTAACGGTCTCGATAAATTTCTCAACTGGAAAGAGGAGCGGTAATGGCACTGACACGAAGGGGGCGGGCCCGGTACAACCGCGAGAACGAGCGCAACATGAGCCCGGACAAGATAGTGGTGGTGGGAGCGCGGGTGCCCCTGTACGCCGTACGGGCAATGGAGCGCTACATCGTGGCGTTCAACCGGGACAACCTCGGGGCGGGCATGACGCGCAGCAAGCTGATGACGGCGCTGCTTCACAAGTTCCTCCACGAGAAGGGGCTGATGTCGCCAGACGAACCGGCGGACTACCCGATTCTGGAAGACTAACGAGGCACTGCTTCGATTGCGGCAGGTTCTGTCGCCCCAGCGATATGAGATGCGGGCGTTGTGACGCCCGTGAGCAGCGGTTTCAACAAAGGCGCCTACGCGCCGCACAAAGGAGAAGAGCCAGTGGCGAACAATGTGATTTTAATGGGGCGCTTGGGGTCGAAGCCCGAACTGCGCCGGGTGGGAACCCAGAACACCCCGGTGGTGGACGTGTCCATAGCCACCAACGCCTTCAGGCGGGGGGAGAAGACGGTCGACTGGCACAACGTCACCCTCTGGGACAAGCAGGCAGAGTTAATCTGTACGCAGGACAAGGGTGATCAGGTCTACGTCGAGGGGTCGCTCCGAACTGACGAGTGGGAGGACAAGGAGGGCAACAAGCGCCGCAAGGTCTACGTCAGCGCCTTCCGCTTCGAGTTCTGTGGCTCCAAGCGTAACGGTGACAGTCGCAAGACCGGCGCCGTAGGCCCCTCGTCGAACCCTTACGCTGACGATGACATCCAATACTAGTATAGGGTTCTAGTTCTGGCCCTCGGTGGCATCACAATCCAACAACCGTGAGGTCTGCAACCCTCATCGACCCGCCACCGGGGGCCATATTTATGTATGCAATGCATGCACTCGCAATCACACTCCTGCTCACCGTCTCCATGCCCATCGAAGACCGTATGCTCATCGAGCGCGCCGCTCACTGCGGCCTGGACCCCTACCTGGGCGCCCATTTCCTAGAGATAGAGGGTCTGGCGGGCCTACCCCCTCACTTGAGGGGCATGACGCTCGCAAAGGCCTGCACGGAGTCTCGCGGGAACACCCAGGCAATCGGGGATGGTGGCAAGGCTGTTGGAATCATCCAGCTATGGCCCTGGGCAGAGCAGTTCATCCGAGACAGGACTGACCCCATCGCCAGCATCCACGTATTCCTCGGCAGGCTGGTGACCACCGAGCGGACGGTGCATCGCTACTGCCCAGAGGTTCGGGACAGGTGGAAGCTCGCCTGGATACGCATCAACCGAGGCCCATTCTGGAGAAGGCCTGACCGCAAGGGTGAGGCCCGGTGCTCGGGTACGTCACCGGCAGGGCTCAAGGTGCTGCGTAGGTGGCGCCGGGTAGCCTCTACGCCTCGTTGAGTTTGGCGAGGACTGCGTCTATCTTCCGGTCTGCGTCTCGGATGATGGCAGCCAGGTCAGCCTGGAGCTTGTCGCGCTGGGCAGCTATCTTGTCCTCTGCCTCCCGACTCTCCTTGCGCAGGCCCTCGAAGACGACCTCGTAACGGCCCCTAATTGTCTCCACCCGCTCGTCGAACGAGGTGCTCATCGCCTCACTGTCCTGGCGGAAGGACTCAACGAGGCCATCGAGTCGCTTCTGCATGCCCAGGTGCTGCCAGATGAGGAACAAGACCATGATTCCCAGCGCGCCGTAGTCGGCGAGCGTAGAGAGGAGTGCGTCACTCACGGTGGCTGGTTTGGACCATCACCTTGAGTTCAGCGGTGGTCTTGTCTAGCTCTGTCAGCACGGTCTCGGTCTTCTCGACCACCTTGACCAGCCTGGCCTGCTGCTCTTGGATGGACCGCACATCGGACTCAAGCTTGACGATGTCGTCCTCATGCTCAGCGGTCTTGGCAACCAGGGCCTTCTGGGTGTCATCGGCTTGAGCGAGGTTGACCGAGGCCGACACCACCAGGGTGAGTATCACGCCGGCCCAGGTGGCTAGCGCCACCGCGTTCTGCTTGGCCCATGACCCAAAGCTCATTTGTCCTCGGTCTCCTCTTCAGCGACCTCGACGCCTACCGCTGCCTCAATCTTTTTGCCGGCAGCGCTGGCCACGCGAATGAGGAGCATGACTACGGGGGTCAACACCGCACCGATGGCCACGCCGTAGTCAACCGGGTCGAGCACAACAAAGCCGCCCAGGTGGAGCACGCACGCCACCATGGCAGCAGATACAACGGCGCCCTCGGGGGCGTCCATCGGCTTGGAATGAATGGTCTTTCTGAGCATGTCTTTATTCCTCGTCGTAGATTTCAACCGACACGCCGTCCTCTATCTCCATCGTGCCGAGGGCGATGAATACCTCATCGGTTCTCAGTGATGCCAGCGTCTCTGCGATTTGCTCGACGGGTATCAACTCGATGGCAGCGGACGCCGAGGCGAAGGTGTTGAGCCCGGTGGTCTTTGCGAGTTCGCTCAGGAAGGACACTGTCACCAGGGGGATACGCAGGAACTCTTTGTCCTGATCAGTTAGCGCCATCGCAGTGCTCCTTGATGACCTTGCTGCTGATGAGGAGTTTTTCGGGGGCGGCGATACACACCCGCACCACCTCTGGGTCATCGGGAGAGTGAACGACCAGGCATGTGCCCTCACCAGCCACGGGGCCCAGCTTCCAGCCGCCTGTCTTCAGGTGGTAGGTGTTGCCGCAACCCGCGAACAATATGAGGAGAATCAGAACACAGAACCGCTTCATGCCACATCCTTCGGCTGGGGCGTCACTCGAACGAATCCTACCAGCCTCTTCCACGACTCGTCACCTTCTGTCATCACTTCCTTGGCCACTGCGCCACCCCCTCGGACACGGCTGTGGCCGTATCCGCTGGAGTTTCCGGCCACACAAGTCACAGTCCGGGCCTCCCTGTCAATGTCGACAACGATTCCGGTATGACCCTGGCGATTGATGCCGTCAAGCACCTTCTGGCGCTCAGTCTCCGGTTTGGACATGCGAGTGCGGACAAAGATGAGGCCTCGGAAGTCGGGCTCATCCCAGATGTCATCTCGGTTTACTTGGCGCTCCGGTGGTGCCTTTATCCAGTGGCTCACGGCCCTGCCGGTACGCACGTACTCGGCGGTGAAGCCTGCTCGGGCGACCTGGCGGCAGCAAGAGGAGACGAAGTAGGCGCACCAGGGTGGGCGCTTGGATGGCCGGCCTCCGCCATCGTGGATAAGCCAGGAGACATCTGGCCCAGCGTTGGAGCCCTCGCTCTCGGTGGCCCCCTGCTCCAGCCACGCCTCGGCTACAGTCGCCAGAGCGTCATGCGGCCTGAGCCTGGAGCGGATGGCGAGAATGAAGTCTTGCATGAGTGTGATCACCAGCGTTCCATCCTGGGCGCCCTGGGAATACGCGGCATGCCGGGCACGCCCTTCTTGCCGCGCTTGGTCGGTTTGTATTTGCTGACGCCAAGGCCGAAGACCTCTGGGATAAGCTCTCCGAGGCGGTCCTCGACCAGTTTCTTGTCGGCCCCGGATGCGCCCTTGACGAACGTCGATGCCGCGTTTCGGAGGGTGATCGGAGTCACCACGCCCATGGCGGGGAAGAGGAACCTGTTGAGGGCGTAGGCTAGCGCGCCATCCATCACCTTCTCGTGGCTAAGCGGCATCTCGGACGCCTCGGCTGCGGCCCGGCCACCCCCGGCAACCCCGGCAGTCCCCCGGAGCAGCCAGTCGCCGCCCATCCAGTCCTCAATGACGCGACCAACGTCGTCCTCTTTCGGGAGGTCATCGAGGTCCCTGAATCGCCAGTCAAGGCCGAAGCCAACCTCCCTGAGCGCTTGATAAAGCGGGGCCAGCTTGTTGTTACCGAACTGCGCGAGTCCGTATAGATACCCCTGAATACCCTTGCCGCTAAGCGGGTTCTCCCACTTATCCGCCTCGGTTGGGCGAAAGAGCATCGGGAGAAGATAGCGTACGGTGGCAGACGTGCCGCCGAGCAGGTCAATGTGCGTATCCCCCACGCGCATCTTCAGGAAGTCGGCACTGGCGGGGTCAAAGAAGTCATCGATCCGCCCACGCGCCTCCTCTGGGCTATCTGAAGAGGCGTAGGCCGCGAGCATCGCCATGCTCATGGCGAACCCCATGTTGCGCGCCACGCGATTGCCGTAAAGACGGCGCGCTTCGGGGCTCAACCCCTTGACCCATGCGCCCTGCCCAGTGAGAAGCTGGCCAGCGCGGTACAGGTTCTCCACCCTTGAGAGGGTGAACCTGGGGGCAAACATGAAGTGCCTGGCAACGCCCATCGCCTTACCAGTGCCCCATTCCCCACGGCCCGTGCTGACACTGATGAGGCGCGCGAGGCCCTCTGCGTCCTGGCGGGAGATTTTGTCAGCGCCGCCAAGCTCATCGGACAGAAGCTCCATTCCCTTCGAGAAGTTGGCCAGCCGCATGCGGTTAAGCGTGAGGGCGAAGATGTTCTGAGAGGGGACGATGATGTTATCGCCCAACCAGCCGGTCTCTAGGACGCGGAACATGAACGCCTCCTCTCTCGCATCGAGAGGCCCGGCGTCGGGACGGTTGGACATCCCCTCAACCTCGGTCAGCTCACCGCCTGCCTTGGTGAACATCTTGCCCACGCGAGAGGCCAGCATGTTCTCCATCTCTTTGCGGGCAAACTCCCGGTGCCCAGGATTCCACGGCGCGGCCTTAAACATCCACTTGCCCGTCTTGATGGCCTCCACCGGGTTCTGGAGGGCCAGGAAGATGGCCTGCCTCCCTAGCGCAGACGCGTCTCCTGCGGAATTAAGCGCGACGCCAGCGCCAAACACATTCCGGTAAGGCCCCATGAACCATGGCTCAACGGCCTCTTTGGACGCCGCAGACTTCTCCAGCTTGGCGTTCTGCGCCGCCCGCTTGGCCTTGACGACATTGTCCCGAGCCTTGAGGACCGCCGTGTTGGCGGGGGTGCGTTGCCCCGGAGTGGCCTTCTCGTAGGCCGCGATGGCCTTCTTGAGCGCAGCCATGGCGGCCTTGTGGGCCCTGTCTGCCCTGGCCTCCTTCGCCTCAACCTTGGCCCACCGCTTCTCAATGGCGGCCTCTTCCTTCTTGGTGAGTTGCCGCCTTTGCCGAATGATGGCGCTGGCCTTGGCGTCAGCCAGGGTGAGGTCTTCGCGAATGACGTACTGCATCGCACGCATGGCGCGGCCCACCTCGCCAGCGCCGAATCGGAGGCCAAGCGTGGCTTGTATCTCAGCCTGCGCGGCCTTGTCGAACATGTCGGCGCCCAGGGCCAACTGCTCAGCCGTGACATCTTCTCTGGACACGAACTCCTTGATTTGCTTCTGCGCTCGCTTGGCGGTGGCGCGGGCGTTATTGAGCGCGAGCACCTCGGCGGCGTTGATGGCTTTGCGGTTGCCTGCGGCAGCCTGCGAGACCAGCGCCTCAAGGGCCGTCGTCTGCTGGAGGGACGGCACCCCCTCGGGCGTTACCACGATGGAGCCTCGCAGGTCGCGGGCGTCCAGCAGGTTGACCATGTCGTTAAAGGCCATGCGCTGATTCTGCGTCAGCCTATCGTAATCGACGCCTTGCTCCTCAAGCGCGGCGCGGAGGTCGTCCTCATAGTCAACTTTGCGCGACGCCACCGCCCCCTCTTCCTGGGTAGCCGCTCTGGCAAGAGCAGCCTCTACGTCTGCCGGGTCTACGGACGGGTCGAGAGACGCCGCCCTGAGTTGCTGGAGGCCATCGCCTGGCTCGACCACGACCTCGGCAACCTGACCGCCAACCGCTTCGCGGCGAGGGCGCGGGGCAATCTCTTCACGAAGCTTTGCGGCCTCCCTCCTGGCCGCGCGCTCTGCCCTGCGCTGACGACGCCCCTCCGCGACGAGCGCCTCGGCCTCCTGGGGCGTCACCTCTTCTGCTACGGCAATCACTTCCCGGGGCGCAAGGGTGCGCTTGGCCCCAGGCTCTGCACCTGGAACCACTTCGAGCACCGTCTCGGCCACCTCCTCGGTAGTGGGGGTTGACCGGTCGACTAGGGGTTGAATGAGGCTGCGGGTGACCTCTCCGCTGACCCCATTGCCGAGCACTGTCTTGGCCAGGCCGTGATGGTCTGGGATTGCAAGCGTATCGGGGAGCCCCATTAGCCGCGCCATCATCCTGGGCGTAACACGCTTCACCGTCCCGTCTGGCATGAGGATGCGCGGAACCTCTTTGGGCGTTGCCTTCAGCGTCTTGGACGGTGAGCCCGCATTGACGGCAGCGGCAACCCCCCTACCGGCAGAGCCGCCCATCGTGAGGATGGGCTTTGTGATGTCCAGGGTTCCGCGCTTGACCATCCGGGCGATGCGGTCGCGCTCCCATCGGGGGATTGCTGACTCAGGCGCATCGGCAATCAGGTCCTCCACTGCCGCGTACCAGTCGCCTGGCGCGGTCTTGGGGGGCAGCGGTGGCAGCGAGCCCTCGCGAACAGCCCGCAGCAGTATCCGCTTGCGAGACTGCGGGGCCCCATAGTCTGCGGCGTCATGCTCCACCACGTCCCAGGTGTATCCCTTCGCGTCCAGTGCGTCGGTGATGAGCCTGAACAGTGCGGTGTCTTTGTAGGCGGGCACGTTCTCGACGGTGACAACGGGCGGCTCGGCTTCACGGATAACGCGAGACACGGCTTCGGCTGAGGCCACGTCGCTCTTGTCGGCGGTGCGTAACCGCTTGGCCTTGCTGAAGTTCTTACAGACGGGCGATGCGTGATAGACATCTGGCGACTCTGCCGCAATCTCGGCGGGGTCGACATCGACGATGCTTCGCGGCTTGTATGAGGTGCCATGCGCCTTGTTGTACTGCTCGACAACCTTCGGGTCATGCTCAACCGCGTGAACGCTGCGAACGCCAGTCAGCGCCGACTCCACAGTCCCGGTGCCTGAGAACCCAGTGGCGATGCGGCGCTCCTCCGCAACCACCTCCTCGGTTGGGGTGACGACCTCTTCGGTAATCACCTCCTCGGCGACTGCGACCTCTGGGGCCGGGGGTGCCTCTGCGGCCTGCCTCTTCTCGATGGCCTCCAGTTCCCCCTCCAGCCTGGAGACCTGGCGCTCTGAGGGGAGGCGCTTGAGGGCCGCAGCACCGCGTATGCCCGCGCCCAGGGGGCCGGCAATCATGGCCTCGGTGAGCGCAGCCTCGCCCACGTCAGCCGGGCTAACGCCAGCGATGTACTCATCACCCTCTCGGGTAAGAAGCTGGGCGCCTACCTTCTCGATTCCGCCACTTGCTGCCTCGATGGCCACGCCAGTCGGGATGGCCTTGTGGAGTGGCTTTGCGCCCGTGGCGACCCGGCCAAGCGCCCTGTCAAGGTACTGGCTCGCGGTGCCGAAGCCAGCGGCGACAACCACGTCCCATGGCCTGATGTCGTTATCGCCACGAGTTGCTGCGCGCTCTTTGGCGATGTCACCGACAACGGTGACCACAGAGGTGGGGAGGCTTGCCATGGCAACGCCTATGCCGGGGAGGGCGCGAGTGGTGGACTCACCCATCCACGACATGAAGTCGCCCACCCGCCCCTCTCCGAGGGCCTTCAGTGCGTCGATGCCAGAGCCCTCGAACGTGGGCTGGTAGAAGGACTGCTGAGCCTCCTCTATGCCGGTGACGGTGGACTCAAGGACCTCCCGGGATGGCGTCCTGGGGACGTAGTCGCCCATCATGCTCAGCAGTGTTGCGTCTGCCGGCGTGGCCTGCGCCTGGCGCGCGGCAATCTCCTCAAGGTGCCCAGGCCCCTCGATGCCCGCAGCCTCCATGACGGCTGCGCCGGTCTGCGCTACGCCCCGAGGCACATCGAGCACACCCGCCGCAAAGGCGCGCGTCAGGCCCCCTGGTGCGGCGGCCTGCGCTGGTGGCGCAGCCTCACGCCCGGCAAGCAGTTGCAGCATCTCGCGGTCTTCCGCTTCCGTGGGTGTGTCGCCTGCAATCTCAACAATGCCCAAGCCCGGTACGTTGATAAGACCCACGGCGGCTACCTACCGCTTGATTCGAGCTGGGTGGGCTTCGAGACGGTGCCTGGTATGTATGTCGGGATGCCGGGAGTGGGGACTGGCGAGGCAGCCGGCTGGGGGCGCTGTAGGGCAGATGCGAGCGCCGAGGCGATTCCCTCCATGCGGTCTCTATACGCCAACGTGGCATCTGCTTCACCGAGGTCGGCAACCTCGTTCAGGTAAGCCGCGTGCGCGGCCTTCGTGTCGGCGCGAGCGCGCAAGTCGGCAACCCTTATGTTGTATTTGCTGGCCTTTTCCGCCTCGATACCGGCTGCCCTGGATTTTGACAACCCAATGCGCTCCGCGCCGTGCTCTCGCAGGCGCGTCTCTCTTCTGGCCTTCGCCAGGTCGTCACCCGTCTCGGACACGATCTTACGGTATGCCTTACGCCTCTTCGACGGCCCGAGCGCGTTCTGGGCCGCAATCTCTCGACTCTTCTCGTCCTCCCCGGCAAGGGAGCCGGCGAGCGCTGACCAACGAGCGTCGCGCTCGGCATCGATGTCGGACTGCGTAAAGCCACCGGGCGGCGGCGACGTGGTGGCGGCCATCTGGCTCGCAATGGCCTCGTTGGAGAAGTCCCCGGCCCCCGCAGCATAGTCGTCATAATGGCGGCGGTGGTTCTTGACGGCGTTGACAATCCGCTCCGCTTCCGCGTCACCCCTGGGCACACGCCGCAGGCCACGAAGCAACTTGGCCTCACTCTTCTTCAGGCCCGCCTTCGTTCGCGCTATCCGCTCTAGTTCCAGGGCCCTGCTGGTCGCGGTCTGCTGCCTTCTGTAGTCGATGTTGACCCGGTCCAGAGCAGTCTCACCCCGAGGCGGCTTCCATCCCTTGAGCGCAGCCTCCTGGGCGCGCCGGATGTGCCCTCCGGTGACGAGGTCTTGGAGATTCGTTGCCCTGGCCAGTTGGTCGATCTGCTCCATCGCAGCGGCAAGCTCCTCCTGCGTAGTCGCGGTCCTTGCCATCACCTGGGCCTCACCGAGGGTGGTGGGAATGTAAGCGGCACGCTGCTGCTGTGGCGCGGGTTGTGCAATGGGGGCCTGCTGCATGGGTTGCTGCATCTGTGGCGCCACTGCTGACAGGCGCGGTGGTGGTGCGGCGGCAGCGGGACCTGGCGCAGCCGCAATGCGCTGACTTGGCGTTGAGGGCCACTGATATGGCTGCGCCGTACCGGCGCTGGCCGCCATCATCTGGCGCTCGGTCGCGACGGCGGCGTCCATCTGCCGCCGGGCCTCTTCGCTGCGCCCAAGGTTGGAGTGCAGAAGGCTAAGCCCGCGAAGTGAATCGGCCTTGGCCTGTTCGTCGTTGGTCCTCCAGGCCAGATCGTTAGCCCTCTTAAATTCTGACTCGATGCGCGCCCAGTCGCCCGCGAGGGCCTCGTCCATTTCGGGGCCACGCCAAGGCCCAACCCTGCGCTCCTCTGCTAGGCGCAATAGCCCCATCGCTCTCCCGGCGATGTTTGATGCGCTCTCTCCGGTGGCGGTGGGGGCAGTGGCGGGAGCGGCGGTTGGTTGGCGTGCGCCCTCAAGGCGCACCAGATCCTCTGGGGCGATTGGGCCGGCGGCGATAATGCTGTTATTGCCTCGCGCTTGGACAAGGTCCCCAAGGCCCCGCGAAGCCTCCACAATGTCGCCCGGAACACTCTGCGCCCGGAACGCATCCACTGGCGCGGAGACAGGGCCAGCCCCTGCGGCCTCTTCCCGTGCGGCCCTCTGTCGGCGTCTATCGGCTGTTTCCTCGGCTGCGACCATACGCCCACCGACACCGATGGCTGTGTCGAGCGCGAGGCCGAATAGCTCGAACTCGCTGACGCCATACTTCTCCTTCATGGACCTCGGGCGTGGCACGGGGGTCTTCTTTAGCTGCGGGCCGGGCCTGTACCCCCTTCCGCCCGCGCGTTGCCGTAGCCTCGGTATGACGATTCTGCCCATTATGCCACCGCTGTGCCTAAACGTACCTGTTGAGGTCGTCGAGTTTGTCGAGGTAGATCTTCCTGACCGCAGGGTTAGTGGCCGCCTCGGCCAGGGCCTGCAATTCAGCCGTGGCCTTCGCCCTATTCGAGGACTTTGCGAATACGCCGCCGCTCTTGTGCTCATCCATGATGTTTCTTGCCTGGTTGATGGCCTCAGTAACGCCTCCCACGCCACGGGCCTGCTTGTCTAGCAGCGACTGGAGTATCTGGCCGCTCGCATCAGAGCGGGCCGCCGCTGCGCCGGGCAACGCCTCAGCCAAAAAGCCAGCCTGGGCGAGGCCGGTTTCGAGGCCGCCTTGCCTCAGCGAAGCCGCCGAGCCGCCACCGATTGGCATGGCGCCGGCCTGTCCCGCGAGCGCAGAGAAGGCCCTGCCGCCTTCACCGGATATTTGGCGCAGCCCGAGGCGCGGGACATCGGGGAGTATGTCCCTGTAGCCGGTGAGGTCTGCCATCATCTGTGCATCGGCGGCGCTGATGTCACCAAAGGCGGCGTCCTGCGCGGAGAAGTCCTGGGCCCCGCGCCAGGTGGCGTAGTCTGCGTCCTGTGCGGAGCGGGCCGCGGTGTCCTGCGCCAGCACCCCCGCCGTGCGCTGCTTTGCGCGCCACTCGGCCTCCTTCTCCGCCCGGAGTGGCCCCCAGGCCGAGAAGTCTGGCATGTATCCGGTTTCGGGATCGTATGGCACAGCGCCCTCCTACTTCGTAAGGTGCTTCTTGCAGATAAGGTACACGTAACAACCGCCGTAGCCCACCAAGATGCTTGGTTCGGCCCCGAGGGTGGAGGGCGAAGGAATCCCGGTCACGTCGGAGACCGAGTCGTGAAAGGATTTAGAGGCATCGGTTGGGTAGAGCAGTGAGCGCACCTCGATCCACTGCTCTGCGCCGCCGGTATCCGGGGCGCCCGCTCCAAGATTGGTGCGCTCCTGGGTGGTCGTCCATCCAGGGCCGACAAATACGGGGTCGCCCTGTGCGTAGTAGCCGGGTGCGCTATCGGTGGTGGGGGTCAGCGGGATCGAGTGTAGCTCCCAGTGCCACCTACGCACGTAGTCAGCGCCGGTCCCGCCCGAGTTGTATATAACGCCAACGGGCGCGTTCGCCGTGCTTGTGACCCGGTCAATCAGGCTGGTGTCCCAGGTCGTCCCGGCCCCAGGTGGCCAGCCCTCCGATCCGTCCGGGTTGGTTTGCGGGGTCTTCGCGTCGAGGTCGTAGTTGTTGGGG